>JACCEA011111605.1_pt1 | contig 16047 bp, 13 predicted proteins | sample 7449851 | NCBI WGS metagenome assembly JACCEA01 (sample SAMN15323453, study PRJNA562643) | freshwater metagenome | isolation source: river surface water | place: USA:Blue River Watershed | collected 2017-08-18 | reverse complement strand
GAATTGCATAATTACCGTTATCAAGAGCCAAAACGTGACCACACTTATGTTGATCAGGTATTTCGGAATGTTCAGTATCCACGATATTAGATTCTGGATGTGCCCAATCAATCGTAAATAAATATTCACCATGATAAAACTTTTTGTTCTTTCCTAAATATTTACAGCGTTGACCTTTTAAAAAATCAAAAACAGTAACACTAGGATAATAACTAAATGAATTCCATAGCTGAAGATCTTCGAGATCTTGATGTTCAATCTCTCCGCTATGCAAAGTACTGCCGCTTCCTCTTTGAACAAAAGCAGAGATAGGAAGTCTCCAATAAATTGCACCGTTCGTAAGTAAGCAGTGAAACAATGGTGCACGGCCGCTAATGCTCCCCAAACCAAATACCACACAGTCTTCAGTTTCTCCTTTATGTTTTCGTAAGTCATATAAATATTCTCTCCTTATTTTACAGTAGATTGGCGGGATGTTAGCATTTAAATAAGACATTTAATACTATTTAATAGCACCCCAGTTATCCCCAAATTCATAGTCAACTTTGTTTGGTATTTCTAATTTAATTGAGGATTCCATAATTTCTACAATTTGTTTTGCATGTTCACTGTGTTCAACAGATATATCTAATTCATCATGTATTTGTATATGAGGTACAATTCCTGCTTCACTTAAAGCTATGATTGATAGTTTTGTCATATCAGCTGCTGATCCTTGTATTAATCTATTTAATGCTTTGTATGTTCCAGCTCTTTTAATTCCAGGACCATATTCTTTTATTGCTTCAGCATGAGGTTTTGGAAATCCAGTACCAAACGTAGTTGGTTCCCAAAGATCAAAGTGACAAACTCTTCCACCTAAAGTTCTTATTCTTCCAGATTCATCTGCTCTTCTTGATACTGCTTGCATTAATTGTTTAATAAATGGTGCTTTAGCATGATACTGTGCAATCAATTTTTCTGCTGCTTCTTTCATTAAACCTAATTCAGCCATTAATTTATTTTTACCCATACCATACATTAAACCAAGATTAATTGTTTTAGCTTGTGATCTTTCAATGCCTGCCATCTTTGCAACAGCACTGTGGAAATCAGCTTCACCTGATTCATAAGCTTGTGCAATTTCATTTATACCATCCAATCTTTGTAGTTTAGCATAATGAATTAAAATTCTAGGTTCTTGTTGTGAATAGTCAAACACTCCCCACTTATGATTTTCTTCTGGAATAAATAAAGATCTAATCAAAGGACCAAGTTCTTTATGTCTTACCGGTATCTGTTGTAAGTTAGGATTAGACATTGAGAATCTTCCTGTAACAGTTCCACCATCATCAGATCTAATTTGATTTATATCTGCATGTATTCTTCCTTTGTGAGAATGTTTTACAATCGTATCTATAAAAGTTGTGTGTGCTTTATTTATTTCTCTTGCATAAGAAATTCCTTGTGCAATTTCATTAGGATGATTTGATAAAAAGTTTTTTGTAAAACTTGGAGCATTAGTTTTTTCTGTTCTATCGTAAGGTAATTTTAAAGCATCAAATACTTTTGCAATAGAAGCTGCTGCCCATAATTCTACAGAAACACCAGTTAAGTCTTTGATTTTATTAAGTATTTTATTTTCTTTATCCATCAATTGTTTCTTAATTTTATCTGCTTTTTCAACATCAACTCTTACACCTTTAAATCTCATATCTACAAGACATGGAAATAATCTTGTTTCAGTGTCAAATATTGTCCAAAGATCTTGATCAGATAATTCAACTTTCATTCTATGCCAAAGTTTTAAAGTTGATTCAGCATCTCTTTCTGCATACTGACCAACAAACATAGATGGAAGTTTCCACATATCTTTTTTAGCATCAATTCCATATTCTCTTGCAGCTGCTTGTAATACTGCTTCATCTTTACCTATGCCTGCATACTCTCTAGCTAAATCATTTAATCTAAAACTCCATCTATTTTCATTTACTAATGATGCAGCAATCATTGTATCTACAACTTTAGTTGGAGGAATTATACCTGATGATTTTAACCAACAGATATCATACATCGCATTATGAAATATAAATGTAGAATCTTGTTTAAATAAATCTTGTAACCAATTTAAAACTAATTTCTTATCCATGTTACCACCACCTTCGTGTGCTATTGGATAATAAGCCGACCAACCTTCTACTGCTACTGAAATACCAACGATCCGTCCACGACCAACCACGTTCCCCGATCCAAGTTCTGTTAAGTCCGGATCACAGGTCTCTAAATCCACTGCTATTTCTTTATGACCACGTAAATCTTTTAATTCTTCTGGTACCACCCATTCTGTTTGTGGTGTAAATAATATTTGTTGAAATGTTCTTGTCATGAGTAATCTCTTTCTACTATCATTTCTAAATAATGAATTGCTTTTAATATATCTTCCTTCTTACCTTTTAATCTATGTCTACAGATATATTTAATTGCATTACCTTCAGCGAACGGTAAATTGTTTTCGTTAATAAAAACAGATGGCTGTATCTTCATGGTTTTATAATGTTTACCACCTACTTGTTTAAAAAATGTTTTGTTTGTCATATCAAATATGCGCGATCAAAGTTCTTTGGATCTACAATATGTAATTCTTTTTTAGCTCTTGTAAAAGCTGTGTAATACAATCTATGTAGATCATCTGGATCTATCTCACTTTGTTTAATTGCAGCGGCTGTTAAATCTAATAGAACACAAATATTATCTCGTTCACCACCTTTGAAAGCGTGGATAGTTGACATAAGAATACGTGGAGTCTTATTTATCTTCTCACCATTAGCTCTCATATTACGAATATAATTTTCTGTAATTGTGTCTACACCTTCAAATGATTCATACCATACTTTGTCAGTAAGTAAACCATGATTTTTAATACAGTCTTGTATTAAATACTTTTCTTCTGCTTTTAATGTTTTAGCATCTTGATATCCTGGAGTAACGTTTGCACCTAAATATTTATACATGTTCTTTATTTGCATGTAATTTAATGAAACACCATTTCTAAAGTCTTCCCAATTACTTAATGCTAATAACAATTCTAATGAAATAGAGTTCATTCCTTTGTATTGATAATACCATCCCTGTAATTCGCATAATTCTTTAACACTATCTAAAAAATAGTTAGCTGAAGCTAATACAGTCCATTCTCCTTTAGACATGTCTAACTGTGTAATATCAGTATAATACCTTAAAATACCTGTTTCTTGGCGTGGTTTATAGTCTTTTTCAAATCTATTCTTAACTTTAGATATAATTCTTTGTGATAATTCGTGTATAGGACCTCCAGGAATACGATAAGATTGATTAAGCGTCCTGATCTCGTCCACCTCATCTTTTAGCGCTATAAAGTGATCTACATCGGCCCCAGCCCACTTAAATATAGCTTGATCATCATCACCTGCAATATAAGTTTTTTCAGCCTTTTTCCAAATAGATCTAACCATTTCCCATTGTAAATACGATAAATCCTGTGCTTCATCTATAAACAATACCTTAAACTTTGGTGATATATCCTTTTCTACAAAGTCTTCTAATAGGTCTGTAAAGTCTTTTAATCCTTTTTCTTTTTTAAATCGTTTAAGTTCTTGGTCTATTAAAAATAATGTATCTCTTTCTATATCTAATAAATTTCTTCTCGAATCATAACATTCCATTAAATCCATTTTCTTAACTCTTGCCGTATTTATAATGGTTAGGTATTCATTATCAGAATTGAATACACCATCCTCATCTGAATATGATGCTGTTTTAATTGGTATATTACACTTTAATCCAAACTCTCTGTAATCTTCAGGACTCATCATTCTATCTCTTGTTATACTTAACAATTTAAATGCGAGTGAGTGTAAAGTTTTAAAATAAATTAAATCTCGTTCAGGACTCAATCCAAATTTTTCAGCTGCTCTTGCTGCTGCTTCTCTTGCTGCTTTCTTGGTAAAAGAAAAATAACCTATTTCTCTTGGTTTAACTCCTTGTTTAATAAATTCATCTACCAAGTTTAACAACGTTGTTGTTTTCCCTGTTCCTGGTGGACCTAGTATTATTGTTTTCATATTTCTTTAACCTCCTTTCTAATATTTCTTTTTGTAATTTTAATTTTTCATATTGTTCTTTTAATAATCTATATTTTAAAAACCAATTAATACCTATCATTAAAAATGTTGTTCTTGATATTTAGTTGGAGATACTGATGCATTTAATTTCTTCATCGTTTTAATTTTAATTAATCTTGGCTCCTGACCTTTTATTTTCATTCTTGTTTCTTCTACAAATATTCCATCATCTTTTAAAGATTTAATTAAATTACCTGTCTTTGCCTTGTCCATCTCCCAATGATTCTTTTTACAAAAATTATAGAAGTCTTCCATTCTAAAATATGTAAATTCTCTTTTATCATCTGTGTATGGAAGTTTATTAAACACATCATCCATTGTTCTTGCATTCTGTCTATTGGTAGTCCAGTCTTGCAGTAATGCAATAATTTGATTTTTAGGATCTAATGATTCTAAAGGTTGTACTGTTTGTAAATTATCTACTAATGGCTTTAAATAAAATTCTCTCCAATCTTTTTCTTTTAACTTCGGTACTAATAAATCTGCTTTCTCCAACATTGCTAATGAAAACAATGCAGGACTTGCTAACTGTTCTGCTTTTAATTCTATTCTCTTTTGTTTTTTATCTTCTGTTTCTTCTCCTATATCTAAAAAGTATTGTGGTGGATTAGAGTTATATTTAGTTAAGTTACCGAGTTTAGGCATTATTTCTTCATTACTTCCAACACCAAATTTTCTAGTTCTACATAGAGACGGATTACAAACATCTACAATTGGAGGAAGCTTACATCTATATTTATCATAACCTTTTTTACCAATTGATTTTAATAACTGTTGTACTTCTCCATTACTTAATGGTGGACTCATATATTTAAGATTAGCTTCAACGACTTTGTCTTGCCAAGAATCTGGATTTGCTTGCTTAAAGTATATGGCAACATTAAACAATGCATTGTTTCTAGATCCTTCGCCAAAGCCGTCGCGAGCTAATCTATTTAAACATGGAGGCCCATCTTTAAATACTTCTTCTATCTTTTCTTCTTTGATTTCGATTTTCTCAACTTCTTCCCTGCTGCACGCGTAAACATCATAGAGCTTATAAAATTCCTCAAGTGACATAGCGGTGCCATTATCGTCGAACGCATATCTTAATCCTTTCGTTTGGTTATGGTAGGGCAAATTTAAAAAATTACCTGTGTCCCCACGTTCCACAAGTATTTCAGTTTGTTTAGGAAATATTTCAACTCCTGAATATCCTAATACTTCTGAAATCTTTTTAAGTGTAGTTTGCATCAATGATGCAGGTATAAATTCTTTTGTAAATAAAAATACGTGTGCTCCTCCAGATTTAGATCTGAATACTATTAACGGAAGTTTTAAATTTCTTATTTTAGTTATTAAATCTTTGTGGTTAAGATTATACTGATCAATATCAATACAGCCCCACTTGCAATTATTATGTTCATTAATTGGAATAATGCCAAGAGCAGGATCAATACCATTAAGATGGTCTTCCCAAAGATTATCCGTGATCGGTTTTCTAACAATAAATGCTTTTCCTTTTTGTTTTCCATTCTCACCTCGTTCTCCTTTTTGATATTGTCCATACGCACTTTGTAGTCCGCTAAATATTTCTATAAATTTTTCTTTCATATTCCACCATATTGTTTGGGGCCCGTATTACCGAGCCCCGTTTCTTAATTAAACTAGAACGGTACGTTCTCGTTTACTCTCTCTTCTACATCAGCTCTTGTTTGCACCGATCCTTTTTTAACATCGCCAGAAAAGCTTTTTGCACTTAAGTACAAAGCTTTATCTTTTGTGTCTAGAATTCGATCTTGTGTTACAACCCAACCGTACCAACTACCTTTATCATTTTTTTGTAGGTTAGATGATAAGTTGTATACAACACCATGCATTGGAGGAACTGCAAATCCACCTTTACCGTCAGAGATCTGAACAGTTTTCATCATTGCGTTCCACTTCTTGCTTACATTTAGCTGCGTTGACTTCATGGTAATTAAAGCTGGAGTATAACCACCTGCTTTAGTTTCTACCATTACATAGTAAGAAGCAGTTTCTTCTAAATAATTACCGTTAGGTAATCTAATTTTAGATCCTTCTCTCTTACCTGTAGCTATCACTGGACTGTTAGGTGCATGTAATGCAACAGGAGCTGCAGAACCTTCACCTCTTTCAGACCATTCTGGATAGTCTTTCTTATAGTAACAAGAAATAACTTTTATTCCTTTTTTACCATCATACAGTTCATTCGTAACTGTATTATATATCATTCCTGGTTTTGCACCTGGAACATATTTAGAATCACCTTCAGTTACCTGTGGTGATAGTTGACCAAGTATTCTTATGAAAGGTAACGCAAGATCTTGTTGCGTCATGTTTTCAAAGCCTTTGTCTAGATCATCTCCAAACAAAGCGACAGAACCATTAGTCACTGGTTTTTTTACCATTGCTTCATTAGCCATCATTCATTCTCCATTATTTACGGGTTATTTTAGTTGTGTCTTTAATCCAAGTACTAAAGACATCAGAAGGCATGTCGAGCCCGGACTCGACACGCTCCTGAAATAAAGCTGTCAAAGTATTCCAAGCCACATCAGCTTTCTGTTGTGGTTCAAAACCATTTGACGCTGCAAGGTCCAACAATTGTTGAGCCTTGTTATCTTCGCCACGACCGAACGTAACAGAAACATTATTTTTAATAATGTCTCCAAGTCCGTTCTCACGAAGCCATTTATAAGCTCCTTCCCTTTTAAAATCGTCTTTGGGAAGAGTACATCTGTATTCTCTTTTGACTGTAACAGATGAACCATCAGCTAATTTCAAAGAACTTAAACCTTGTTCTGCAAGCAGTTCAGGTATAACGCGTTCACTAATATCTCTCGCCATAGCTTTTAGATTATCTACATGTTCTTCAGCTCTAACAATGTCATCCTCTAAATCTTTTAACTTTTTACATTGGTCTGCTATTGTAGTTACTTCTACATTATCTAGAAGATCTGTAGAATCTTCTAACATCATATTTTTTACATCGTCACTCATAGTTATCCTTTCTGATAAAGATCGAATTCAATTGGGTAATATTTAAACTCTCTACGATCCCATTTCAAGAGATTAAATTGGCCATTGGTCATGTCACTTGCTATAGCACAGGAAATACCAATGACCGCCGGATCTCCTGTAAGCAATATATAATCTCGCTTTGTAAAATCTTTCAAGTTCTTTCGCATTTTAAATACGAAAGGAGATGCATTAAATGCAACTTGATCAAAGTAAGCAAGACATATAACTAAATATCCAAAATTAGAAGCGCTTAATATATTTATGTTAGCTGGTGGATGCTGTAATACATACACAAAATTTTCTTCAGGGTTTTCTTTTTTAAATTCTAAAAACTCTACAAGACTTTTATCTTTATATAATTCAAATATTTTATTTTTCATTCTTTAATTTTCTCTCTTGACAAAGCATATAATGATCTTTATTTATTATGTCAATAGAAAGAATTAAATTATTTTATGGTACGAAATTATAGATTTAAAACCAAGCCGTATGAGCATCAATTAGTTGCTTTAGAAAAATCTTGGGACAAAGAAGAATATGCATATTTTATGGAAATGGGAACTGGTAAATCAAAAGTACTTATTGATAATATAGCTATGCTGTATGATAAAGGTAAAATAAATGCGGCGATGATTATAGCACCAAAAGGTGTTTATAGAAATTGGTTTTCTTCAGAAATACCTACACATTTACCTAGTCATATACAATATAAAAGTGTACTATGGACGGCTTCGACATCCAAAACAAAAGATAAAGAGTATCAATCTTTGTTTGAAACAGACTATAACCTTCACATCTTTATTATGAATGTTGAGGCGCTATCAACGCCAAAAGGTTTAACATTTGCGCGTAAGTTTTTATCATGCCACAATACTTTAATTGCTGTAGATGAATCTACTACAATTAAAACACCAAAAGCAGCACGTACTAAAAACATTACAAGTATTGCAAGCCTTGCTAAATATAGAAGAATACTAACAGGATCACCAATAACTAAATCTCCTTTAGATTTATATACGCAATGTAAATTTCTTAATGAAGATTTATTAGGTTTTAGTTCTTATTATTCATTTCAAAATAGATATGCTTGCATGGTAGATAGATGGTTTGGTGGTAGAAAAGTATCTGTTATTAAATCATATCAAAGATTAGATGAACTATCTAAATCAATAGAACCATTTTCATATCGTGTATTAAAAGAAGATTGTTTAGATTTACCTGATAAAATTTATATTAAGAGAGAAGTAGAATTAACCGAAGAACAATTAAAGATGTATCAATCAATGAAGATTGTAGCCATGGCTGCTTTAAAAGGTAAAGTTGTAAAAGCCCCTCATGTATTAACACAATTAATGAGATTACATCAAATAACTTGTGGACATGTAATGACAGAGTCAGGTGAGATAGTTGATATTGAAAACAATAGACTTAAAGAACTTATTAATATTTTAGAAGAAGTTGAAGGTAAAGTTATTATATGGTCACACTATACACACGACATTAGAAAAGTTTCAACTGAATTAAAAAAGATTTATGGTGAAAATTCTGTTGTAGAATACTATGGTAAAACAGAATCAGAAACTAGACAGAAGAGTATAGATAAGTTCCAAGATCCGCAATCACCGGTCCGATTTTTTATTGGTAACCCACAAACAGGTGGGTATGGTATTACACTAACCGCAGCCAATACAGTTATATATTATTCTAATGGATATGATTTGGAAAAACGATTGCAGTCAGAAGATCGTGCACACAGAATAGGACAAAAGAAATCAGTGACTTATATTGATCTAATTGCGGAGAAGACTGTTGATGAAAAAATTGTCAAAGCTCTCCGCAAAAAGATTAATATTGCTTCAGAAGTTCTTGGTGAAGAATTAAGATCTTGGATTTAACCAATTAACTTCTTCTTCGTTATATGGATGCATTATTTGATATCAATTTTAACGCCTTCAATTTCTTTAGGCTCATTGAAACCAAATTTAATTTTAAGTAGACCATCTTTCATTTCAGCTTCGTCAACTATTACATCTTTAGCTAACTCAAACTGTTTGAAAAACTTTCTAAATGCTAGACCTTTTTGTACGTAGTCTACATTTTTATCTTCTACTTTTCCTTCTACTGTTAAGATACCATCTTTAACTTCTACAAGTACATTTTGTTTATTGTATCCAGCTAAACCGATTTCTAAACCGTATTTACCTTTTGAGTATTTTACTACGTTATAGAATGGAAATGATTGTACTTTTGACCATGTGTCAAAAATATTTTCAAAGGCATCATCAAAAAACTTTGTTGATCCGTTGAATAATTGTTTGCTTAAATTATTGAAAACTTCAATGTTTGTCATAATTATCTCCTATTAAAGCAAGTTAATTGGTCCATCCACATGATGCAACCTGTGATGTATATAAATATTATTTATTAATTTTCAAGTACTGATTTTTCTCTTGTAATATGGCCAAGAACTGTACCTTTGTGAATTCCTTCTTTGATTCTGTATCCGTGAGTTCCGCTTCCGTTAATCTCAACTTCTTTTCTACTTTTTAATAATGCATTATTTTTCTTTTCTATTTCTTTATTTGCATAATTTCTAGCTATTGGATCACTATAAGTTAAAGTATGTAATTCACTTAAATCATTTTCACGATCTAAAAATTTGTATTCTATTTTTGTTGTATTAAAATCTTTCTTTATCTTTTCACATATTGTTTCAGGATCAAATTCACCACAAGAGTAAACATCAAACTGAAGCAAGGCGGGGTCAGGTTCGTCCCAGACATGCATTACTATATGAGATGTTTCAATTATTGCAGCACCTGTAATTCCACGATTTCCTATCATATGAGAATATTTAACGTATGGTCCCATCATAACCTTCATACCTATTTCATCTATAAATTTTTTAAACCATTCTGTAAGAATAGTTTCATCCATTGGAGGATTTTTAGCTTCTGCTCGGATTATTAAATGTTTATGTACTAATAATTTATTATTCATAATTGCGTCATATAGTTTTTTAAAACTATGTGCAACCTTTTATTTCATTAAATTAAAAGCCAGTGTTAGTAGTATCGCAATCGTAGAACCCAGTCCTGCAATGATCCACCAAGTAAGAGCATCAAATTTTCTTTCAAACTTATCATGCATTTCAGCAGATTCTTCTCTTAATTCTTTTAAATCTCTTTTAAGTCCAGTAATATGGCCATAAAGAGCTACAATATGTTCTCCAGTTGTCTTTGGATCTTTACCGTTTCCCATTATGCTACCCCTTGTTTTCTTTGTTGTAGATAAGCATAATCTGGACCTAATATGCCAGCATCTGTTAAATATCTTTGTCCTAATGTAGGTGCTTCTGCAACAACTGTTGGTTGTTGATTAGAAGAGTAAGTTATATTTGTAGGTAATTGTACTGGAGCAGCAGTCTGTGTTCCAGGAGTCGGGATTAATCCTTCAGTAGGCTGTCTTCTAAAACTTTTAACCCTAGGAGATAATAAATCTTCAATATAATTATCTAATTCATCAACTGGAATATCTAATTTAATTCTTTCCAATCGTTTATATAGACCATCAAAAATACTTTGAAGAGCATCATTTTGTCTTTTTATTTTTACTGCAGCAATAGGATCTTCCTTCTTAAGTCTTTCATTTAAACTTTCAAAAGCTTCTTTACTATATGATGGAACTTTTAATCTACCACTTAATAATGTATCTGTTTCTACTTTTGTTAAACGATCTTCTAACAAATCACTTAATTTACTTTTTGATATACCTAAATTTCTAGCATCATTTAACGTGTTAAACATATTTCTTTGAGATTTAAATGATTCAATTAAATAAGTTTTATAAGCTGCTAATTTTGATTCAGGAGAAGAAGATGCATTATAAACATCTTTTGCAAATTTACCTCTAATATTTTTTTTATCATCATTAAATGAAGTTACTATAAAAGGCATACTAGCTAAAGGTTTTGCTTCATCTACTCTTACACCAGATAATAAAGCAGCAAATTCAGCAGTGCCATCTCTTCTAGTTCCATAGTCAGTAAATTTACCAGTAGCACCTTGCCATACTCTTTGAGCAGATGTAACAGCACCTGGAGTTAATCCACCTATAATATGATCTAAACTTTTAGCTATTCTTACACTACCATTATCTTGTGGGTAAAAAATTGTTTTTCCGTCTTGTGTTTTGCCACCTCTTAAGGTCACATCTACTGCTCTTTCAGTACCAATAGATTCAGTTACAAATGGAGATATGAATTCGGTAATAGCTCCTTTTCTTCCATCACCACCTAATATTCCTCCAAATAAAGAATTCATAACAATAGTATCAACACTATCTTTATTTAATGTTCCGTCTGAAAAAGAATTTAAAATAGCATTAACCGGAGTAACTAATGAATCATATGGATTAGAATAAGAAAAATTATAATATTTAAAATTACCATTTGCATCAGGAGCACTTATTGGAATTAATGTAGAATTTTTTTGATACTGTGGAGCAAAAGATCTTTGGAAAGAATCCATCTGATCTTCGTTAACTCCAGTCATATATTGAGCTGTTTTTTGAGCTACAGTACCTAATCCACCTAGTACAGTCGTAACACCAACTAATCTTCTTGCTCCCATTTGTCTAATAAATGGGTTTGTACTTGTAAGTTCTCTTGCTCCAATGGAAATAATATTTGATGTAGTTCTTAAAATTTCAGCTGGAAAAGCTATGAAATTACCAAGAGGTAAGTTTCTTATGTTCTGTATAATTTTTGGAACTTTGCTATAAGTTGGAACTGTATTAACAGTTAAGTATGCTGATATATCTTCTAAAGCTTCTGTTACTGTTTTTCTTTGTCCTGTTATAGAACTAAATGGATTAAATTCTTCTTTTGCAACTGTTCTATACCAATCCTTAACATCATTAAAAAATTTAGTTTCTAAAGCTTGTTTTTTAGTTCCATTTGCCATTTTAATAATATCGTCTGGATTACCGAAAGCAGTTCTTAATGCACCTTGATATGCTGTATCAGTATATATTTTCCATACGTTATCGGCACCTTGATATACATCTGTAAGTTTTTTCATTATAGGAGTATTCATAAGTTTATTAAAACTTATTTTTCCATCTCTTGCTCTATCTAAAACTCTTTTCATTTCTTGAATTTGAACGTTTTGATCTATTACTCCTCTTTCAATTAAACGTTCTATTCTACTTATTTTATCTAAATCTGTTTTAGCTCCAGCAAATATATCATTTGCAACTAAATTAAATCCGTCTTTGAAAGAAACGTTCTGTCCTATTAATCCATTAGCTAATGGAAATACGCTTGCTGTTGTAAAATTTCTAACTTGAGTAACAGGAGATAATATTGTTTTAGATATTTGAGCTCCTGCTTTTAAAGTCATTAAAGATTTATAAAAAGGTATGCTGTATAAACTATCAGTAATTTCTTTTGCACCAATTAAAGCATTAGCTATCTCTGGAGCCGCATAGTATTGTCCATTAAATAATTCACTAGTTGTTGCAAGTTGTGATAAATCTAAAACAGGAGTTTCTCTAATCGCTATATTTTTTAAATTATTAAATGTTCTTGGATTATTTAATAAACCTTTTCTTATTAAGTCTTCTTGAGTAAATATAAATCCAGGTTTATTAACAGAATCTTTTCCTAACTCTAAAAATGAATCAAAAGCTCTTCTTCCATATATTTGTTTAGATTGTTCAATAACAGTATCAACAGCAGCATTAACAAAATCTGTTGTTTCAATATCTTTAGTTATTATTTTTCCAGTTATAGGATCTTTTATTTTTGCTCCTAATGCTCCATCTTCAATACTAAATAATTTTCTTATAACATCAGGAAGTTCTTGTCCTTCTTTTACAGCTTCTTTACCTAAAACTCTTTCAGATATACCTTTAAAAATAGTAGATGGATTTCTATTAGCTTGTATAGCTAAAGATTTAATTTGTAACATTTCATTTTTAGCAAGTTTATCTATATTTTTTTCTAAAGCAGTTTTAAAAACTTCTTGTGTTGGTTTTACTTTTTCTCCTAATTCTTTTTGTGTTATAGAAATAGCCTGATCTTTAAGTGCACCTTTTTCATATCGTTTTTTAAAAAACTCAACAGCTTGTTTTTCTAATAAAGGATTGTATTTAAATCGTTCATTATTGAAAGCTGCTAACCTTTGATTAACATACGTGTTATAATCTAAAGCTTGAGCACCTTTAAAGTCTATATCTTTTATAAATTTTCCGTATCTCTCTTGTGAGGATGTAACTAATTTATCTAATCTAATTACATCGTTTCTAACATCCTTATGTATAGTATTTAATATTTCTTTTTTTGCATCTCCGTCTGCTTTAAGATAATTATTAATTTTATTAGATTCATTTTGAATTATTAATTTAGATTCACCTTTATCAAATAAATTTATTTTAAAATTATTTACTATATCTTTGTAATTGTTTTCTAATTTACTTCCTATATCCGCTAATTCTTTTTGTTCAGCAGCAAGTTTATTATTAAAATCAATTTGTATTTGTCTTATTTCAGGTTTTACAGGTCCAGCACTTGTAAATTGATCTTTTATTCTTGTTAAACCTCTTTTAACTTCACTCATGAATCCGCCTTCAGTAGGAATATATCTCCATTCTGAATCATCTATTCCAACTTTTTTAAGTCCTTTGTCTATTAAACCACCATCTTCTAATATAGAACTAAATGTTTTTTGTAATACACTAGTTTCTCCTTTACCAACTAAAGTCTCTATTCCTTTTTGAACAGGATAATTAACAGCTCTTAATACTTTTTCACCAACATAGGTAATTGGTTTTGTTGCCATTAAACCATATTTAACTCCCAATGTTCCAGCTATAGGTAATAAAGTTACACCACCACCTATTAAAGTTCCTTCAGCTCCAAATTTAACTTTTGATTTTAAAATTTCTGCAGCACGTTCTCTACCTTCCAAACCTTCTAAATCTGTTTTTTCTATTAAACCTAAATCTTCTGATAAAGTAGAAATTGTTCCAGGAGTAGATACAGCGAAATCTGTAATACCACCTATTGTTCCAAAATAACCAGCACGTTTAACTAACTCCATTCCTTTAGCAGATGTGCTCAATGAAGGAGAAGAAAGCTTAGTCATTTGACTAACATTCTTTAATTTAGAAATACCACCAGCAATTTTTAAAGCTGCTCCAGCAGGAACACCAAATTGAGTTAAAACAGAAGTTATATCTCCAATTGCTGTTTTTGTGTCCGGAGTTATTTTTTCAAATAAATTTTCTATATTGGATAATAAATTTGTATCGGCTAAATAATCAATAGGTAGAGCACCTAACTGTAATAAACCTTGAATAGCTTGACTTGTACCTTTTCCAACACCTTTTGGTAAATCAAGAATATAATCACCTAAAGTTACATCACTTCCACGTGCTGTAGCTAATTCATCTTCTTGAAAGAGTCCTTTTAAACCTTCTAGGGCCATGGTTGTTCCTAACCGGCTGTTGGAGGAACTACTAGATTAACTCCATATTTAACATTAAACTTACTTACATCGTCTTGTGTTCTAATGTATGCAAAGTCTTGTAGAGCTTCTTCACTGTTGGATAATAACATAACAACATCATCTGTAATTTCTTTAGGTAATCTATCTCTTAATTGTCCATAAGATAATTTTTGAACAGGTTTTTCAACTACAGTAGCATCTTGTGGTTTGTTACCACCAAAAGAAACATTAGAAGCTATTAATTTATCTCCTGTCTCTTCTACTTCTTCTACTTCTCCACCAATTGCTTTCATAACTCTACCACCAGAAGCAAAGTTTGAAAACTGTGGATAAACAAGTTCAAATCCTTTTGATTTTTTATAAGTGTCTAACTGTGAAGTTAATTCTAAAAGTTCTCTATCAATAGCTTTAGTATCTTTTTTAGCTACAACAGCATCGTCTCTTCTTCTTTGAGCGTCTTTTATATTATTAACTAATTTAGTAATCTCACCATAAACAGGAGTAGAAGATAATGTTTGTACACTTTCAGCAGTCACAGGATCTAATTTAATATTTTGTATTAAAAGATCACTATAGATTTTATCTGGATCCTGACCTGTTGCTATAGCTTTTTCATTAGCTTGAGCTTTTAAAATTTTTAAACCTTCCGGTAATGCACCAGATTTAATTTGTTGTTGTTCTTTTTCTTTTGCAAGTTTATATGCAGCAAGTGTTACAGCCTTATCTTCTTCTCTTCTAGATTTAGCTAAAGGTAAAGCAAGTTTAGATGCCTCTTGAATTTTTTCTGATATAGTTCCTTTTTTACCTAAAGCTGCTGATAAAACAAGAGCAAGTTCTCCTTTAGAATAATCTTCATCTTTTAATAATTCTTTTAATTCAGCTGATTCTTTTTTTACTTCATCGAGCAAATTAAATTTAGATGTTTTTGTTTCTGTATATTTAGGTGGATTAACTTTAGGTTTTTCTTCACCTCTTACAACAATATTTTCAACAGCTACATCTTCACTTGGACCATATAAATTTATTTTTTCTTCTGTTTCTTTTGCTGCTTTTAAACCACTTTCAATTTTAGCTCTTTCAGCAGCAGTAAGTTGAGTAGCTAATCCTTTTTCTCTTAATAATTTTTGAGCATCAGTTTCTAAAAAACCATATCCTCTTTTTATTTCTGGACTTGTAATTCCAAGAGTTTCTCTATTAGCTAATTGAGCAGCTCTTTGTTCTGCATCAAATTTTTCTTGTGCTTGTCTTAACAAATTTATACCGCTAGCTTGATCAGATGTTGCAAAACCAGCTTTTGGAATATTAGTAGGAGCAAAATATGTAAATGGATTATATCCTTCTTGAGCCATGATTCTTCCTCCACTAAAATATTT
>JACCEA010510487.1_pt1 | contig 16047 bp, 33 predicted proteins | sample 7449851 | NCBI WGS metagenome assembly JACCEA01 (sample SAMN15323453, study PRJNA562643) | freshwater metagenome | isolation source: river surface water | place: USA:Blue River Watershed | collected 2017-08-18 | reverse complement strand
TTCGTAGCATTTTATTACAGAAGTTCCCATAGTCTATCCTTAAATTCATCATATTGATCAAAGGACTTCCTAAACAAAAACTCTTCACGCGCCATCTTTTCCCAATTATTTACAATGGGACCATCAATAACAATTCTTGATTTATAACCCGGTATATTGTTCTCATCGTTTAGAATAAATCCATGATCCATAATATCATAGTCATCAGGCTCAATCACTAATTTCTTTTTCTCATGTTTAGCAATCGTATAAGCCAGAGATACCATAAAGGTTTTAAGCTTAGGGCTTACTCCGTATATCTTTTTTATTCTTATAAAATCATCGCGATCATTATCTTCGAAATAGATATATGCTTTTAATGATTTTTGTATGAAATAGTCATTTTCATTATCAAGATAGTTTTTTATTTTCTTATCATAAAGAATGAATGTATTATATAATGGTGAAAATAGCATCCAATCTTTTGGATCATTCGTGTTCATATTATCGTTATTATTATTATGCCTGATACTCAAATTAGAATCTTTAATAATCTCTAGTGCTTTACTCTTAGATATCAATCCTGATTTTACAGCATTTGTATATTGACCATTGATTAATGCTTCCCTCACCATTTCCCGATGAACCCTTATGAAATTTCTGGAGCCACCACTAGTGAAGCCCCCTGATGGTTTACTTGGTTCTATTTCTCTTGCTATTTTTCCTAGAATAGTCCCTAAACCGAAATTCTCATATTCCTTAGCTACTCTGATCAATATGCAACCCCATTCATCTCCTACAGACCCTATGGCATCATTCTCACCAGAAACCCACACTCCTATACTATATTCATATGGTTTAAGCCCAATGCTTTTTATTTCACTATCGTCATAATATAGCGCCATTCCTTTATCATCTCTGGCTATTTCATCATCTATGCGTTTAGTATATCTAATTTTTTCTTTGCGCATTCTCAATTCAAAGAACAATCCTTTCAATTTAATTGTTCTTAGGGGAATATCATATTTTTCTTTTGTTACATAATATAAATCACCTATAGATGTTTTGTAAGCAGTATTGGGATGTTGCTTACCATTATCTATAAGTGATCTATATTCATTTTCTGTCATTAACCAAGGTATAATACCATCTGGGTTCCATTGTTCCATCAGATATTTATCATAGACCTATATGTTAGAGATATACGTGGTCCACATGGCTGAGAACCTTTTGGAATTTTATGTTCATGTGTCAATTGAAAACCAGCAGGCATAACAAAGATAGAACCATTTCCCAAAGGATATGTATTGATTTCTTTTGTAGTAAGGTCTCTAGTCATGATGTTCCTCTTGGCTCCCAGACTAAGAGAAATGATTGGTTGATCATGCCTCATTTCTGGTGAATCATCACTATGCCAACCCAAAGAATCTCTTTCATCATTATAACCATTTACGAAACAACAATTCAATTCCCAGTCAAATTTATCGTTGAGTTCGTTCATTGTATTAAAAATGAAATCATCCCATGGTTTACATTGGTATGTTCTAATTCCATTACCTTTTCCATATGTATATGGAAGGCTGAAATTATTCTGCCAATATTCTCGTCTTGGAGCGCCTTCACGGCGCTCCCAATCCAAGCTTTCCCATAACCGATTAAAATTTTCAGTCGCTATGTTGTCGTCAATAAATCGATAATACATAATTCAATCCTTAATCCTATTTTCCCAAGCAGAGATAACTTCAACAACTTCTTCATGCCGTTCACGGAAATATTCAGCTTCTTTATATTCACATTGACTCTCGGCATATTTCCCCTCAACTTCCAAAGAGTCTCGAAAGTTACATACTCTTTCCAAACGATCAAGAAAGTCCTTTAGTGACGGAGCGATCATTTTCCTATCACCATCAATATTTTCATGAATACGAATTCCACCCATGCGGCATTCCTCGACAGTCACAAACATACTAAATCTCCTTATATATTTTTAATATCATTATTATAAAGTTTGTCAAGATAAATACGTGATGAGAAGTTCTGATTTGCTTAAATTTATAACCATACCGATATACAAGATTATATCATGGAACTAATAAACAATTTGATATAATAAATGGCCCTGCATGGTTCACAATTGAACCATCAAAGGAATGGATTAATTGGAGAAACGATGATGATACTCATGCATTAATAATTGAGTATGAATTGATTAGGGATATTGAACTAATTAACATTAATGATTTTAGCACTACTGATTGGGTTAATTTCACTTACATAGTTACTGGAGAATATGATGAAGGTAGTCCGTGGGTATTGGCTAATCAGTTGCAATATAATGGATGGTATAACAAAGAAGAAATCATGATAGTTAACCCTCAGAAATTTATGAAAAGAATTTGAAATACTTCCCACAATATGTTAATTTATAAAAATGAAGAAAATAGCAACTTTAACATTCGCCGCATTATCATTCATTCTAGTATCTGGTTGGGCAGGATGGGAATATATCAACCGAAACACCTATGAATTTACGGTGGATTCAAAAGAGAAGATATGCAACAATAATTCATGCCTCTATATGGTTTACGGAACCGAAGGTGAAGTATTTAGAAACGAAGATGAATTTGTTCTTGGATGGCGTTGGAAGACCGATAGTGCATCAGTTCAAGCAAGACTTCATGTTGGAAGCAAATATTCAGTGAAAGCTAGAGGATTGAGGATTTCTTTATTATCAATGTCACCAAATATTATAGACGTTTATAAAGTAAGTGGTAATTGATTACCTTCTTCATCATACATCGGAGACACTTCCCAACCCATTTTTATTCTAAAATTTCTTATATCCCATAGAGCATTTTCATCATTTCTAATTTCATCATCAGTTTTATTTTTAAAAATTCCCCAGCGAAGAACCTTCCATGCATGGTTCTCCTAATTGTTCTGAAAATTTTTCTGCATCAATTTGATTTCTAAAGCCAGCATAAACGGTATTGCTAGATGGACGTATTACATAAATACCATCTCTATCTTGTGCCCATGTCCAAGTAGTTTTCATAAAATCTCTTTGATTGCTTTCTACAATATTAATAAAATTTCTCATCTGTTATTTATAAATAACAGATGAATATTCCTGATGCAAGAGAAATAATAAATGACCAATTAATTGATACTATTATACAAAACGGTCGTTGGACTGAGCATGGAGAATATATAGATAATTTTTTTAGAGATCATTCAATGAGTGTTAGAGAGCTTAGTTATAATACAAAATTTGATATTATGAAAAAATGGTTGTTAGGAAGGGCAGACTATGTAAACGAAAATATGTTGGATCAGGACGGAAATAAACTTAATGAGTTTTCTATTATAGAACGTCATGTTATATGTGATAAAGTTAATTTGAATAATATTGGTATCTTTTGGGCGGTTGCTGGGTATGCAGAGCCTCATTTATCCCCAAATGATGGGAAATATTATATATTCAGAACTCATTTAGGAAATGTGAACATCAATTGGAGAGAAACATTTTTATCTAGGTTCGACTATGATCTAGGGGATGAAGAGAATGAAATACAATTGATATCTGGATCAAACATTGATAGATTATCATTATCTGTTGATTATGGTAAAGAACAAATTCTAACCAATTGCATTGCATAAATGGTGCCCTCGGAGAGATTCGAACTCCCAACCTATCGCTTCGAAGGCGACTGCTCTATTCCATTGAGCTACGAGGGCTTATATCTTTTCTACCAAAATCATCATATCTAAGGGAACTGGATACGGTAGAATTACTTCTACGTTATTTATTACTTTACTGATTTCAGTAATACCATCAAAATCCATTGACATGATACTATCTGCCATTTCCCAACCTAATACGAAATCTTCTGAAGCTGTTGCTTTAGGGAAACTTTCACCTACGTAAAATGATATCATACCATTGTTGAACTCAACATAATTTGTCATATTTCTTCTTTCTTTTTAACAATAACTGGATTGACATAAAGAATAATAGAATTTCCTTGTGATTGAAAATCACTTTTGTATCCATTAAATACATCTTGAACCTTATCAAATACAGATAGCCCAACTTCTCTATGAGAGTTTTCGCGCCCCTTGAACCGAAGAATAAATTTAACTTTGTGACCGCCTTCGATAAATTTCTTAGCATGATTTAGTTTGATTTCCAAATCATGTTTATCAATAGTAGGTCGCAACTGAATTTCTTTCATGTCGCAGATTTTCTTTTTCTTATCGTTTTTCTGCTGATCATACTTATATCGACCATAGTCTAGAATCTTACAAACAGGCGGGTTTGCATTGGGTGAAATTTCTACCAAATCCAGACCATACTCCAGTGTCTTTTTCCAAGCATCATAAAATTTCATCTGGCCCAAATTATTACCATCAGGATCAATCAATTGAACCATGGGTGCAGTAATATTTCGATTAATTTTAATGTTACGAATGATATATTCCTTTCTATTTTAATATAAGCCTAAACGTATTTATTGTCAATCATTTAATTAGGTATTCTAGACCACAATAGTTGTTGAATAACCTGATTATCTATCGAAAACCCTCTAATCAATGATTTTTGTTTCGAAATTCGTTTATCACAGGCCCACAGTATCTCTATCAATAATTGAAAATGTTCCCTAGTCTCTGGAAAATGATTTATCCTATTATCATATTGTGGTTTTTCGTTGATCTGTGTTAATGGTTTATCAAGATACTCTTTGAAAATGAGTTCGACAGTCCTCCAATCACTCCATCCATAGTTAGTAAACCAATGATTATGTGACCAGACACAATTTCCCTTAATGTATAACCTAACATCTGAATCTATTTTCATCTCCATTTTGAATATAGGATCACTAATAGATTGATACTTTTTAAAAGTCCTTCGTAATGATGCCGTCATATAAATACCTTATGTTTATAAAAGACCTTTTTGAAGCCCCTATTTCCGATATAAGTTTCATGGGAGACTGGGATAAAAATTCTTCCTTCAGACAACAAGATCGAAAATTATTATCAAACCCAAAAGCTATTACCAAAATAAAAGCAATGTGGAAATTCCCAGAAGATATAAACTTTAATATCATATGTGTCAATCATAAAGAAGCTAAGAACCATATTGAAATAGGAGTAGTTGACCAAAAATATATCGCAAAAGGATTTACAGAAACTGGTGAAGATATTCTCAAGTCCTTAAAGGGTGATGAGATTAATGTAATTTTTACCAATAATAACGGAACAGAAGGTGTTCCTATGACTGGTTGGATTATGGCACATAGATTAGGGCATGCTATCCAAAGATCAAGATGGAGATATCCAAAATTGGTATATTTTTGGGATGAAGCCATTCAACTTTATATAGACTCTTTGAGTAACCTCAACGAACATTATAATACAAACTTTTCTATTAACAAACGGAATCAGTCTTTGCCTTTAACAGGACCATTGAAATACTTAGTTAATCATATAGGAACAATGAAATCTGCTAGAGATGCAAACATAAGAAATCCTTATGAGTTTTTACACGAAATGCTGGCTCAATATATGATCACAGGAAGTATAAAATTAAATCCACCACCATTATCATTTAAATATAGAAACGCCATTATAAAGAGACCTGAAAATGAATCTTTAGACGATGAATGGATATATGATATTCCACATCAACTTAAAGATTATTTCGAAACCGTGTTATATAACCTAGTTGGAAAAATATTGGTGATGTAACTTACCATTGATCATAATCAGTAATATCTAGTTCGTAGTCTTGATAACATACTTTACATACAATTCCTATTGAAGTTGGTGAAAAACTATATGTCAATCCACCACCGATAGCACCTTCATATGGTATATTATTATCCCAACAATGGTTAACAAATTCAGATGGAGCCAGATATTCCTTTTGGTGTTGAATAACCTCTGGATACACAATAGTATTCAACCAATCTTCTATTTTAATATGTTGATATTTTGTTATTTCAAACTTCATATATCCTCACTTGGTGTCCCTGATAGGATTCGAACCTACAACCGTTAGTTTAGGAAACTACTGCTCATTCCAATTGAGCTTCAGGGACGCTTTTCGTTTCTATTTTTTGCTCGCCATTCTCTAGATCGCTCATATAACGACTTCCGCTTTTGACTATACTCTCTATAGTATTTACCGTCACTTGTATTATCACCAAATATTTTAAAATTGCGAACGGCACGAGGGCGAATTGCTTTTGTGAAGAACATATCCTGATCATATTGAATATCATCGATCTGTTCGGATAAAATTTTCATTTCGTTTTCCAGATGATTACCGAACTTATTCACCATATGTTTTTGAATACGTTCAATTTGATATTCGTCAAAAATATCAAAATATTCAATAATCATATTACATGCATTATCATAGGAGGTTTCATTAACAATGTTTTCAACCATTGAATACATTTGTTCAAGTTTCTTTTCTTTGACAATTTCTTGTTCGATAATAAGGCATATCTTCTCTGATACATTTGATGATTTTGAATTTAATAGTGAGACAATCCTAGAGTATGATGCAATATCACCCTCATGAGGAATATGCACACTATATAAATTATATTTACTACGGTCATTGATAACATAATCAATTACCATATCTCCATCAGCATCAAGATCATATTTCATTAACAGAAGAGTATCAATGATATTTCGGATCGCATCTAAATCATTATTATCAACTATTGGCCATCCACCATCTGAAATGGCTTTAGTTTTAACAAACTCATCGATCAATTTATGAATGTCAGTCATGGCTAAACCCAATAGTTTCAGAGATAAGGTTCAATAAATCAACCATATCACGAGGATGAGATGCTGCCGATAAAATATCACCAACATTATTGATTTCCTTATCTTTGAAGAATTCCTTTAATTTTGTTTCTAAATCATACATTGACTATCCTCCTTAATGATATATGGACCAGTTGCGAAACCTTTCTTTCGCATAATATTAACCGAGTCCTTAATTCGATGGATGATAGAACGTTTGGCAAGTTCAGTCACAATCGGATCGTTTTGGGTAAATCCTTCTGACAGTAGTTGCTGACGTTCCTGCTCAATTTTTGCGTTGATAACCTTTTCAACATGTGCAGAGTCTTGATCATAAAAAATATTAGCAGTCATAAAATTTCCTTTCAGATCGGTAGTGTATCAACTATTTTCAATTTGTCAACTTAAACATTATATAATCCTCTTCATGTTCAAAACATATTTGAGCCATTGAATAATGACGAGAATATAATATCCAAATATTCTCTGCTATGATAGGAATTTCATCTTTTTTAATGGATTTTTTTAATATCGGATTACCGTTATGCCACCAGTTTCCTTTAACATCGCATGGCGCAACCAGAATTGAATTCTTACTATTATAAGGGTTTGGCAACTCAATGATTAGTTTCCCGAGAATTCTACTAACTATTTCACTATCAGGATAATCAGTTTGGTCATCTACTAGTTTAAATCTATGAAGATGATCATCTACATTAACAAACACATAGTTAGAAGGAAACTTTTCAATATTTTTCATAAATACCAATATACCCCAAGCCACAGGAGAAATCAAATGATAACTATACTAAATCAAAAATTTAAAGGAAAAAAGACCTATGCTGCTGCAATTGCTGCTGTATTATCCGCTGCAATAACTTTCTTTATGGGCGAAAGCACCATTATGGAAGCATTGCAACTAGGAGTCACTGGTATTATCGGTGCAACTCTAAGATCAGGAATAGATTCCTAAAAAAAGGAGGGTGGTTTAATTATCACCCTCTAATTCCATATAACTCAACCTTGGCATCAGAGAATATATCTCTTGCAATACCAATTTCCTTACTCCATCTATTTTCATAATCATCATTAACAACATAATATACATATGTTATATCAGTTGATACAATCCTCAATGCACATTTATCACAAGGATGTGCTGTAACAAACAGATGATATCCACCAAGATCGATATCTCTATTGTAATTCAAGCAATTGCATTCAGCATGCACAATTCTTGAATATTTCTTTTCCTTCATATCATGAGAATTTAAAATATGATCATTATCTTCTATTCTTTTCGGAAAGCCGTTAAATCCAATAGATGCAATAGATTTGTTGGGTCTTACCAAGACCGAGCCTACTTTTAATGATCCATCTTTTGATGCTTTAGCAATACTAAAAGCAACTCCCATAAAAACATCAACCCATCGTTCACCAAGTTTCATAGATGATAGTATAAATAAGTTTATGAGAAAATACATTAATTTAATTGAATCCATAGCAGATGAATTCCACTTGAACGTCGAAATAGAAAATATATTAAGCGATGAAGAACCGAAGATAAGACCAATTTTAAGAGATTCTTTAGAACTTATTAAAAATTCAAATGGAATTAGAATAGATGATTGGGATTATCAAATGACTTTGTTATATCCAACAATATCAAAACCAGAGCTACAAGAGATATTTAAATTGAGTATGGAAAAGTTTAACTTTTTGATATGGTTTGATGACATCAATGACATGGCCCATTGGCAAGTTAAAAGCCGTGCACCCGATGGAGATATTGAATTGAATTCTCCTATAGCCCAAGCAGCAAAATCACAAATTGAAATTGTTGGACGTGCTCAGCAGTTTATGAAGGCCGCAGGAGAGTTTACGAAAGAACAACTTGTTGATCATTTATCACAATCTTTACCACGATCAACAGCAGATATGTTTGCAGATCATATATTAATGACTTTACATGGAATGATGGATTATCAAAGAGGATTATATAAATGGAGGGCAGATAAAAAAGCTCCTACCGCAAGTGAAGTTATAAACAATCTAAAGAATATGTGATCACATATTAACGTTTCTATAACTCATATTATCAGTCACTTCCTCAGTTACCCAATCAGGTAATTTGAATATTTGGTTTTCGTCTTTTAATTCAATTTCGGCTAATACTATACCATTTTCAAAAAAATCTATTTCCCAAACATTACCCTTATAGGATATGGTTTTTCTGGTCTTGAATATACTCTTTGAGGTAAGATATGATAGATTATCATATATATCTTTTTCTATCTCAATTTCTATTTCAATATTTTTTATATTGTTGACCTTTTTCTTCATTGTCAGATAATATTGTTTAGAATCTATTGATCTTATTCTGATTATCCATTCACCAGTATTTGGTAAGTATTTCTGTTCAATATCAACAGAACTTATTACTTCTTCAGTTGGGAATAAATCAAGATTTATTAAAAACTTTCGTTCAATTTCAAACATAATATTACTATACTTTATATCAACTTAAAAAGTCAATTTTTTATAAATAACCATATGCAATATAATATCACTATCCAAGGAGCGTCATTCGCTGCACTATCATCACCAAGTAATGGATTTATACGTTTCAAATCAGACGGTTCAACTTATCCATCATCTAAAGATAACGTATTGAAAGCCGAACGTGGTAATAGACGATTACGTAATATATTATTAAGATTAGGAAATCTTGGACGATATGATATTATTTCACAATCTGCTGCTGGTGGGGATATTAATACTAATCATACATCAGTATCATTAGTTGTAGAATTTAAAAACGCTGTTAGACTTTTTGATTCTGGACAAGTATTGGTAGGAGGAGATGCTATTAAAAGAGTGATAGCTAACGCATTAACTATCACTGAAACCAGAAACATTGATTACTATGATCCTACCTCAGTTGATATTATATCAAACGGCGTTACGAAACAAATAGCAAAAGGTATTGTTATAGAGACAATTGACATTGGTAGCTTAGGAACTGTATCAGCTATTGAATCAGCTATTACAATATCCTGATTGCTTTAGGTGTAACTGAGTCGCACAGCCATACTCCATTATCACTCAAATAGAAAATAGTGTCACATATTTCAGTATTAACTTCTAGGATTACGGACTTACCACTTCTTCTGTTCGCCACTATTGTTGCAGTAGGTATATCTTCACTAAGATGAACATGGGTTCTTTTCCCCTTATTGATTCCTGTTTTAAAAATCGAATCTAAATTATCGACTTTAGTGCCGTGATACAATATTTTAGGAGGAACCTTTTTCTCAAGATCAAGTTTGACATTTATTGAATGACCTTGATTGGCTCTTATTTTATTTTTATGAAGATCAATCTTGTATCTGGTCTTTTCATCATTTTCAACAATGGAGAAAAGGTCTTTTCTAGTAAAATCTGAAAACTTAGATTTCATTTCCATCATAATAGTTGATATATTAACCCATCCGTCACTATCCATATCAATATCGGAGTGACGGAGCAAGTATGATAGGAATTTACTAAATTTCTTCATACTATAACAATGTCATACTATATGCGTTGTGTCAATACCTTTTTATTTAGATATTGTTTGTATAATTCTATCGAAAAGATTTCACAACCATGCTCCATTTTATGAAAAATGACATCATCTTGATTATGAAATAGTTTGATATCTTCATCTTTTTTACAGTAGAAAGAATGATCATCAATTTCATTAAATATTTTTTTGCATAATATATACAATTCGTTGTCGGTTAATATCAATCCATTCGAATACTGGATGGCATATTCGATTGTATGTCTGGCGAACATTTCGTGTTGACTACATAAAAACTCTTGTAGTTCTTCACTAGGATTATCAATATATTTAATGGCATATCCATTTTGTTGAATAGCTAATCTCTTAAGTTCTTCACTGGGATTATTGATATATTCAATAGCATATCCATATTGTTGAACAGCTAATCTCTTAAGTTCTTCACTGGGATTATTGATATATTCAATAGCATATCCATTTTGTTTAACAGCCAATCTCAATCTCCGAGATTCTTCGTTGTTAATATCAAATTTATACTGGTTCACATTTTTTCCTCAGGAACAGCTTCTCTTATATTACCAAAATACCATTGCATGTCATCATCGGTGGTCCATCCATCACCTTTATAAACATGACAAGTTATCTCTTCAATTAACCAATCCCCATCGGTTTTAAGTAATTCAGTCTCTTGTTCAACGACATACTCCATACATCCGTATTCAATTAACCAAAATACCGAACCTCCCTCATAATCATATTCCTCAATTACGCCGTTTCTTATTTTTAGATATAACCAGCCAGTTTCTTTAAACGATGGGTATTCAAATTCATCTGTATCTTCAGTAAAAGTAAGTTCACTCATATATGTTACCTTTATCAATATATTTTCTTACCAGTCTGTTAAAATCATGATCTGAGAATATTGAAATCTTATCATCAATCGATACTATCCATTCCCCAGCATCTACCCTATTTCCATTTATATTAATACCGCCATCATAATCACTTTCCCAATCATAAGGTTCTAAAATATCCTGAACTATACTGATGATTTCATCTGATGGTTCACCATCCAGAGCGATTCTCACAGCATAATTCATGTATGATTACCACATGATGTTGACAACCATCCTCCTGAGTTTTCCGTTTTGGCAGGAGAGCCGCATTTTTCACAAGTAACAGAACTTAGCATTTCAGCTAATTCAACTGCACCATCTATATAATCATCACCACCATTAAAATAGAAACGCAACGTTCCGAATTTCTCTTTAACTTGAGTAGCAATCACCGGATCACAATCAGAATGTTTTGATCTATGTTCAATTGTTGAGCAAAGCTGATTTAAAATATTAAACCAACCATCTCCGCATTCAAAGCCGAATGGCATACATGATTCTTTGATGTTACCGTTTCTGTCCCTAAATATCGATGGGTAACGCTCAACTAATAATTTATCTAATTCTGGACTCATAATCTATATCCTATCGGTTTTGGCGACTGTCTGTCATGAAATAGAATAGCGTTTTTCTTCATACCAAGCCATACCATAATTTGCATAATGGGATGAACAATTAAATTATGATAAGCCCAAGCATTCTTTTTCCATTTCAAATAAGGGTTTCCCTCAAAGGCTCCGGGTTTAATCATAAAAACAGCCTCTATGGCCCTAAAACCAGTTAAAACATGCTCTTCATCATCAAAGGTAGTGATAGTTACCCTTTGGTCCTGTATAGTGCTTAAATCGACTGTTTTTATATCAAATTCAGACAGTAATGATGTATCAGTTTGTATCCACACTTACCAATCCTCCAGTTTTCTCAGATAAGTTAAAATTGGTAGAGATGAAATCAATTACCTTTTGTGGATCAGTATTTCTAGAAAATACAATATTGGGTCCATGATTATCTAACATGACTGCAAAAATATCATCATCTACTTTCATCATATTATCACTTGTGTTTTTTCCACACTGATGACTTCCACATTCGTTAAATTCTTGTTTGGCCACTTTGATTGGAATATGAATATCATTAAATGGGCAATGGAAATGGACTATACAATCCAAATCAGGATGCTCATCAAATATAATTCGTTGACTTTGACCACCAACGCTTGGTTTATATCCATGAGCAATAACTTTATCAAGACCATCATATTGAATTCTTACTAAACCATCTTCTCTCAGGTTGTTATAATTATGCTTACGCTTAGAAGTCAATACTTCATTATCGTTGACCTTAACAGCGAAATGTCCTGCTGTTGATCCTCTAAATGGTTTATACGCAGAATTATCAATACAATATTCAACAACCTTCTTCAGATTATCAGGTATCTCATTTGAATTCCAAGGAACATGATCACCTTCGATAACAGTAGAGCGAGTAAATGTATTTTTTGATCGTGCATCAACCATTTCAACCAGCTTGCTTAATACTAAGTTGCGATCTGTGGTTTCATGATATCTAGTTTCCTCTGGTGCAACAATCATATTGTTATAAGTTAAGGTATCATTAGCCAATACTAAGTTTATAGAATTAGCTTTCAACATGTTTAATGCAGTAATATATTGTTCGTCAGATGATGCTCCACAAGTGGTTTTAAATCCAACAACAAATATATCTTTTCGATTCTTTCTTATTTTTCCGATAAGCTTTTCAGCAGGAGACAACTTCATAGTCTGTTCTCCATCTGATGTCTTAAGTCGGGCGGAATGCTTTCCTGATTTTATAGGAGAATTGATAATATCTCCTTGATAATCACATAACGCAACATTAAAATATATGACTTTACACAAAGGATCGCCTATGAGTTTATCTAATTTTCTTTCGATATCTGAATTCGTTACAAGAACACTGTTATGATCAGCCATTTTAGTAAGGTGTAAACACGCATTGTCATAGAATGAGTTAATATATCTTGCAGTTTGACCGAATGCAGGCGCTGCTAGAGCAAGATGATTTCTAACATATGAAAATGTTCCGCCGCCGAAAATGTGTATCATTATAATTCTCCTTGATTTGCTGTTCTATCTAATGAATATAAATGCGATCCTATCAGGATACCAAATGGTATTGACATGATAATATTGATGGAAATACCATATACAAGAAAATACGATATCATAAAAATAGAAATGATAATTGACACCCATTCATGCCATTCACCAACGATTCCATCTTTTTCTATTAATAGTTTTGTGAGAATATCATTCATAATAATAACATATTAGTTGAGTTATCATCCATTCGTCAATATTAACCTTTGGTATTCTTAGATTTTTATCGTTCTTGAAATAATCCAACAAAGTTGTATATTGTTGTTTAGACATCTCTTTGTTTCTTATTATGATAAGTGCTTCTTCATCTGATACAGGGATCATTTTACCCACTCCAACCAATAACACTTAGCTGAATGATTGTTTCCACCGTTAATAACTTCTACTGAATCCGTATCAATATAAAACGCATTAATGTTTTCATATTCATCAGGAAGGTGATAGAAAGCCTCTTCTATACTAGGCTTAAAGAAGCCATAATATCCACATGAATGAACTGTAGTTCCTATAGCCACTACCTTATATTCTTTTTTTACTTTCTTAAGACCTTTAGGTTCCCAAGTATAAGCAACGTTTCTTAAATCAGGAATGATAAATGAATATATTTTATCATTCTTGAAAATTAAAGGCTTGATGTTTTTAATAAGTTCATTCAAGCGATCATCTGGAACATGGAACTCACTCATTTTATTGTTATATCCTTGAACATTTCTGTGGTTAAGCGTTCCATTACCTTTTGTGCTATTTCTTTGACTTTATTGTTAATAAATGACAACGGTTCATACAATATAGTAGCAGGTAGTGATAATGGCCATAAAGCAATCCATCCACTTATTTTATCCGAATTGCGATGTATTGACGGCGGAAAGTTTCCCTGAAATGAATTATAGCTCATTAATGTTGAAATTTGACTTTCGGCAATCTGGGATTGATCAATTGATTTTGATTTGCAATATGAAATAATTGATCTCTTCAATGAATATAATTTGAAGAACCATTTTACAATAGAATAAATTCCCCCAATGACAAAGTATAGAATGGTGTAATATACAATTTGTCCGATGTTATTTTTAATTATCCCCCATAACTCGGATACACTGCTCGTGACATTAAGGGCAAATATCAACATGATCATTGATGCTATGAACCCAGATAAAACAAAGCTTTCGTTTTCAACTAATACAATAGCTGATAATGTCATTATTAATAATATTGACCATACCCACCATGAAATCAAGCCGAATAGTGCTAACACTTCAATCATAATAAACTCCTTAAAATGGTGCCGCATATCCGAATTGAACGGATGACCTACCGTTTACGAGACGGTTGCTCTACCCCTGAGCTAATACGGCAATTAATCATCATTAACAGTAACTCCAAATATACGCAATATATGAATGAACATATTAATGAAATTAAGATACAAATTAAGTGCGCTATTTATCGCAAGATTGTTAATTTGGTTTTCACTCATGTTAGAATTGAAGCTATTCTTAATAGCTTGAGTATCATATGCAATCAACCCCGCAAACACAATAACAGCAGCAATAGAGATAATCATATTTACGATTGATGATGCAATGAACAAGCTAACAATCATAGCTACTATAAGTCCCACAAGAGACATCAATAAAAAATTTCCCCAACCATTAAGAGCTTTTTTGGTAGTATATCCCCATATACTTAAACTTGAAAAGGCAATCGAGGTAATAACAAATGCGGATATTACTGATCCACTAGTGTAAGAATTAAAAATTACTGAGATGCTTAATCCCATAAATATCGTCAAGCTATAGTAAGACAATCTCACTAATCTTCGATTCTCATTAGATACTACTATGAAAACAAGAGCGAATGGAGACAATAACGCAATCCATAATAGGATTCCAATTTGTGAAAGATGTTGCGTTAGGCCAGATGATATGGATAGGTAAGCGGTTATACCACTTAATACCATTCCTAATATAAGATTATTGTAAACTTTTGTCATGAAATCTGATAATGATTTCTCGTATGTTGCTGATACCATAATAAAGTCATTATAACATCAGCAACATCAAAGTCAAACAATATTTTTTAGTAGCCCACCAGCATTAATCCGAATCACGACCCTTTTGTATGTCTATATTTCCAGATATCACGTCATGTGCTAGGCATGTAATGCTCTGCCTGTGTTAATCAGAGTTTCACCACAATACAACTACTAACTTTTTGAGGACTAGTTTATGATAAAGTCAATCATCATAGTCCTCATAGAAATAATCTTCATAGAAATAATCTTCATCTTCTTCTTGGTCAGGAAGACCGGGCATATCAGTGATTTCTTCAACAATAGGAGTCATGTTATCCTCATTGTCAATGATAACCTGAATGCAGTATGCGACCAAATGATTAATTTTATTGCAAAAATCCTGATCATCAAATGACGGAATGCCACCGCCGCATGTGACATAAGGTTCAACCACGTTCAAAGCCTTATGCATCTCAGCATCGTTCGTATATCGTTCAAGATACTGAAATTCACGAGACTTATTGTTGCAAAAACCATTGTTATAATAGTCATAAACAATGCGGGCCGCTGCGCGCAAACATTCAGTCTCAATATATGCAGTATTAC
>JACCEA011881373.1_pt1 | contig 16058 bp, 15 predicted proteins | sample 7449851 | NCBI WGS metagenome assembly JACCEA01 (sample SAMN15323453, study PRJNA562643) | freshwater metagenome | isolation source: river surface water | place: USA:Blue River Watershed | collected 2017-08-18 | reverse complement strand
TTTGTACCCATCACCATACTTTCATCTTTGGGTGCACAGATATAGATAGTTGGATCAGTTACTGGAATTTTTTTATCAAATATTTGATCAAACTCTGCATCATAATTATTTGGAAAAAAGACATTGTGGTGTTCTAACTCAACTGATTTACCCTTCTTGTTATCTAAACCAAGAAGGAGGGAGAATCCGGCAAGTGATTTGCTAGCCTTCTTTAACTTCCTACGCTCTTTTCTCGCCTTACTTACATTAGTTTTAATCAATTGATTGTAGGTAATCTCCGAATCAGCATTTGTTACCACAATATCGCTGTAAATTACTGCTCCATTTTCTAACCTAATTCCAGCGGTCTTGCCATTTTCTACAATAATCTCCATTACCTTTGAATTTAAATGAATTTTTACACCCAGATCCTGGCAGCGCTGATCTAACGCTTGCGCTAACTTTCCAATTCCGCCAGAAATGTGCCATGCGCCAAATGCACTTTCTACATATGCAATAGTTAATAAAACTGCCGGCGCTTTGCGTGGATCCGATCCGGTATAGGTGGCATATCTATCTACAATCATGGAAAGGTGTGGATCTAATTTATATTTCTTGGTTAAATCTCGCAGCGAAGTAAACGGTGCAATTTGGCGAAGCTGCGCAAGCAAATCTTTGCGCTTAATTAATGACCAAATAGAGGTTAGCTCAGATTCTATAAATGGTCCTCTAGATACCTCCCACATTACATCTGCACGATCCATTAATTGTTTCCACTGATCACCGGCGGATTTACCAAATGATTTTTCAATCTCTAAATATGTTTTGGGATTTGAGAGATTTGGGAAGGTAACTTGCGTTCCATCGCTAAATTTGTAAACAAATGCTGGATCTACCGGCTTTATATCCAGCACATGCTCAATTCGCTTGCCAGTTTTTAGAAACAAGTCTCGGTAGACAGCCGGAATTGTTAGAAGGGAAGGGCCTGTATCAAATCCATAATCGCCAAACCACTCAGTTCTACATTTTCCTCCGCTTTGATTTCCTGCTTCAAAAATTTCAACTTGGTGACCATTTTTTGCAAGACGTGCAGCAACACTTAAACCACCCATTCCTGCACCAATTACTGAGATCTTTGCCATTAGGAAATGACCCTATCTCGCCAAGTTAAACTTCCCCGAAATTTACCAACCCATGATCTGATATTGATATAGATCAAAATTAAAACGGCAATTGGATGTGCAATAGCGGTTGCGGCACTTTCACCTGATCTAATTGAAGAAATTATTCGACTCAAGTAGATAAAGATAAAAGCGAGTGCTGCGAGCTCAGATCCACCAATTGCGGCAACGAAAGAGAGTACTCCAGTTGCTATTAACAAAAGCAAAGCAATTAGATTTCCAATTACTCCACCAAAAGCTTTCCACAATGATTTTTCATAACCTTTAATTAATTGAGAAAAGTTCGGATACATGGTGCAGGTTGAAACCTTGCCACCTTCTGCTACACCACCCTTATATTCATTAGAAAGTAAAAGTCGGGCAAGTGCAAGATCATCTAGTACCTCATTTTTTACTTTTTCATGCCCACCGCAACTCTCATAAGCTCTCTTTTCAACTACAAAAAATTGGCCATTAGCAACAGCCATGGATTTAATCCTAAATTTTTGTGACACATAAAGTGGAACTGATGCCAGCCAAGACCAGTGGAGTAGTGGTTGAAAAATTTTCTCCGGCAATCCGATAGAGAGTTGTTTTGGATAGGGCGAGATAAAACTCCAGCCCTTCATCTCACTTATTGTGCTGGCAACAGCATGTTCCGTCAGTCGAACATCAGCATCTAAGAAAACCAGAATCTCACCCGCAGCAATCTGACTTAATTGATGACAGGCCCAAATTTTTCCTAGCCACCCATCCGGCAGATCAGCTCCACTTAAAACTTTAACTTGCGGATAGTTTGCTAACTTTTCAGCTGTTGCATCAGTTGAGTGATCATTCAGAACAATTATTTCAAAATCCGATAAACCGCTTTGGGACAAAACTGAATCAATGCAGCCAATTACATTTGCCGCTTCATTTCGCATCGGGATTAAAATCGAAACCTTTTGATTTACCTTCGCAGCTTTGTTTTTTACCACTCTAATGGTTAGAGAGTTAAGTATTGTTAAGAAAAGCGCAATCGCCGATAGCAGGGTGATTAGTAACATTAACTGAAGATTTAAAATGTGGCTGGTGGACCAAAGCGCAATAAAAATAAGTATGGAATCAGAAATAAACCAAAGACCACTCCGCCACTTAAGGCGACTCCTGGTTGATCAAAGAAGAAGATATTTCCAACTACTCCGGCAAACCAGGTCCAAATCAAAAAGAAATCTGGGATAGCGGTAGATGTTGCAACCCGGCGTCGATCATGTTTTAGTGCCAGATTTAAAATAGCCATTAATCCCATACCAGTTAACAACCATCCAAATAAATTTGATAAAGGAATCATTGGTTGAAATGGCACATGCGCACCAGTAAAACTCCAACTCCATCTCTCTGCCGAGACCATTTGTGGATCTAAGAAAAGATCCCACGCCGCCATACCAATTCCACCATATAAGAAGACCCAATTTTTTGTAACTTTTCGAGCTGCAATCAAAACTGGATGCGCCAACATAATCCAGGCAAAGGGCACAACCAGCGGAACTCCATAAATTTGGTAACCCAAAGTACCGGAGTACTCATATGTTCCAAATGGCCAACCGGTACGACTGCCAATCTGCTCAATTATTAATGCATAGGTAAAGGTGATTGATAAAAGAGTTAATGCATAAGTAATGCCATATGCAATCCAAGCATGAAGCAACATTGCTCCAGCCGCCCAATAGACAGTTGCAATTGTTACAACTCGTAGAACTTCACCATCAATTAATGGATAGGAAACCTGCAATAAAAGCGCAATTACGGTAACTGCATATAGCGCAAAGATTTTTTGGGTAGAGACAGCTCTGCGTGAATTTCGTTTTGGATAAAACTGACGCAGTGACATGGCTTAATTGTGCCTTACTAAAGTAGCCGGCCCGACTCGGCAACAAGTGCAAAACGAGCGAAAAGTTCCTCGGCATACCAATTATTTTCCGCAGTTGCTGTGATCGCTTTGGCATGAGCCTGCCCCTTGTAAGCGAAATTTCGAAGCGAGGCAGCATCTTGCCAAATCGAAAAGGTTCCTTGTAATCCGATAGGCGCCTCTCCAATACCGATGGCATTAATCAAGCCCGGACTCTCATGCAAACTTTTAGTAACAGGTGGCACTGCTCGCCAAAATTTTATATTTTCTAACCACTTGATTCGAGCCCGGGTGATGGCAACGACCTTTCCATTCCAAGTATCGGCAACTGATGTAAATGGTTGTTTTTTTGACCAAAAGCCATGGGAAGAAATTGGTTGTAATTTTGCAGAGTACTCAGAGATTGCAATTTTTCGCCATTGTCTTATAACTTTTGATGAATCAAAATTAGCAATTTGTGACTCATCTATTGTCACTAGGATGCCCCAACGCCTTGCATCTGCATCTAATGGCGTAAAAGTTACTCCTTTGCCTGTGCCCAGCAATTTAAAGAATTTGATTCCAGATTGTTTGCGCAAGGATCGGCGTTGAGTTGCCATTAAAATAATTGCAACTGGAATGGCAAAGGTTTTTACTCTCCAAAAATAAACTAAGGTGATCATTTACGCAGTTTGCTAGTTTCAAGAATCTCCGACAAGACCTCTTCGGTGCTATCCCACATCGGCGCATGACCAGTTTCGGGCAGAATTATCCATTTTGCATGGGCAGGGGCGAGTGATCTTTCCTGACATGTTTTTGCTGGCAAGGTGTGGTCGGTATCGCCAAAAATAATGGTTACTGGAATTTCGACGCTGACATCTTTTTCAAATCGTTTTTTTAACATGCCATCCCAAGCAGGGAAGTAGCCCTCGGATTTAGCCATCGCCATCACTGCATCAAGACAAACTTCATAATCCAACTGCTCCCATCTAGGTGAAACAGTTTCAAAGCCAATCTTCTTTGCCCACTTATAATTTAAAGTAGTTGGAGCCAGTTTTTCTAAAGCTTTTGCCATTAATCGCACCGCAAGTTCACCTGGATATCTTGATGTAAATGGTGCTAGCCATAATCCGGCTGGCGCTAACCCAGTTAAAGTTATTACTCGATCTGGATATAAAGCGGCAATCTCAAGGCAGATCCAACCACCTAATGAATTACCAACTAAATGAAATCGGGTAATCTCTAAATCAGTTAAATTTTGAACAACTACTTTTGCAAGTGATTCTGGATCCATCGGCCTGGATTTATCCAATGGAGTTTTACCATGACCTGGTAAATCAATAGTTATTACCTCAAATTGATCAGTCAACTTCGGGATTAGAGGCTTCCATGCGGTGGCAGCAGATCCCATGCCATGAATCAGTACAAGAGGTTCGCCGTTTCCAAATCTTTCAATGGCTAACTTCATGGATCTAACTTTAGAGCGTAGGAATTAAATCCTCTACTAAGCGCTTGATTTCATCTCTTATCGGTCTAATTGCTGCAACACCTTGTCCTGCTGGATCCTGGAGTGGCCAATCCAAATATCTCTTGCCTGGAAAAAATGGGCAGGTATCGCCACATCCCATTGTGATTACAACATCTGATTCTTGTACAGCAGTTGTAGTTAGTACCTTCGGCATCTCATGAGAAATATCAATTCCGACCTCTAACATCGCTTCAACAACTGCTGGATTAATTGAATCAGCTGGCGCAGAGCCGGCTGATCTAACCTCTACTTTTTCACCAGCTAATTTTGTTAACCAAGCAGCTGCCATCTGTGAACGGCCAGCGTTGTGCACGCAAACAAATAGGACAGAAGATTTACTCATTTTTAAAATTCTTAGCCAGTATTAATCCGATAAATCCACCAACAAGTTGAGCTACTACAAAACCAAGTATGGAGCTTGGAGCAATCCCGGTTACCGAATCGGTAAAACTTCTTCCGATAGTAATTGCTGGATTAGCAAAAGAGGTTGAAGAGGTAAAGATAATTCCGCCAAATATCCAAAGTGGGACGTAGCGCTCAATATTTTTGGAGTTACTTAGATTGTTCAAAATAATCCATAACAATCCAGCTGTGGCAATTACCTCTGACACCAAAAGATTTGAGCCACTTCTTATCTGAGTGGATGATTGAAAAGCACCTTGCCCAAAGATGTAATTAGCGGTAATCGTTCCTAAGATCGCGCCACATATTTGAGAGATTATGTAAAAAATGCCGACAATACTTGAAACTCTTTTTTGTATTAACATCACAAGAGTAACTACCGGATTTAAATGTGCGCCACTAATTTTTCCCGCCAAATTAATGGCAATGGCAAGTCCAATTGCAGTAGCTAGAGCATTTATAAACAATATCAGCGCTGAATCTTTGGTTAACTCAGATGCCATATACCCGGATCCAACAATCGCTAACGCAAGGAGTGCCGTTGCGATTAATTCAAGCATTATCGGTTTTATCTTATTCATTTGTACTCCTTAGTTGATCCCAGTAAAAAGAGTAAGGGCTGCGATTAAAAACAGTAGATAGGCAAAGCCTTGCTTTAGATGAACAGTTGGTGACTTTGGTGCGAACTTTGATGAAATCTGCGCAATGACGATACCCGTTATTGCCAGGATTACTGGATAGTGCCAATCAACTAGCTCCCAATTTTTGTATTTCGCCAGGAAAGCGGTTGCGCAATTTAAGGCAATAATCAATAGTGATGTACCTGCAGCTTTATTTTGAGTGTTGTGAAAGAACAAAACCAAAATCGGAATTGCAACAAAGCCTCCGCCAACCCCAAAAAGTCCGGTAAGGGAGCCAATAAGAAGTGATAGAAGAATTAAATAAAATGGCGAAATCTTTTTCTCGGGTTGACTCTTAATAGGTCCTCGAAGCATTGAGATTGCAGCACTGATTAATACGATAGAAAAGCCAATCAAGATAAAGGTATCGGGCAGTGAATGAGCGATTGAACCAAAACCAATATTGGTTAATAAGCCCAGCCCCCAAATTGTCAGAGCCTCTTTAATTAATACATCACCGCTTTTAAATTTAGGGAGCAATCCAGCTGAGGCAGTTAAAAAAACGACTGCAAGCGCAGCGGTTGTTGCCTGCAAGGGAGTGAAGTCAAAGATATAAATCAATATTGGAACGGTGATCATTGCACCGCCGGCACCTATGAATCCAAGAACTGCGCCGATAAATGCGCCACTTAGAACTGCGGCGATTATGAGTCCAGCTGTCATGCCGTCATGCTTCCATAAAAAAACCGCCCCTGGCATATGCCAAGAGCGGTTCTTTTTACTTTTATTTTGGGATTAACTCGTTATTAGTTAGCCCAGAAAAGAAGTGTTCCTACATTTGGGCCAAAATCTGCGCCATTGTGTAGAAGTGCGAAGATGATCAATGCAGCACCAGCAAGAGATAGATCCTTGAAGAAGCCAATTGTTTCATTTTGCTTAGCTGTTGCATCTGTCTCTTTCCAGAATGCGTGCATTAGGAATGCGGTTGGGATTAGGAAGGCTGCGATAAGTAGTGCGCCTAGATCTGCAAAGAAACCGATTGCAATGTATACGCCACCTAGCAAAATCATTAAGCCAGATACATATACAGAAAGCTTTGCCAATGGCACCTTCTTGTATTGGGCATAACCTGTCATTGCAGCATTCTTAGTGAAGTGAGCGATTCCTGAGTTGATGAAGATCAACGCAAAGAGAATACGGCCGACTAATAAAACAATATCCATAACCATCCTTAAATTAGTGGGTCCAGATCGACCCGCTTGCCTAAAAGGTAGGTGAGATTAGTTGAAATTTCAACTAATACTAGGGTGTGTCTGACACCTATACCGCTCAGTAATACTCACCGGCAGTGGCTACTTGACCACTGTCAGCGCCCATCACTATCTTTCGAACATATGTTCGATAAACCTAATTCAGGCCAAAACAACCCTGCTCGGGTAATAGCTCCTGCGGGTGAACCAACTGAGTTCATCTACCAGGGACATCACTTTCATATCCATGCCATCACATCAAGGTGGAGCGAATCAGGTGGTTGGTGGAATCGAATAAGTGATGGCAATTTGCATACCGATCAATCGGTAAAGATCGATGATCAACCACGTGCGGTATGGCGAGTAGAGGCAGCACCTGTTGGAATGTTATCTACCTTTGAAATTGAGTTAGATGAAGTAACTGGCAACTGGCGAATTCGCCCAACCTCTCGTGCATCTTGATGGTGCATCCTGATTTTGTACACCTGCGCACCTGCAGCGGTTATTCATTTAAGTACGGCACCGCAACAGCTGATCAATTAGTACAACGTGCAGCCGAACTTGGTATGCACTCACTTGCTTTAACCGATCGCGACAATATGGCTGGAGCAATTAGATTTGTACAAGCTTGCGAAGCTGGATCAATTAAGCCAATACTCGGGGTAAATCTAAGTTTTATCCAACCCAAGTTTCGAATTACCTTGCTCGCCACCTCCGATGGTGGATTGCCTGCACTTTATCAACTTCTTACCGCAGTTAATTTTGCTGGTGGTTTATTAACTCATGAGTTACTACAACAAAATATTCAATACAGTAAAAAATTACTAGCTATACATGGGCCAGATTCACAGATCGCAACTGCAATCGGCGCTCGCCAATTAACCCAAGGGTTATCAATTTTTAACTCAAGCAAGGATTACTTTTTCCAGCAGGGGATTGAGGTGCTTTCGCATCGCATCCGTGGCGATGGCCCATTCTCAACACCATTTGCAGCTCGGATGTTGAAGTTTGCCAGAGATAACAATCTGCCAGCGGTTATTACTAATTCAGTACGAATGTTAGATCGCAGTGATGGTCCACTAGCTGATGTTCTAGATTCCGCCCGTAATTTAGTGCCGCTACATAAGCGCCATGTAGAAAGACAAAACAGCGAGGCTTACTTAAAAGATATTAAGCAGATGCATCAAGTGGCAACTGAAGTTTCGCAAGCCGCTGGTGAATTAACCGCTAATCAATTAATTAAAACCACATTGCAGTGGGCGGAGATGGCAACGCTAGATCCCAGAAAGGATGTTGGAATCGGAAAGATTCACCTGCCTGAACCATCAGTTGTTGGTGGCAAAACCCAAGGTGATTTAAGTAAACAATTAAAGGAACGATGCGAAGCAGCGCTATCAAATAAGTACTTTGGTCAGCAATCAGTAGTTGCTGCTAATCGCTTAACTGATGAGCTAACCACAGTTCGCACACTGGGTTACGAATCCTATTTTTTAACAGTTGCTGACATAACTGATTTAGCCAGAAGTAAATCCATCCGAGTAGCAGCACGGGGAAGTGGTGCTGGTTCATTGATCTGCTACTTACTTGGCATCTCAGGTGTTGAGCCAATTACCCATGGCTTATTAATGGAACGCTTTTGTTCACCACTTCGTAATGAATTACCTGATATCGATATCGATGTTGAATCTGCCCGAAGATTAGAGATTTATGATGCGATCTTTGAACGATATGGCAAGCGGGCTGCCACAGTCTCCATGGTGGAGACCTATCGATCCCGTCATGCAATTCGCGATGTCGGCGCTGCACTTGGTATTTCACCAATTGAAATAGATTTAATTGCTAAATCCCTGCCACACATCAGAGCCCGCAATATTTCCAAGGCGCTTGAGAATTTACCTGAGTTAAAAAATTTAAAGTTAGATACCCCAATTTTAAAGATGGCGATTAATTTGGCACAACGACTAGATGGCTTGCCACGCCACCTATCAATGCATCCATGCGCAATTGTTTTGTCAGATATTGGCCTGCGTGATCATGCTCCACTTGAATTAAATGCCAGCGGTTATCCAATGGTGCAATTTGATAAGGATGATGTTGAGGCGGTTGGTTTTTTAAAATTAGATGTATTGGGTGTGCGAATGCAATCAGCTATTTCTTATGCAATCTCTGAGATTGAAAGAGTAGAGGGCGAAAGGTTAGATATTGATCAAATTTCACTGGCTGATCAACCAACCTTTGATTTAATTGCATCCACTCGCACCCTTGGTGTTTTTCAAATTGAATCACCTGGACAACGTGAATTAATTGGAAAGTTTGCACCAAGTACCTTTACCGATTTAATTATTGATATCTCACTATTTCGACCAGGTCCGGTAAAGAGCGACATGATCAGACCATTTCTCTCTGCCCGGCATGGTTTAAGTAATGTAAAAAGTATTCATCCAGAGCTAGATCCCATCATGCAAGAAACTGAAGGCGTTGTGGTTTTTCATGAACAAGTAATTAGATTAATTTCAGTAATGACCGATATCTCATTGGCACAAGCAGATGAAAAACGCAGAGCACTTGGCACATTAGATGGCCAACAAGAGGTTTGTGATTGGTTTTATCCGGCGGCACTGGCAAATGGTTTTTCCTTAGAGGTAGTTCAGGAAATTTGGGAGATCCTGCGTGCCTTCGCCTCATTTGGTTTTTGTAAAGCACATGCGGCTGCCTTTGCACTTCCTACCTATCAATCTGCTTGGCTAAAAACTCATCACACCGCAGCTTTTATGGCGGGAGTGTTAACCCATGATCCAGGTATGTATCCCAAGCGATTAATTCTCGATGATGCCAGACAGTGGGGAATTGAGATCAAAGGAGTTGATGTAAATAAATCTCAGCGTACCGTGGTGGTAGAAAAGGTAATTAGTAAAAACCAAAGTTCATACACCGCACCAGATTTAAAGAGCACTGGTCGATCGCTGCAACTACCAAATGCCAATGGTTATGCACTTCGTATCTCCTTAGCTGATGTAGGTGGCATATCTGACAATGAGATAAATTCAATAATCAATGGCCGGCCATATGCAGATCTTTCAGATTTTGTTAGAAGATCTGGCGCTAGTGTTACAACAACTGAGTCATTAATCATGATTGGTGGCTTTGACCAACTTCACCGGGTAGGCGATAAATTAAATCGGCGTGATCTACTTTTGCATCTACAGGATCTGTACAAATTAACTGGAACTAAAATTGGGCAGGATCAATTAACACTAGAGCTTCTGCCTCCACCACTTGCCTCCGCTGGGCTACCAAATTTAACTTCGCAAGAGCAGATACAAAATGAGATCTCAGTTTTGGGCATGGAGGTATCTGCCCACCTACTTAACTCTTATGGTGAATTCCTAAATGCAATTGGTGCCGTTAAATCTAGTGATGTCATTAAGCACCGCTCTGGCGCCTCACTTTTAATAGCTGGTGTTAAATCCGCTTTGCAAACACCACCAGTTAGATCTGGTCGGCGGGTAATGTTTTTAACAATTGATGATGGCTACGGTTGCAATGATGTGACCTTTTTTGAGAATGTGCAGCAAAGTTATGCGCAATTACTCCGCACCTCAAATCTATTTTTAATTCGTGGCCAACTTCGCCGAACCGGCCCGAGAGGAGTTTCTATTAGAGCAACCCAGGCATGGGAGTTATCTAGTGCATACAACTCATGGCGTGCCAATAAAACTCTTGCCAACAAAAAACCTGGCGATTGGCGTAATCTGCCAACTGTGCAAATGGAAAGTGGAAATAGCGCATGAGTGAATCAACAATTTTGCATGTTGACATGGATGCCTTCTACGCCTCTGTTTCGATAAAAGATAATCCAAAGTTAAAAAATAAGCCAGTAGTAGTAGGCGCAGGAGTTCGCGGTGTTGTTTTATCAGCAAATTACGAGGCGCGAAAATTTGGCATCAGAGCAGCAATGCCAGTTGGTCGTGCCCAACGAATGGCGCCACACGCCATATTTATCGCACCAGATCATCAGCGCTACTCCGAGGTCTCCGAGTATGTGATGCAGATATTTAGAGATGTCACACCACATGTTGAACCAATCTCACTTGATGAGGCTTTTTTAGATGTAACAGGTGCAAAAAGATTACTCGGAGATGGCCGAACAATTGGTAAATTAATCAGAGAAAGAGTCGAAGCAGAGCAAGGAATTACCTGTTCTGTTGGAATCTCACACAATAAATTTATCGCTAAATTAGCATCACAACATTGCAAACCAAATGGCATGCTAGAGATTCCTATTGATCGAGTGCTGACTTTTTTACACCCACTTCCGGCAAGTGCAATCTGGGGAGTAGGACCTAAGACCAATGAACAATTAGAAAAATTAGGTCTTCGCACCGTTGGTGAAATAGCAAATACCCCACGAAGTACATTGATCAGAGCGTTAGGTGAGGCAACGGGTTCATCACTTTATGAACTTGCATGGGGCCGTGATTATCGAGATGTGGTTACCGATGAGCCAGAGAAAAGTATTAGTGCCGCTGAAACCTTTGCAAGTGATATCGATGATCCAGAAGAAATCCTGCGCGAGTTTTTAAGATTGTGCGAAAAGGCAACACTTCGAATGCGCAGCGCGGGATACTGCGCAAAAACAATTTCAATAAAGGTTCGATTTGCAGATTTTAAAACAATTAGCAGATCAAAAACTTTAGATCAACCAATCTCTGGAACAAAGGAGAGCTTTGAAGTTGCTAAGAGTTTGTACCAAGCTTTAAAAATTGATCGCGCTCGAATTAGATTAGTTGGAGTCTCTCTGGAAGGGTTGATTCCAGTCTCAGATGCACCAGAACAATTACTTTTAGGACAGCGAGAAGTCGGCTGGAAAGAGGCGGACTCGGCAATCGATCGAGTAAAGGCGAGGTTTGGCCGGGGTAGCGTGCGACCAGCACGCCTAGTAACTCCTGACGAGGATGATTAAGCGGCTTTGGGTTTCCAAAGATTTGAAAACTGCTCTATATTTCGAATATGGGTTTATCTGATCACGAACGCAAGGTTTTGGCCGAGATGGAGGCTGCCCTTGGACAAGAGGATCCAAAGCTTTTATCTACCTTGACTGGAAAGGCCCGCACCAAACAATCCTCCCGCGCACTTCTTGGCGTCGCCGTTCTAGTGGTCGGTTTACTCCTATTAATTAGCGCCTTGGTTGCCAAGGCGACCTGGATCGGTGTAGCAGCCTTCCTTCTATCTTTGACTGGCTTAATCTTGATTTTGACCAACCTATCAGTGAGGTTAAGCGGCAAAAATGGCTCAGGCAAGGCGAAGGGTCCAGGCTGGGGCTCATCCTTAAATGAGCGTTGGGATCGCAGAAATGATCAACAGTAAGTAAACATCAACCTTCAAAAGCCGCCCAATGGGCGGCTTTTTTTATGCCAAAAATCAGGTGGGGTGGGATGGGGAGGAAGTGGAGAGAAAGTGGGTGAGGGGGGTTGAAAGTGGGGAAAAAGGGAGTAAAGTGGTGACCTAGCGTATTTAGTGAGCGTGAGGGGAGGCCATCAATGTTCTTGGGAACTCATGAACCAAAGCTTGATGAGAAGGGTCGTCTGATCCTGCCTGCCAGATTCCGCGATGAACTCTCTGATGGCTTAGTAATTACTAAAGGTCAAGAGCGTTGTTTATATGTTTTTCCTGCAAATGAGTTTTCATTAATTACCGAACGTCTGCGCCAAGCACCAGTTACAGAGAAAAAATCACGTGATTACTTACGTGTGATGTTTGCCGGAGCTCATGATGAGGTTCCAGATAATCAAGGTCGCGTAACTATTCCTTCCGGACTTCGCACATATGCATCTCTTGAAAAAAATTGTGTAGTTATTGGCGCAAATACCAGATTAGAAATTTGGGATTCCACAACTTGGAACTCATACCTATCAGATCGTGAAAAAACCTTCGCAGATGTTTCAGAGGAGGTTTTACCCGGACTGTTTTAGATATCAATTTCGGCCACCGCCACTCAATAAAGATTCGCGGCGCCACTTCCCCGGTGCCGCGCATAACTTTAAAAAGTTCGATTCCGTCGAGTAAATCCGTTAAGTGGCGGTGACCAAAGTTGATATCAAGATTTAAAGAAGTGTAGATAAAAAAGAAATTAATTTAGGAAGAAAGGGGAAGAAAATGAATGCAGAGTTAAAACATATACCAGTTGCATTAGAGCGTTGCATAGAATTACTTACCCCTGCATTTGCCAATAAAACTCAGCCAATTGTTATTGATTGCACATTGGGCTTGGGCGGACATGCCAATGCGATGTTGGCCAGATTCTCCAATTTGCATTTAATCGGCATCGATAGAGATTTATCTGCATTGACAAGCTCAACTGAGCTGCTATCTCCATATCGTGATCGAATCAATTTGGTTCATGCAACATATGACCAAATTCAATCGGTTTTAGCTGATTTAGGAATCACAGCGGTGGATGGAATCCTCTTTGATCTAGGTGTTTCTTCTATGCAATTAGATCAAGCAGATCGAGGTTTTTCTTACTCTCAAGAAGCACCTCTGGATATGCGAATGGATCAATCTGCAAAACTAACTGCTCAAGAAATTTTAAATACATACTCACATGGCGAGTTAGCAAAAATCTTACAAAGGTATGGCGAAGAGAAGTTTGCAAGCAAGATTGCTGAAAATATCATCAAGGCAAGAAGCAGTGGTGCTCTTAAGACAACTAAGGATTTAGCAGAGTTAGTTAAAGATTCCATTCCAGCACCTGCTCGTCGAACCGGTGGAAATCCAGCTAAGCGAACCTTCCAAGCTTTGCGTATTGAGGTTAATCAAGAGTTAGCGGTGTTAGAGCGGGCGATCCCAGCTGCGTTGAATGCATTAAATATTGGTGGCCGACTTGTAGTTATGTCATATCAATCTCTGGAAGATCGAATTGTTAAATCCTATTTTGCAGCTGCAACACAAAGTACAACTCCGCTTGGACTTCCCGTCGATCTGCCTAACTCAGCAGCCAAATTTAAATTGTTATTAAATGGAAGTGAAGCTGCGGAGCAAGGCGAACAAGATATAAATCCAAGATCTCAATCTATGCGCCTGCGTGCTATCGAAAGAGTGGCGGCGTAATGGCGATCTTTGATTTCGCTCCTGCAATTGAGCGCTCCCGAAGAGTGGTAAGTGAAACTACTACAAAAGCTGTTTTGCGATTGGTGCCAGAGTTTGAATCTGGAAAAAAGGCAGGGGACAAAGCATTTGTCACCGCAATTAGTTCAATATTTATCATCGGATTACTTTCACTTTTAATAATAAATACCGCATTGGCACAAGATGCATTTAAATTACAACAACTAAAACAACAAGCCACTGTTCTGGCAGATCAACGCGAGGCTATTTTGCGCCAGGTCGCTGAAAAATCATCGCCTGAAAAATTGGCAGATAGCGCTGCAAAATTAGGGATGATTCCATCAAATAATCCAAGATTTTTAGATCTATCAGTTGGACAGGTAAAGCCATGAGTAATACTTCACTTAACCAGCAACAAATAGTTCTAGATCGCATTCGTAAGTTAGTAGCAATTGCAATTGTTATTTTGCTGTTATTTGCACTTCGTTTAATAGATCTGCAAGCGGTTCGAGCCTCTGGATTTGTAGAGCGTGCAGAAAATGAGCTAACCAAATCTGGAACATTGTTAGCACCTAGAGGCACCATTTATGATGTTAATGGCATCGAATTAGCTCGAAGTGTTTCAGCTATTAATATTGCAGTCGATCAGACTGTAGTAAATGATCCGCAGGCAGCGGCCAATCTAGTAGCACCAATTTTGGGTATGACTCCTGCTGAGTTACTTCCACAGTTAACTGGCAGCAAGCGATATGTATTAATAGCCAAAGATGTAACACCGGCTATTTGGAGATCGGTAAATAACGCAATAACTAGCTACAATAAAGTTGTATTAAGCCAGAAAAACGGAATTACCAAGCGATTAGCTGGCTTTGTGCCAGAGCGTTCATACATCCGTGATTATCCAAGTGGTGGGTTAACCGCATCTTTAGTTGGAATTATAAATAATGAAGGAAATGGCGCAGCTGGAATTGAAAGCTCATTGAACTCTCTTTTAGCGGGAACAAATGGCAAGTATCTTTATGCAAATGGCCGCGGAAACATTATTCCGGGTTCGGAAGAGGTAAAGATAGAAGCAAAATCTGGAACCAGTATTCGACTAACCATAGATCGAGATGTCCAATGGGTAGCACAAAATGCAATTAACGAAGCGGTGGCATCATCTCGTGCAAAATCTGGAACTGTAGTTGTGATGGATCCAAAGACCGGCCACATACTTGCTCAAGCAAGTGCGCCTACCTTTGATCCAAACAATTCAGCCACCATTACATTGGAAAAATTACGCAATCCGGCAGTTCAAGAGGTTTATGAGCCAGGTTCAACTGGAAAGGTCATAACAGTTGCCGCGGCGCTAGAGGAGAAAAAATTAACTCCGGAGACTGTCTTTACAATTCCTTATTCAATGCGAATTTATGATCGCACCTTCAGCGATCACGAGAAGCACCCAGTGCAGCGTTTAACTACAACTGGCTTATTGGCGGTTTCTAGCAATACTGGATCAATCAAAATTGGAAATATGCTCGGCCAAGATACTTTGTATAAGTATTTACGAAAATTTGGTATCGGAGAGAGTACTGAATCAAAACTTCCAGGTGAATCTGCCGGTATTTTGCACCCAGTCAAAGATTGGTCTGGAGTTTCACTTCCTACAATCGCATTTGGCCAGGGCTACTCAGTAACAGCTATGCAGGCAACATCTGTCTTTGCAACTATTGCAAATGATGGTGTACGAGTTAAGCCAACGATCTTGGCTGGTGTTGTTGATCAAAGTGGAAAGTACACACCTGCTAAAGCAGCCGATGGCGAGCGAGTATTGAGCGCCGAAAATGCAGCGAAGATGCGAACGATGATGGAGAGTGTTGTCTCGAAAGATGGTACTGCTCCGACTGCTGCTATTCCAGGTTATCGAGTTGCTGGAAAAACTGGAACAGCAGAGCGTTACAACTCCGCTTGTAGTTGCTACAGCGGGTACACCGCATCATTTATTGGCTTTGCACCAGCTGATCAACCTAAATATGTTGTAAGTGTGACGATTCAAGATCCAAAGGGGCTGCATTGGGGCGGAGCGCTTGCCGGTCCAGTTTTCAAAAAGGTAATGGGCTTTGTTTTGCAAAGCGAGAAAGTAAAACCCACACCAGCGGCTGAGAT
>JACCEA010512160.1_pt1 | contig 16075 bp, 15 predicted proteins | sample 7449851 | NCBI WGS metagenome assembly JACCEA01 (sample SAMN15323453, study PRJNA562643) | freshwater metagenome | isolation source: river surface water | place: USA:Blue River Watershed | collected 2017-08-18 | reverse complement strand
GCTTTCACATCTGTTCTCTTATAGCGAACTAAACGATGTGCATCGGTTGCAACAAACTGAACGCTCTCTTTATTTAATTCAAAGAAAACACCCGTCATTGCTGGACGCAAATCATCTCCGCTTACTGCAAATAATGTTTTATTGATCGCTGTTAACAAACCACCGCTGGTCATGTTAAAGCCTGTTGTATCGTCTGCTGTAGGCTCTTTTGGGAAGTTATCTGGATTTTCACCCATCACTTTGTACTTTCCATTATCGCTTGTAATTTCTACTGCGTAGTTTTTATCAATATTGAAAGTCAATGGTTGGTCTGCAATATTTTTCAAAGAATCAATTAAGATTTTTGCTGGAATACAAACACGTCCATTTGCCTTGCTCTCTACTTCCATTTGCACACGCATTACCGTTTCTAAATCGGTGGCTACGATGTTCAATTTTTTATCTTCAATTTCGAATAAAAAATCTTCCAAAATAGGCAATACAGTATTGGTATTGATTACACCAGAAATTTGTTGAAGGTGTTTTAATAAAGAAGAAGAGGATACAATAAACTTCATGTGATCGATTTTTGATTTTTTTAAGGTGTTTATTTCTTATGATTTTTCACCTTGAATAACTAGGACGAAACTAAAGCAAAATCTTAAGATTAAAAAGCTATTTTAGCATTTCTTATTGACATTATGAAGAAAGTTCGAATTGGTAAGGAGCAAGCTATACAAAGGATACGGCACTATTGTGCCTATCAAGAAAGGGCGCAACAGGAAGTGCGGGATAAGCTATACGAACTAGGCATGACCATGGACGAAGTAGAAGAAATTATGTCCGACCTAATTGCCGAAAACTTCTTAAACGAAGAACGCTTTGCCACCCAGTTTGCTGGGGGACATTTTAGAATCAAAGGTTGGGGTAAGGTCAAGATTCAACACGCCCTTCAACAAAAAAGGGTTAGCAGCTTTAATATCAAAATTGGATTAAAGTCCATTGACCAAGATGCTTATCTACAAACGCTCCAAGGCCTCGCTAACAAAAAGTGGAATAGTTTAAAAGGAGAGCGCGGCCTTAGCCGAATGGCAAAAACACAGGCCTTTCTTCACCAACGCGGATTTGAGCCCTTTTTATATCAGCCTATTGTACAGGCTTTATACAAAGCATAGTGCCCTTCTGCTTGTCTATCAATTTGCCTTATCTTTATATTGCATTATCCTAATAGACATTAAATCAATTCCATTGTCTACACTTAAAATTACCCTTATTCAGTCCCATCTTTTTTGGGAAGACAAAGGCGCTAACCTTACTTTATTAGAACAAAAAATATTGGGCCTTGAAGCACCAACAGAGGTGGTGATCTTGCCTGAAATGTTCAATACGGGTTTTAGTATGCAGCCGGAATTACACGCTGAAACCATGGATGGACCTACGGTTCAGTGGATGCGACGTGTTGCGATGGATCAAAAAATTATTCTTACCGGTTCTTTGATGATTCAAGAAAATGAGCATTATTACAATCGCTTAATTTGGATGTTACCGAATGGCGAATTAGGTCATTATGATAAAAGACACTTATTTGGGTTTGCTGGAGAGGACCAACATTATACTGCGGGAAATAAAAGACTCATTGCTAGCGTGAAGGGGTGGAAAATTAATTTACAAATTTGTTATGATCTACGCTTTCCTGTTTGGGCAAGGCAGGCAACGCCCAACGAATATGATGTATTGATTTATGTTGCCAACTGGCCGGAAAAAAGAAGTCAAGCATGGAAAACCTTATTGGTGGCGAGGGCCATAGAAAACCAAGCTTTTGTAGTCGGGGTTAACAGGATTGGCCTAGATGGCAACCATATCGCACACAGCGGAAACTCAATGGTAGTGGGTCCCCTGGGCGAGGTAATGTACCATAGTGCAGATCAGGAATCGGTTTTCCAAATAACTTTAGAACGCGAAGAATTGGATCATACAAGAGCACAATTTCCATTCTTGAAAGATGCCGATTTTTTTACGATCCAATAGTTAGGCGCCTTTGCTAAATGCATTCCAGCCCTGCGCAGTAATATCAAAAAGATTATTGCCTTTTGTAATTAATTTTTTTCCTTCAGACGCATCACACATATATCCTATCACACTAATCTCTTCTTGCATTGTCATCTTATCATAGTCTGCTTGCTTCATGGTAAATAGCAATTCATAGTCTTCTCCACCATTCAATGCACATACCGTAGCATCTAATCCAAATTTAAACGCCGCAGCTTTACTTGCTTCGTTAATAGGAATTTTTTCCTCGTAAATTCTACATCCTAATTCAGATTGTTTGCACAAGTGCAATACGTCAGAACTCAAGCCATCACTGATGTCCATCATGGACGTAGGTTTTATTTCTAATTTTTCTAATAGCTCAATGATGTCTTTTCTTGCTTCTGGTCTTAACAATCTTCCAACGATATAATCTTCGTTTTCTAAGTTGGGTTGTACTTGTGGATTTTCTAAAAAGATTTGTTTCTCTCGCTCCATTAAGGTCAATCCCAAAAACGCAGCGCCCAAATCTCCTGACACACAAATTAAATCTCCCGACTCCGCGGTATTTCTTTTTATGTATTGGTCTGGTGCTACTTCACCTAAAGCTGTTACAGAAATGATCAATCCTTTTTGTGAAGTGGAAGTGTCTCCTCCTATTAAATCCACGCCGTATTTATCACAGGCAATCGCCACACCCTCATAAAATTCTTCCAAGGCTTCTAAGCTAAAGCGATTGCTGAAAGCCAAGCTCATAGTGATTTGTGTGGGTTGTGCGTTCATTGCATAAATATCACTCAGGTTCACTACCACCGACTTATAGCCTAAGTGTTTTAAAGGCGTATACATTAAATCAAAGTGTACTCCCTCTACTAATAAATCTGTTGTGACTACCGTTTGTTTACCAAAATGATCTATCACGGCCGCATCATCTCCAATAGATAAAACGGTTGAAGCATTAAAGGTTTCAAAGTTTTGTGTTAAGCGATCAATCAATCCAAACTCTCCTAATTTTTCTATCTCTGTTCTTTCTGTTGACATAAATATTGCTAATTTCTTTTTGTAGTTGTTTTTTATAAATCTCCTCCATTGACAACCGACTGTAGGTGCTCATGAATAAAACCATTGGTGGCTATAATGCCCGGCTGATATGGATTGTACCTGTTTCCTTTTAAGTCTGTTACTTTTCCTCCCGCCTCCTCTACCATTAAATAGCCAGCAGCACTATCCCAGGCTTGAAGCTTGTGTTCATAAAAACCATCAAACCTTCCTGCTGCAGTCCAACATAAATCTAATGCCGCACTTCCTAACCTTCTAACGGGAATGGCTTTACGCACTAGTTTTTCAAAAACTTGTAATGGACCATTCTCGGTATCTAAATATTGATAAGGAAACCCTGTCACCAAACAACTTTGTAAAATTGATTCTTTTTTACTCACACGCATCGGTCTTCCGTTGAGGGTTGCACCCTTGCCTTTTTCTGCAAAATACAATTCATTCATGAAGGGATTGTAAACCGAACCTAAAATCATCTCTCCCTTGTATTCCACACCAATGCTAACACAACAAATAGGGATGCCGTTGGCAAAATTGATCGTGCCATCAATTGGATCGATGATCCACTTGGTGTCTGACGCCGAAGCCATCTCTCCTGTTTCTTCGCTCAATATAAAATGATCTGGAAACTGTGCCTGTATTAATTCAATGATTGCTTTTTCAGAAGCATGGTCCGCTTCTGTTACCAAATCATTTATCGTAGCCTTGCTGGATACGGTAAAGCTGCCATTAAAAAAACGTGTCAGTTCTTTTGCGCCAACCTCTACAGCCTGAATTAAGGTGTTTTTAATCATAGTACAAAAGTAGGCTCGTTTGCTCGAATAACATTCGTATTTTTGTAAGGAATCTATAAAAGTAAAACCCGATTCTGTAGATGCCGATTTTTGAGATTAATTTACCTAAAAGTATTAGCAAGGCACTTGGTATTCCACCAAGAAGTCCTAGAAGCGCACAATTACGTGTACTTAAGAAATTATTAAAGCGCGCACGATACACGGCTTTCGGTCAAAAGAACAATTTCGACGAAATTTTAATGAGCCGACATATTGGAAAGAAATTCCAAGAAGTAGTGCCTAGTTATAATTACAACAAGATTTATAAAGACTGGTGGCACTTAACCCTAGAGGGTCAGACCGATATTTGTTGGCCAGGCAAGATCAACTATTTTGCCCTCAGCAGCGGTACAAGTGAAGCTGCAAGTAAATATATTCCTGTAACCAACGATCTACTAAGAGGCAACAAGGTCATCATGATCAAGCAGCTTATTAGTTTGTTTAAATACCGCGATGTACCCTTGTCTGCGCTCGGTCGCGGATGGCTTACCCTTGGAGGGAGTACCGACCTACAAAAGGGTGCGGGCTATTATGCGGGCGACCTTAGTGGCATTACAGCAAAGAAAGCGCCGTTTTGGTTTCAGCCTTTTTATAAGCCTGGTAAAAAAATAGCCAAGGAACGCGATTGGAATAAAAAATTAAAAGAGATAGTAGAGAAGGCGCCCGAATGGGATATCAGCTTTATCATTGGCGTTCCCGCTTGGATCCAAATGTGTTTAGAAATGGTGATAGAGCGTTATCAACTGAACAATATTCACGAGATCTGGCCCAACCTTACTTTTTTCGTACATGGCGGAGTGAGCTTTGAACCCTATAAACATGGATTTGAAAAATTATTAGGTAGACCTATAGAATACATTGAAACCTATTTAGCAAGTGAGGGATTTTTAGCATGGCAGGACAAACAAAATGCAGTGGGCATGCGTTTGTCTTATAACCAACATATCTTTTTTGAATTCGTCCCATTTGACGAAACCAACTTTGATGAAAACGGAGAAATGGTAGATCAGCCCGAAGCCCTAATGATACACGAAGTAGAAGAGGGTAAGGATTACGCAGTCTTAATTAGTACACCGGCTGGTGCATGGCGTTATTTAATCGGCGATACGGTTCGTTTTGTGGACAAAGCAAATGCCGAGATCATCATCACTGGTAGAACAAAGCATTTTTTAAGCTTAGTGGGCGAGCACCTTAGTGTAGACAATATGAACAAGGCAGTTCAATTGGTAAGTGAGGAGTTAAATTTATCTATTCCTGAATACACGGTTACTGGTGAACCTCATGGCAATTTCTTTGCCCATCATTGGTATGTAGCTTGTGATCAAAATATTGATGAAAAGCTATTGGCTGAGAAGATCGATGAAAAGTTAATTCAACTCAACGATGATTATGCGGTGGAGAGAAAGAGTGCGTTGAAGGATATTCAAGTATCCGTATTAAAAGAAAGTTGCTTCATGGGCTTTATGCAAAGCAAAGGTAAGATTGGAGGGCAACATAAATTTCCAAGAGTTTTAAAAGGAGAGATGCTGAATGATTGGAAGGCCTTTATAAAAAATCAAGCCTAATGTTGTTTGCGCCAATTATAAAAGGATTGTTGTTGGGATTGATATTAAGCATTTCTATTGGTCCTGTTATTTTTGCCATCATCAAACAGAGCCTCACCAATGGCAAGCGCTCTGGATATGCTTTTGTTGCAGGTGTTTCAAGCAGTGACCTTGTTTTGCTATTTATATGTAATGTCTTTACTTCCTTGTTTAATCTGGTACTCAATCACAAATCTACTATCGCACTTGCGGGCGCGGGATTTCTTTTATTGATGGGTTTGTATACTTTATTTTTTAAAAAGTTGAAGCTGGAAAATATGGGCAATGATGGCCAGCAAAAAGTGACAAGTATCAAAGATTTAATTGGTGCCTATTTCTCGGGGTTTTTAATGAATACGCTCAACCCTAGTGTGTTTTTATTTTGGTTTGCTTGGACGGCGGCAATTAACAATAGCGCCGGTGACACCCCCAATCCAATTCAATATAAACTGCTCGTGTTTGGAACCTGTTTAGGTTTTGTATTATTATCTGATTTAGTAAAAGTATTTTTAGCTGGAAAACTTAGGCCTCGTTTAACTGAAAAAAGCCTAGTCTGGATTAATCGAATTTCTGGTATTATCATTTTAATATTCAGTGCCGCCCTTTTATATAGTGCACTCTTGATCTATTAGATGCTAAAAGTGCATATCTCTTTCACAAACATTTAAACAATTTTGGTTCGTTTTAGTTGGCTTTATTGTAATTTGGACTTGTGAAAAAAATGATCCTTTTATTTTGTTGCTTCTTCGCCCTGATTCAAACGAATCTTTTAGTAGCACAGTCGGGTAGCGTACTTGTCTTAAAAGACAAGGGTGTAACCATTAAGTCTTTTACTAAAGACAATTATATTGAATTTGAATTCAGCAATCGCCAATGGATCACCGGTCAAATTCAATGGGTCAAAAACGACTCAATTCAAGTAAAGCAATATGCATTACAAACCGTGATGACTGCTTATGGCACTTATGGTCAAGACACATTAAGACTGGGACCACTTACACTTCATATCAATGAAATCCGTGCTTTTGCAAAAGACAAGGGTCAGTACCAAAGTGTTTTTGCCAATGGTGCATTTTTAAAAATTGCAGGTATCTTATATGGTGGTTTAAACATCACCAACTCTATTATCAACAAAGAAGCGGTGTTTGGTTCTAAAAATATACCATCTATTGCTGGCGGATTAGGTGCCTATATGATTGGTAAATGGATGGCTAAAAAAAATCCACCTTATCGTCCGATTGGAAAAAGATTTAGTGTAGAGATATTATAATACTAGCGCGCTAAAAAAACTGAACTGTTTTACTTCAATATTAATTGATATAAATTTTGATAAAAAAAATTAAACGCGTCATTTGGTATTTGTTTCTAAGCTCGCTACTTTATGTGGTGATTACGCGTTTTGTCTTTCCGCCCATTACCATCACTCAAATCACCAACGCGTTTGGATTGGGTTTAAAAAGAGATTATGTAGCATGGGAGGATATGTCTTATAATATTAAATTGGCCGCTATCGCCAGCGAGGATCAAGCTTTCCCAGATCATATAGGCGTAGACTGGGAAGCAATGGAACGAAGTTTCAAGCCAAAAAAGAAAAAAAAGAAATCTAGAATTCCATTGGGTGGTGGCGCAAGTACCATCACACAACAAGTTGCCAAAAACGTTTTCTTATGGCAGGGTGGACAATATGATAAATATATACGTAAGCTCCCTGAATTTTATTTTACCTTTTTAGTGGAATTGATTTGGGGTAAAAAAAGAATCTTAGAAGTATACTTAAATGTAATTGAAACCGGTCCGGGTTGTTTTGGGGTTGAAGCGGCTGCGCAACATTATTTTAAAAAATCTGCTAAAAATTTATCTCGTTCCGAAGCAGCAATGATTATTGCAGGCCTTCCTAATCCCAAGAAATTCACAGCTAGACCAATGACAAAAAGAGTTGCTTGGCGTTATCCACAAATCCTTAGAGAAATGAACAATTTAGAAGGAGATGAAGATGTTCGGGATTTAATTCGAAAAAAATAGCAGGGGTTATGCACTTTTTATTCCACAATAATTTTTGATTTAAAAAGTATTGTGCAAAACCAAATACGCATTGTGTATTATTTTTTGGTTTTTTAAAACTCTTGGGTTTGGTTGTTTAACAACTTGTCAACAAGACTAATTGCATTCTGCGTTCTTTGTGTTCCAATTCCACTTACGATTCCCCAAGCTGTATTTTGATTTTGTAATAAATCCTTATAAATAGTAAACAATTCAATACGCGGTTTTTCGTCTGGGTATTCTCGCATTTCGTCTGCCGCCCATGGCAGGTCTATATCACAGAGTAAATACAAATCATAATGGCGTTCAATAATTTGTTCTAATATAAAGGGATGGCAATTGTTAAATACATATTCAGACCACACTTTCATGACATACATGTCTGTATCAACAATTAGTTTATTCGTTTTTATTTGGCCTGTATCGGAAGCATTTTTTTGGTGCAGCGTTTTGATGGCGTTTTCTTCGTTTTCAATTTGTCCTTTAGCAATTGTTAATAAATCATCAAAGCTATATTTTGTTCCATGCTCAGACAGGTATTGTCTTGCGTATTCGGGCGTCCAAATGGTTTGATAATGCGCAGCAAGCGCCGCACAGAGTGTTGACTTACCTGTTGACTCGGGACCTAGTACTACTATTTTTTGAATTTGTTTCATTGCTTTAAGGTGTTTTAATCGCTTGCTGATGCTTTTTTGTTCCAAGATATAGATCCCGCTATCGCCAATATTAGTAAAACAATAAATTGAAAACTTGTAAACGCATAACCCTTAATAAAGTACAATGGAATGGATGTGATATTGGTGATGATCCACCAAATCCAACTGTCCACTTTTTTCTTTGCCATCAACCACATGGCCGTATACGCCGATGCGCTAGCCAATGCGTCTGCCCAAGGAATCGCATCTGGAGCAAAATTTGTTTTTAAAAATTGTAGGCCAAAAAACAAAACAGTATAAAAACCAACAAATACTAAAAATTGCTGCAGTCTTTGTTTTGTCGAACTGTTGGTAATTTTTAATGCATTGGTAACATGATCTTCTTTTTTGCGCGTCCACAAATACCAACCATAAATACTCATGATGGTATAATATAAATTAACACTTGCCTCTCCTAATAAGTTGCCTTTAAAGCTTAAATATATAAATAGTGTGGTGTTAATAATGCCCGTTGGAAATACTAAAATATTTTCTTTACGACTATACCAAACAGACACAATCCCCATGATCACAGCAATAGCTTCCAACCATGTGGTATGAATCAAGCCTTCATATACTTGTATAAAAAAATCGTTCATGAATTTATGTTGATGCTTTCATTTTTTCTAATTGTAATTCCATTCTAAACATTTCGTCACGCAATTTTGCAGCTTCCATAAAATCCAAGGCCTTCGCCATTTTTTCCATTTGCTTTTTAGTTTGCATAATGGCTTTTTCCATTTGAGGAATTGTTTTGTATTCGCTATTCGACTCGGCCACCATATTGAGCGCGTCGGTGGTTCTGATATTCATATTGTCCTGCGTATACCCTTTAATATCCAATACCGCTGTTTGTTTCATCACCTGCTCAATTGATTTCACAATGGTCGTTGGTGTTATATGGTGTTCCTCGTTGTATTGAATCTGTTTTGCGCGTCGTCGATTGGTTTCGTCAATCGTGCGTTGCATGCTCATGGTGATTTGATCCCCATAAAATATAACCCTACCCCTCACATTACGCGCGGCACGCCCTGCGGTTTGGGTTAATGATTTTTCGTTTCTTAAAAAACCTTCTTTATCTGCATCTAATACTACGACCAAAGACACTTCGGGCAAATCCAAGCCCTCTCTTAATAAGTTAACACCCACCAACACATCAATTACACCCAATCGAAGCTCTCTTAAAATTTCAACACGCTCTAAGGCATCAATATCGCTGTGAATATATTTAGATTTAATATTAATTTTTGACAAATATCGATCCATCTCCTCTGCCATCTTTTTGGTTAGCGTAGTCACCAACACGCGATCGCCTTTTTCTACCTGCATGGCAATCTCATCTAACAAATCATCTATTTGATTTTTTGTTGGTCGTACTTCGATAGGTGGATCCAATAGTCCCGTAGGTCTTACCACCTGTTCTACAATAAGTCCTCCTGTTTTTTCTAATTCATATTCACCCGGTGTGGCGCTTACATAGATCGTTTGTCCAATGACTTGTTCAAACTCATTAAAATTAAGCGGGCGATTGTCTATAGCGCTTGGTAATCTAAAACCAAACTCCACTAAATTCATTTTTCTACTTCTATCTCCGCCATACATGCCAGAAATTTGAGGAATGGTAACATGGCTTTCATCTATCACGCATAAAAAATCTTTTGGAAAATAATCCAATAGACAGAAGGGTCTCGTACCTGGTTTTCTGCGATCAAAAAATCGAGAATAGTTTTCAATACCAGTGCAATAACCCAACTCTCTTACCATCTCTATATCATATTCAACCCTTTCTTTAATTCTTGCTGCTTCTTGTGGTTTTCCTACATTTTTAAAATACTCCACTTGTGCGCGTAACTCATCTTGTATCTCTACAATAATTTCTTGCAGCATTTCTTTAGGTGCCATGTATAAATTTGCAGGAAAGATGGCCGCATTCTCCATGGGCTCAATTCTTTTTCCTGTTTCTATTTCTATACTTTCAATGGATTCAATTTCATCCCCAAAAAAAGTAATGCGGTATCCATAATCTACATAAGGCAAACGAATATCTACCGTATCTCCATTCACCCTAAATGCACCACGATCAAATTCGGTCACAGAACGATGGTATAAACTATTCACCAATGCGTGTAAAAAAGCTTGACGTGACATTATCTGTCCCTGATGAATACGAATGATTCCATTTTCATATTCTGTAGGATTACCCATACCATAAATACAACTCACACTCGCTACAATGACAATATCTCTTCTACCGCTTAGCAATTGTGCTGTTGCTTGCAGCCTTAACTTATCCAGCTCCTCGTTGATACTTAAATCTTTTTCAATATAAACACCCGATGTTGGGAGATAGGCTTCTGGTTGATAGTAGTCGTAATAAGACACAAAATAGCCCACTGCATTGTCTGGAAAGAATTGTTTAAACTCTCCATACAGTTGAGCAACTAATGTTTTATTATGTGTTAGGACAAGGGTGGGGCGTTGTACGTTTTGTATTAGGTTGGCAATGGTAAAAGTTTTACCCGAACCCGTTACGCCTAAAAGTGTTTGTTGTGGGTCTCCATTCAGCACACCCTCGGTTAATTGCGCAATGGCTGTTGGCTGATCGCCCGAGGGTGTGTAGTTGGAATGAAGTTTAAAAGGCATACACAAAGTTAAGCGCAAACCTTAAATATGTGTCTTTAAATTGACGCATTATAGAGTTTCTAAATAAGTAGCAAGTCTGTTAATTGCTGCCGCTACTTCGCTCATTTGTGCGGTTGTTTCTGCCCAATTTTTTTGCTCGATTGCTTCACGAACTCCTGGTATTGTTTTAACACCATAACCCGTATAAAATCCTGGTGCATAGAGGCTATGCTTGTACCATGGTCTGCGAGGCAATCCTGTATTCATTAATAATGCTTGTTCTGCAGTATAAATTTTTGCGTTGATTGCAGCTAATTTTTGTGCGTCAGCACTTGACTTTAGTTTTTCTACTTTTTGTGCTGCTTTTTCTAAATTAGTTAAGCTGTTTAAAATTGGTGAAAAATCTAGATAGGGTACTTCGGCAACCACCGTAGGAAGCTTTAGGCCCTCTGTTGGATCTGCAGCAACTGCATATGATTTTGTGTTCACTAGTTCGTTTTCCACTTTTGCTTTTTCACGCATTTGCTCTACATTACCCATCAACTCTGTAATATAGCCTTTTACGGTTTTGTGTAAAGCGGTAAAATCAAATGGTAAAGCGTCTGCTTCTGACAATCTTAAAGCTGCACGACCTGCTGTTTGTGCAAGTGCTACGCCATAAGCAAATCCAGGATCTTTGTACTTTGAATAATGGTCATAAGAATCATAAATAGAATGGTATTCTCCACCTTCGTTTTCTCCACCAAAACCAATGTTTAAAGAGGGTACACCCACGTGTTGAATAAATGAAGAATAGTCAGAGCCAGAACCCATTGCTCCTAGTGGATAAGTAGTACTGTTTAAGATTTCTTTTTTAGCGGCTACAGTTGCCGCTTCTGTTGCACGATTGGCTCTTTGTCTTTCAAAAATGGTTACCCCTGTTTGAGGGTCAATAATTGATTTACTAATATCTGTCATTAAGCCAGAGAATGCATGAGAGCCCTCTGCCCCTAAAAAGCCTCTACCGTTACCATCAGAGTTAATATAAGCAACCGCTTTAGCTTGAAGTTCTGCAGCATGGTCTTCCACCCACTCTACCGAACCCATCAATCCTTGTTCTTCGGCATCCCAAGCACAATACACCAATGTTCTTTTTGGCTTCCAGCCTGTTTTAACCAATTCTCCAATTGCGATTGCCTCTTCTAATTCTGCCGCCATGCCACTTACGGGGTCATTAGCGCCATTTACCCAGGCGTCGTGGTGATTTCCTCTAATCACCCATTGATCTGGGTATTGACTTCCTTTAATAGTTGCAATGACATTGTATGCAGGACGAATTTTCCAATCGAAATTTAATTTTAAATGAAGCTTAGACTTGCTTGGTCCAATATGATACGTAAAGGGTAGGCCTCCTCTCCAAGCTTTTGGAGCAACGGGGCCTGCCATGTCTTGTAATAAAGGAGCCGCATCATGATAGCTAATTGGTAATACAGGGATTTTTAAAAGGTTCTCTGCATTGTTATGATCCACCCTTGGTGCGCCATCAACAGAAGCGTAATTAGGTGTACTTGGGTCTCCAGGGTAAATGACCATATCCATAATAGAGCCCCTTTGAACACCGAATTCGTTTTTAAAAGGACCCGCAGGATACACATCACCCGCACCATATCCATCGTCCTGAGGATCTGAATAAATTAAACAACCAATGGCACCATGTTCTTGTGCTACTTTTGGTTTAATCCCTCTCCAACTTCTACCATATTTAGCAATGACAATTTTTCCTTTCACATCAATACCATATTTAGCCAAAGTTTCATAGTCTTCTGGTAAACCATAATTTACAAAAACCAATGCTGCATTTACATCACCATCAGCACTCCAACAATTATAGGTAGGAAGCTGATCAGCTTGTCCTGATGTCGCATCTTCTTTTAAAGCGGGCTCTTTTAATAATGCTTTAAAATTTGTTGCACCTTTCATTTCTAACAATCTTGTAATTGGAGTTGGAAATAACAATTGATAAGTTACAATTTTAGTATCCCATCCTGCTGCTTTAAATTGTTTTGCAATTTCATCTGCTACAAATTTTCCACCCACAGAACCAATATGGTGTGGAACAGAAGACATTAATTTAATATTTTCTCCCACACGCTTTGCACTTAGCTTGCTATCAAAACTAGCTTCTAGTTTTTGTTGTGCATCGGTGTTTTTAAATCCTGTGAATTGCTGTGCGATGCTATTGATGCTAAAGCCCACTAACATGGTACACAATACAAGTGTTGATTTCTTATTTGCCATTGGATTTGATTTTATTTAGAAAATTTAGATGATGAAACTGGTTTATTATTAATTATACTTTTCTATTTAAATATTGGTTGTAGTTGGGTAGCTCGTATTCATATTCCCCTTGCATAAACGGAGAAGTTACTAAAAAATCTGCAGTGGTTCTATCGCAAGCCATAGGAAGGTTCCACGCAACAGCTAGTCTTAATAAAGCTTTTACATCACTGTCATGGGGTTGTGCCTCCATTGGATCAAAGAAGAAAAAAACAATATCAATATCACCAGTAGCAATCATAGCACCAATTTGTTGGTCGCCACCCAGTGGACCGCTTAATAGTTTTACAACCGGTTGGTCTAATGCCTCTTCAATTAGTTTTCCTGTAGTGCCTGTGGCTACTAAGCTATGTTTAGATAAAACAATTTTATTATGCACCGCCCATTCAATTAAATCCTTTTTTTTATTGTCATGTGCAATGAGTGCAATTTTTTTTCTTTTATCAAGCTTTCTTAATGATTTCATGTTTTTTTAAAATTTATATCTTTAATGAACCACTCTTTTACCCATGATTGGTAATAATATCAAGATAAATAAAATAATAGATGGCGTAATATTAAATAGTATTAATACAAGATAAACGAACAAAAGAAAAAGTGGATAGGTAAACAATAAAACCGAAAATAAAACAGAGTCATAAAAAACTGTATACTTTGTTTTTTTGTCTACCCAAATTTTTATAAATCTATAATATGGAAGGTGGAGTAAGTAAAAAATACTTTTTGAATCAAAGCTTGTTGGGGTGGATGGAATAATAATATTTTCTTGAAGTTGATGATACACTTGCTGATTAAACAAAACACGATCTCTGCTGTTTTGAATAAGAGGAATCGTATTGAATGCGGTTACAATAAGGTTAATTTTTTTTCCAATACCCCTTAATTGGTTAAATGCAATTCCTGCAATATGTATTTTAATATCCACATTTAATTTTTGCACCCCTTCTACTATTCTAGCAGTACCTTTTTTAAAAGGTTGTAATTCGTGGCTATTGATACAAATACCTTCTATAAAAATTAATACTACATAACCCTTACTTAATAAATCAATCGACTTAATAAATGCATAATCGTTTAAATGCAAGAACTCTTTTCCTTCTCTTAAACGATAGACAGGAATCATATTTAAGGATTCTAAAATAAAACGATGTATTGGTTTTTTAAAAGCATCCCCTCTCGCTAAAAAATACATTCTCCTTTTATAATAAGATCCAATAATTAAAGCATCTAAAAAAGAGTTTGGATGGTTTGCAATAATTAATAAAGGCCCTTTTGTTGTAAAAAGCTGTTTGTTTTTAAGGTGTATCTCATGACAGAATAACCATAAACCTGCTTGAATAAAAAGTTTTAATAATTGCACCACAGTATAAATATAAAAAAACCGCATCACAAATGATGCGGTCACTACCTACTAACCTTAAAAAAACACGTTTAATTATTTTAATGTGCTGCAGCGGCTTCTATTTTCGCTGCAATTTTAGCTCTTATTTTTGCTTCAATTTCATTGGCCATCTCTGGATTGTCATGAAGAATTGTTTTAACAGAATCACGACCTTGTCCTAGTTTATTACCCTCATAACTAAACCAGCTACCACTTTTGTTAATGATCTCTAATTCAACACCCATGTCAATAATCTCACCAATCTTACTAATACCCTCTCCGAATATAATTTCAAATTCCGCAGCTCTAAATGGCGGTGCTACTTTATTTTTAACCACTTTCACTTTCACTCTATTACCTACCGCTTCGTCACCATCTTTAATTTGTGCCATTCTTCTGATATCTAAACGCACAGAAGCATAGAATTTTAAGGCGTTACCACCGGTTGTTGTTTCTGGATTACCAAACATAACACCAATCTTTTCACGTAACTGATTGATAAAAATACAGACAGTACCTGTTTTATTAATTGTTGCTGTTAATTTTCTCAAAGCCTGAGACATTAAACGAGCGTGTAATCCCATTTTTGAATCTCCCATTTCACCTTCTAACTCACTTTTAGGAACCAATGCAGCAACTGAATCAATCACAACTACATCAATTGCACCAGATAAGATCAAACGATCTGCAATTTCTAAAGCTTGCTCTCCATAATCTGGTTGAGAAACCAATAGGTTATCCACATCTACTCCTAATCTCTTTGCATATGCGCTGTCAAATGCATGTTCCGCATCAATAATGGCACACATTCCACCTTTTTTCTGTGCTTCCGCAATGACATGGATTGCAACAGTCGTTTTACCAGAAGATTCTGGACCATAAATTTCAATAATTCTACCTTTTGGTAAACCACCAATTCCTAACGCAGTATCTAAGCCAATTGATCCTGTTGATATCACTTCCTGAGGCTCTTGGCTGCGCTCATTCATCATCATTACACTACCTTTTCCGTAGTCCTTGTCGATCTTATCAATGGTCAACTTAAGGGCTTTTAATTTTTCTGCGTTACTCATAGCTTGTCGTTTTATGTTTTCGTTTAAATAGAATGTGAAGATAGGGATAAATTGTTAATAAACTAAAATATTTAGTATTATTTTACTAATTAGATTAGTTATTTATTCTTTGTAGGGTTTGTTTTTTTATAAAACATTGATTTTCAATTATTTATTTTAAATTATAATTTAGTAATAAATTTAGTATTTTTTAGTTTATTGTTTTTAAGTATTTATCTGGCCAGTTAAATAGGTGTTTAATAGGATGGAATAAAAGTAGTTCATTTAAAAATAATCAAGCTAAAATGGAATGTGTATTACTACCGTAGTATTCTTTTATAATACATTTATATAAATCAACTAATACTATTACGGCTGTTAATATCTTAATATCTTAGTTATACACTTTGCATATTTGATTCAATTACTTTTTATTACAACATATTACTACTGCTTAAGTTGACTGTTTATTGATTTTTTAATTTCAAAT
>JACCEA011187978.1_pt1 | contig 16076 bp, 11 predicted proteins | sample 7449851 | NCBI WGS metagenome assembly JACCEA01 (sample SAMN15323453, study PRJNA562643) | freshwater metagenome | isolation source: river surface water | place: USA:Blue River Watershed | collected 2017-08-18 | reverse complement strand
TTCACTCCTTACCTGTGCAACAGCGCTATGAGTTTCTGCGGCTATGATTATGGCTACCAAACATAAAATTCGCTTACCCATGTACGTTATGATTTTAATTTTTATATTAAGTTAGTTGTTATCTTGAATACTGTTTTCCCTGGTTTGTTGACACACAATCGTTGACTTTTACCCGCATGTTTTATACCGGTTTCGGTTGTATGTTAACGCTGGTTTAACGCGTTGAGTTCAATTGAAATCACGACACAGCGCAGCAAATTTAACAAAATAAATTTAGTTTCAAACGCCTTGGTCAATAAAAAAAATAAAAAAATAATACCCGTGCTACTATCAGATTTGAGTATTACTTCGTCAGGAGGGGAAAATAAACAAATTAAAATAATTCATTTTGCGCTACCCCCAGTTAATACTGCTTTAAATATTTTATTGAAAAAGAATGTGAACGACTTATAATTTCATGTATGCGGTCACTCCTCCGGTCAGGTTGGTAACGTTTGTGAACCCGGCTTGTTCCAAAAAAAGGCATGCCTGCGCACTTCTGGTGCCCCCTTTGCAATGTAAGATCAATTCTTCGTTCTTCAGGTCTTCAATTTCATCAAACTGCATACCCATGATCTTTCCCAGAGGTATGAGTTTTCCGCCAATATTATATTCGGCGTATTCAGCCGGCTCCCTGACGTCTATTATATTGAGTTTTTCGCCATTGTTTATCCGGTTCTTCAATTCTTCAGCGGAAATCTGCTTCATATTGGATGTTTTTTAGTTTTTTATAAATTTCTGAGCGCCATAGGTGGTGATACCATCAGCCAAACGAACAAAGTACAGCCCGGAAGGCAACCCCATAGTAGAAATGGCCTGACCTCGTTTGATGACACCATCGAGCAATTTTTGACCCTGTACATTCAGTATAGAGTAAGATACCCGCTCGTCAGATGGGATTTCGATTGTAATCTGTTCGTTTGCCGGGTTCGGAAATAGGCGCCAGTTGGTTGTGTTTGACCCAGAAAGGTCGTCAATTCCCGTTCCGGTCACATCCTGCCCCAATAGCGGTCTTATCATTATAGCACCGCTAAATAGCGAAGGAACCCACCCTGAAAATACATTATAAAATGCATGATTGCTGCCGACACGGTTCACATCGAGGCCAAAGTAAAGACTGTCTGATCCGCTTTCTGCCGGTTGAAATGTACCGGCAAAGAAAGTACCGGCCGGTAATGGCACCGATTGAGAGAATTTATATATCCAGAAACGGTTCACTGTGTCAGCGTACCCCGGTGAACATGCTTCTTCTGTATAGATAACATTGTCTGAAGGTGCTCCATAGATACCCCCCAGCGAGGAATAGACTTTAATATCAAATTGTTTGTTGAATGCAAAAGGCAACTGGCGACCGAAATAAATCGCCATCCCCTTCATTGTGTCCGGCTTATTCAAGTGATATTCAATCGCAAGTTTACCCGGAAGGGTGGGGTACAGATCCAGATAATAGCTTTTTTCAGCCGTGCCATCATCATATGCCAGATAGTTGTCGAATATCTGGTCCTTCACCACAGTGTCGTTATCAACAGGATCAGCCGTAGATATTGATTGAATGAAGAACTTATTCCGGAATACCACCCGACCGTAGTTGCCTGCACTTGACAGGGTGATAAGTGACGTATAGGTCGGGAAGTTAACTTGCACCGTCTGTTTGGCATTCAATGTTATCCCGGTCAACGTAGGGCTTTTCAGTATTGTGCCGGTTTTTAAAACAGTGCCGGAGTAAGCGTGGCTGGTGGTTTGGTTGATGTCATAGTTGTTCCGCAGTCCGCAGGTCTGTTGTACCGCCCGCTCTGCAGATGAATATCCGTAAAACTGCCTGTAAGGCATCGACGTATAGTCATTCAAAAACTGAGTAGGTTGGGTTGTGAACCCTATGTCATTTACCGCCGTGTCAAACAAGTTCCTGTTCTTTCCCAGGCGAACATAATCCACATTCCAAATAGCATCGGCCCAATACAAGGCTCCGATGTTGATGAACCGGAACTGGAAGAAACTATCGAAGTACAACGAGTCGGAGATCGGAATCATCACCTGACTAAAGGGCTTCAGCGTGGAACCGGCAACAGACCAAACCTTTTTGTACCCTCCAAACCTCGTCTTCAAAAACAGCATCAGGGAGTCTTGCCCCAATGGGTAAAAGCCGTTTCCCTGTGGTTGGTAGAAAAAGCTCAGATACACGCTGTCTGACGGAGTAACCACATCAAGGCTCAGGTTGATGGGTTGTGAGGTGAGCGAGTCTGCGTACCGGAAATTAGCGTTGTTGAACGAATCATACGGCAACCCTTTCCAGTCCAGTGCGTCAAATGTTACCACACCCCGGCTGATAGGTTTGTTACCCATCGTATTATTCACATAGGTGCAGAAGTCGGCCCACCTGCTACTGTCCGGGAATATCCCGGTGCCGGTAAAATCTTCAAAAAATGGCAGGGAAAGTGGCTCAGCTGCGGCGGTAGTTTTCTTAACCGGTAGTTTGGGCTTCACTACATTCAACAGGTTCGGGTTGAACAGGAGATGACCTTCCCGTTCCTGCGCTTCAACTGAAAAATGCAGTAACGCCAGAATACATAGCAACAGGAGTGAAGTGTACTTGCCGGTTTTCAATGTTACTTCTTCTTTTTAGGGTTATAGTCACTAACGTCTGTACCGGTATTTGTATTGCCTGTCGAATAATGAATATCTTCCTCCCTTGGGTTCTGCACGATCTGAAGATCGATGAACGCCCCCATTTGTATGCGGTTGTGTTCACCGGCATCATTGAATTCGCGTGGGCTTTGGTCAATAATGCGGGCCGACGGAGTGTCGCTGATCTCTGACATTTGATCGGCTGCAACAAGCAGCGGTTGCAGATTGAACTGGTTGAGGATGATGATCGCTTCGTCAACTGTTAGTCCGGTCACATTCGGTACATTCCATTCTGTATTGCCAAGACCATTACCAATTACCAGGTCTATCTTGCTGCCCTGTGGCACCGGATCACCCGGATTAATTGGCTGCCCCTTATAGCTGGCCGACAAAATCGCACCCGAAGCAATATCAGGTTTGTAAGTGGTGTCGCCAACCAACAACTTGTTATTACGCAATATCATCGCCGCACTTCGGTAAGACAGGTCTTTCACGTTGGGCATAGGTACCGCAGGTGGGGTCAGCATATTGACGGTAAGGAAAATAGTGCGGCCTTTCTTTACCAGAGATCCGGTGTCTGGCACCTGCTTCAATACAGATAACGGCCTCGAGGTCGGGTCAAACGTAGAATCTATTAATACGTCAAAACCCAAGGTCTTCAGTTTGTTGATCGCCGAGTCGATCTTTACCCCCCTTACATCCGGCATCGCCAGTTCTTCACCATGACGGGTAACACAGTGTAAAGAAGCAAAGAACATAATATACAGCAGCACGAATACGACAAATACCATTGCCACATTCATTCCGAACGAAGTCTTCATTTTTTCTTTAAAGCTGCTCATATTGTCTATTCATTGCTTTCCGACACCCTCGACCGACCGCTTTGACCGTTTGTTATATTATAAAACTAAAAGTTATTTATTTGAAATTCGCCATGCAATCATCAAGCAGTGCTCCGTAAAAATCTTTCAAAGACATACCCGCTGCACGCACCTGCTGAGGTACAATGCTGTTTTCGCTTTGTCCGGGCATTGTGTTCACTTCAAGGAAGTACAGTTTTCCTGAGCTTTTCTGTAATATGAAGTCCATTCTTACCACTCCCCGGCAATTCAGATGGCGGTATATATGTTGCGCCTTGGTCTCCAGCTGCTCCTTTATCTTACTGTCTATTCGGGCCGGTGTGATCTCGTTGGTAACACCGGGTGTATACTTGGCTTCATAATCAAAGAACTCGTTCTTGCTTTCAATTTCGGTGGCAGGCAACGCATAAAGGCGCCCGTTTGTCTTGTAAACGCCTATCGTAAGTTCCCGACCCTCAATAAACTCCTCAATCAGAACCTGATTGTCCTCTTTGAAGGCTTTCTCAATGGCAGGTAACAGTCCGCTCACTTCCTTAACCTTGCTCACCCCCAGGCTGCTCCCACTTTCATTTGGCTTCACAAACAACGGCAGCTTCAGTTGGTCCAGTATGGCGCCCACTGAGTAATGTTCACCCTTTATGAGGTGCACTGAGTTGGCAATGTTTACCACGTTAAACGACTTAACAACCTTGTTGCAGTAGCTTTTGTTGAAGGTAAGCGCCGATACGATGGAGTTGCAGGTCGTGTACGGAATATTCAGCATGTCCAGATAGCCCTGTATGCGTCCGTCCTCGCCCGGTGTGCCGTGAATGGCTATAAATACACAATCAAAAATAACTTTGTTCCCGTCCACAAGTAGGGAAAAGTCATTCTTATCCACTTGTATGTGACTGCCATTGTGATCGTGATACCACTCGTCCTTGGTCACAATGATCTTGTACACCTCAAAACGGTCTGCATCAAGGTTTTTTTCAATTGTTTCCGCAGTTTTTATGGAGATCACGTATTCTCCGGAGTATCCGCCGGCAAGTAAGGCTATTTTTTTGCGCATCGTCTTGTTTTCCCGCTCAGTTGGGGTAGCCAAAGGTAATGAAACTTTTTAGTTGCTTTCCCTGACCGGACTACCGTACAAATGTTATTTATCATATAAAAAGTTCAGGCAGAGCACATGCCCTGCCTGAATCTCGGTCTGTTTGGTGCTATTATCGGCCTCCGCGTGAAATAAAGTCGTTCAAAGCCTTTTTGTTGGAGTCGAAGTCGAACACTGATGCTACCTTGAAGTAGTTCTGTGGGTCGGTGACACGGCTGTAAGCGAATTTCGCAAAGGTCACTTTATTGCTTTCAAAGGAGAACAATCTGCAAATGTCCATCACCTGGGCCGTGCTCATAAAGTTTGTGCCCAAAATAGTTTTGGCGGTAGAAAGTTTCGTGTCGTCAAAAGATGCACTGCTGATGCTCTGTTTAACATCGTTAAATGTGCGTGCGTCCATCTCCATTGGAGTAACCGGCGGTGGCGGCGGGTTGTAGCGGCCATCACGGTCTCGGTCGTTGTAGCGTGTGTTATTGTTGTAATTGTTGTTATATCCGTTGTTGTAGCCGTTGTTGTAGCCGTAATTGTCGGTGGTTGTAGTCGTCGTTTCTGTGATCCACTGGCCGGTTATCGGGTCCATGTACGACGTTTCGGTTGTTGTGTTCACCTGTTGTGGCTTGCCATAGTACATTACATACTCATCGCGTGGGCCACGGTAGTTGCGGTCGCACTCCGTCATGCGGTGGAATTTCAGTCGAGCCCCACCCCTGCCGTTTGAAATTCGAAGGGTCAGGTTCACAGCTCGCCCGTTTATCGGGTCGGCAATGTTCACCATCTGCCTGATGGGTGGGCGTCCGTCAGCGAACATTATCTGAACATCGTTCTGGTATTTTGGAAGGTATTCCACCCTGATCTTTGTCTGCGGCATCAGGTTTTGCTTCATGCCGTTCAATATTAGATAAAAAGGTTCACCGTTCTCTGAGAAGATGGACAGTACACTGTTGTCGTATTGCATGTTGTCGTAGCGATACTGACGGTAAGGATTGTTGCCATAGCCGTAACCATAGCCCTGTTGGGCGAATGTAGCCACAGGTGAAAGGGCAGCAACCAGAAGGAGCGAATAAATGCGTTTCATAAACATGTGTTTGGTGTGCAAGAATAATGAATAAATACTGAAATGTATAAAACAACAACTGTGCCACTACATCGGGCACAGTTGTTAATGTTGTCACAAGGAGGTCGGCATTATCAGTTACGTGCAGTTTTGAATTCGGAAGTGAAATGGAACTCAATAGACGGGTTGTTCTGCCGTTCAGTGTTCAGGAACCACTCGCTTTGCGCCAGGTACACCAGATTGCCGTCTTTGTCCTGCATAATATTGTTCTGCTTGAAGCGGGCAAAATCTTCAATTGCCTTTTTGTCGCCGGTTATCCAGCATGCCTTGTAGAATGACAGTGGCATAAACGCACACGAAGCGCCATATTCCTGCAACAGGCGGTATTGGATCACCTCGAACTGGAGCTCTCCAACACAGCCAATGATCTTGCGGTTGCCGCCGTGCTGGGTGAACAACTGAGCCACACCTTCGTCTGTAAGCTGCTGTACACCCTTTTCCAACTGCTTGGTCTTCATAGGGTCTTTGTTCACCAGCTCCTTGAAAATCTCAGGCGAGAAAGTCGGTATGCCGGTAAACTGCATTACTTCCCCTTCAGTAAGCGTATCGCCTATCTTGAAGTTTCCGGTATCGAACAACCCCACCACATCGCCCGGGAACGCCTCTTCGATCACGTCTTTTTCGCGCGCCATGAAGGAGTATGGGTTGCTGAACCGCACATCCTTTCCTATTCGGGTATGTTGATAATAAGTGTTACGCGCAAACCTGCCCGAACAAACCCTGAGGAACGCTATTCGGTCACGGTGGCGCGGATCGAGGTTGGCGTGTATCTTGAAAATAAAACCTGTGAATTTGTTTTCGTTAGGCTCTACGTGGCGGGTATCTGTGTCGCGACCCTGTGGTGGAGGCGCAATGGTTATGAACGTATCCAGCAATTCCTTTACACCAAAGTTGTTCACAGCACTTCCAAAGAACACAGGCGACACCTTGCCTTCCAGATAGTTGGCAACATTAAGGTCGCCATATACGCCGCTCAGCAGCTCCACATCTTCGCGCAGCTGGTTGGCATCCCGCTCGCCCACCTTGGCATCCAGCAGCGAATCGTTAATGTCTTCGATAGGTACTGTATTCTCTTCAGTAGATTTCTGGTTGGGGGTAAACAGGTTCAGACTGTGGTCGTGCAGGTTGTACACGCCCTTAAATTCCTTACCCATGTTGATTGGCCACGAGAGGGGATGCAGGCTCAGCTTGAGTTCTTTTTCTATTTCGTCCAGCAGATCGAACGGGAACTTACCGTCGCGGTCCATTTTATTCACAAACACAATAATAGGCGTGTCCCTCATCCGGCACACTTCCACCAGTTTGCGGGTCTGTTCTTCCACACCGTTCACGCTGTCTATCACCAATATTACACTATCCACAGCAGTAAGCGTGCGGTAAGTATCCTCGGCAAAGTCCTTGTGACCTGGTGTGTCCAGCAGGTTGATGAGGATATCGTTATACTGGAAACTCATCACCGATGTTGCCACCGAGATACCCCTCTGCCGCTCTATCTCCATAAAGTCGGACGTAGCGTGTTTCTTTATCTTATTGCTCTTTACGGCACCTGCCACCTGTATGGCACCTCCGAAAAGCAGGAGCTTCTCGGTAAGCGTGGTCTTACCCGCATCCGGGTGAGATATGATGGCAAATGTGCGCCGTTGGGCTATTTCTTTTTCGTTCATTGTATGCTAAAAAGTGTGCAAAGGTAAGGTTTTAGGGTGGCAGTTTGTCAGAGGAGTGCATATGCAAGTGGTGATACATTATCATTGACGTATTAGGCTGAGTTGTTATTTGCACCTTGGAACTCTTATTTACCGTTCCACCGTCACCCGCTTCACGGTCACTCCGCTCTCAGAGGTAATACGCAGTACGTAGATACCCACCGGCAGTGAAGCAACATTTATCGCGTTTGTATTACTGACTTGGGAAATTAATTGCCCAGTCAACGTAGTGAGCAAAAAGGAGGTGTTGACAGGGCCGTCTATATGCAAAATGTCATTTGCCGGATTGGGATACAGGACGACCTGTTGTTGTCGCAGGGAGGGGACTGACACGGGCGGCGCACATGGTGTGACGAGCTTAATGTCCATGCCAGGGTCACTGTAGCAGCGCATGGGGCCTATGCAGCCACAGTCTTCGGGTATGATCGCACAACCCACACAGCTCGGAAAAATGCCGCCGCCCACTCCTCCTATTCGTTCGGCATAAGCACCATGCAGTGTGCCGGCACCACCAAAAGTAAGCATCGGGTCCGATCCGCCTGTTACACTGTCTTCATTCAGCGAATAGGTGAAGATGGTTTTAAGGTGGGCGGTGTCGTAGGTGACTATCCGTATCGAGTCCACCCGATAACTGAAGTAGGTGGCGGGCAGAGTAGGGTAGCCTACATTGAACCGGGGAATGCGGATCGTGTCGCCTTCGTTTACATTAAATATGTATAACGGAGTGAACTGGCCGAACAGAGTATTGTACACAAACACGGTATCGCCGAAATTGTAGGTGCAGATGGTTGGGAAGTCGCTTGCCCACGACATAGGGCTTCGATGGGTGATGCGCCTGATGCGCGTGCAGGTACGCCCGCTTATCACTGTGTCTCCATCGGTATAGCTATGGTAGTAGGCGTCGGTGCCGCTGTTATACCAATGAGTGCCGGGAGGTGCGAAGGTAACTTGCGCAGACAGGTCGCCATATAGTACTGAAAGAACGAAAATAATAAGGTATACAGGTTTCATAAAGAAGTAGTTGCTACAAATTTACGGAAGTTTAAACTGACTAACCCGCCATGTTGCGATTGTCGAAAATTGTTATTTTTGACCACGTTGTTACGACATGGAGACACGTAATAATCAAGGTAGAAGCAACTTTTTTCCCGAGTGGTCAGCATTGTTCTGGGTGCAGGCACTGATCGTCGCGGTTTTGACATTTGTTTTTTACGGCAATACATTCAGCAACGAAAATGCGCTGGACGATGCACTTGTCATTGAACGAAATGCATTTGTGCATAGGGGACTTGCAGGTATCCCTGATATCCTCACCCATGACACTTACTTCTGCTATTACGATAAACTGGGCACTTCCAATCAGTTGCAGGGTGGCAGGTATAGACCTTTGTCTGTTATTACCTATGCTATTGAGCAGCAGTTTATGGGCGCGGTTCCGGTAGAGGGCGTTGATAGTATCATTACATACGGACTCGGTTTTCAGGCAGAATATCCCTACGAAAAGAAGTTCATAAATGAGATGCACACCCGGCACCTTTTTAATGTAGTGTGGTATGCACTGGCCGCTATAGCTGTTCTTGCTTTCCTTCGGTTGGTTCTTTTCAGGGGTAGCGCCATGGTGGCGTTCGTTACCACAGTGCTGTTTGTCATTCATCCCGTCCATACCGAGGTGGTGGCTAACGTAAAGAGCCGTGACGAAATATTGTCGTTGTTGTTTGTTGTGCTCACGCTGTTGTTGTTCGTTATGTATAACCGCAGGCGCAGTAGTAAGCTGTTGGTTGCGTCTGTTGCATGTTTTGCTTTCGCCTTGTTGTCGAAAGAGTATGCCGTCACGTTGTTGGTAATTCTTCCACTTACACTTTTCGTATTCGAGAAGGTGGATGTTCGCAAGGCGGCACTGGCCACACTGCCATTTGTTGTCGTTGCGATCGGTTATAGCCTGTGGCGCCTACATGTGCTGGGTCCAAGGAGCCCGTTGTCGGACTCCGACATCCAGATCAACCCGTATGCCTACGCAAGTGCCGCGCAGAAGCTGGCTACCGAGATCAGTACGTCGCTGCGTTACCTCCGTTTGCTGTTCTGGCCGCATCCGCTGTCTTCCGACTATTCCTATGCACAGATACCGTACACTGATTTTGCCGACCCGATGGTGTGGTTCTCCCTGCTGGTGCACATTTCGCTTGCGGTGGGTGCAGTCGTGTTGGCTATTCGTCGGCATTTACTGGCGTTCGCCTTATCGTTTTATCTGCTCAATCTCCTTCTGATCAATAACTTCCTGTTCGATATTGGTGCAACAATGGGCGAGCGATTGATCTTCCATTCGTCACTGGGTTTTGTTATTGCACTGGCATACGGCGCTGCAGCCATCTTTAGTAGATACGAGGTGTCTTCCGCTGTTGCGGCCGTAGTGTTGCTACTGGTTGCTGTTACAGCAGGCTACAAGACGACTGCCCGCAATCGCGACTGGAAGAATAACGGAACTCTTTTTCTCAAAGACATTGAGGCTTCGCCCAATAGTTTTCTGGTAAACCTCAATGTGGCTACAATTCTCTGCAACCGCACCGATTATGAGCCTGACTCCACTCGCCGCAGGATTGATCTGGAGCGGGCAATACCTTTATTTGACAAGGTGATAGGTATGCAGGACAACTTTGTTTTGGGGTACATGAACAGGGCCATAGCGTACCTCAAATTGGGAGCTCCCGACAAGATGGTGGCCGATCTTGATGCAGTGCGGCGCATCTATCCTATATATCCGCAACTGTTGCCAATGTACTACCGTGCTGCGCAGTTGTATCTGGCAAAACAGAATGCTGAAAGTGCAAAGCGCGTAGTGCAGACAGGCTTGCAGCTCAATCCTAATGATCCCGATTTCATTAAGTTGGGTTGGGTGCTTGATAGCCTTAACGAAAGAGCAGATTCGCTCGATAAGATTCGTAAATGACGGCATAGTATATATCGTAATATACTTTACGGCATAATATTTGCAGTTGAATTTTGAATATTTTTGAACCGCTACCAACACTATCTTTTCGTTTATGAAAAAAGCACTTACCCTATTGTTGCTGCTTTGCGGCAGCCTCTACGCATCTGCTCAGGTGCCGTTTCCTGCGTATAATGCTGTTTGGTCGTACCGCCACGGCAATGGCGAGGCTTTGCCCGATTATGTGATCGTTGGTACCCGAACCGATGACACTGTTTTCGGGGGTAATACCTATCATAAACTTTATAGTTCGTCCAACGACATGATTCTCGATGCCTCGGAATATATAGGAGGAATTCGTGAGGGCGCGGCCGGAAAGGTCTTTTATATTAATGCTGCCGGCACAACCGAGAGACTATTGTACGACTTCTCACTTTCTGTGGGCGATACCATTTTTACCGCACCGGGTGGGGCGGCTGAGGGAGTGGTGTTCAGCGTAGATACTGTAACCATAGCAAGTGTGGCCAGGCGCCGACTTTCGTTCAGGCATCTTACGGCTGCCTTGGCGTCCGGTGGAACATGGATAGAGGGAATAGGCAATAGTGGTCTGGGTGGGTTCTTCGGATCGCCATTGGCTCAGCCCACGTGCGACTGCGCTAAAAATACCGTTTGCCTGACTGTTGCCGGTAGCGAGAAATACCATAACGCTGCTTACGCTTCGCTGGATTGCGACAATATTATTTCCGTATCTCAGGTGGGCGGCACTAAAGTTAATGTCGCGTATGTTTCACTAAATCCTAATCCTATTTCCGGCATGGGGACAATGCGAATATCGCCTGCTGCAAATTTTGACAAAGTGGTTGTCACAGACGCAGTAGGTCGCACGGTAACCCGAATGGCGGTGCCTGCTGATGGCATTGTGACCTTTACTACCGAGACAATGACTCCTGGCTTGTATTTCTATCATCTGTCAGGATCCTCCACCTTCGGCGTGTCCGGGCGTTTTGTGGTTGAGTGATCACTTATTCAGCAGTAGGGATTTCCTTTCCGCGCGACAGGAATGAGTAGATGACCGGCACAATGAACAGTGATAGTATCAGTGAGAACATCACCCCGCCCACTATCACCAGTCCCAAAGATTTGCGACTTGTAGAGGCAGCTCCCAATGACAGGGCTATTGGCAGCGCTCCGAATGCCATGGCAAGGCTCGTCATCAGGATAGGTCGCATACGCAGTGCCGAGGCGGTGATGGCCGCCTCTATCTTCGAAGCACCTTTTTCACGCAGCTTGTTAGCATACTCTACAATCAGGATGCCATTCTTGGTCACAAGGCCTATCAGCATGATCATGCCTATTTGAGAGAAGATATTCATTGTCTGATCATAATACCACAGCGTCAGTACAGCACCTGCAAGTGCCAGCGGCACAGTGAGCATAATAATGAGCGGATCCATAAAGCTATCGAACTGAGCGGCCAGAATAAGGTAGATCAATACTAATGCCAGCAAAAAAGCGAATGATGTATTCGATGAGCTCTCGGCATAGTCCTGCGATGCGCCGGATAACGAATAGCTGAAACTCTCGTCTATTAGTTTTTCGTTTTGCAGCTTCTCATAAATGCGTTTCATCGCGTCTATTCCGTTACCTATCGTCTTGCCCTGTGCCAGGTTGGCCGAAACCGTTGCCGATTTGTAGCGGTTGTAGTGATATATCTGCGAGGGGCTCGTCGACTCGGTCAACTGTACCACATTATCTATTGATACCATCGCTCCGTTGCGCCCGCGCACATAATACTGTGCAAGATCTACCGGTGCATCACGGCTCGCCCGGTTCACTTGTCCTATCACCTGATACTGTTTGCCGCTCATGGTGAAGTAGCCGAGGCGGCCATTACTCAATGCAAACTGAAGCGTTTGTGAGATGTCGCTTATGGCGATACCCATATCTGATGCTTTAGCCCGGTCAATGTTTACTGCCAGTTCGGGTTTATTGAATTTCAGATCCACATCTACTCCCTGAAAGGTTTTGTCGGCACTGGCCTCGTCCATAAATCGGGGTAGTACTTTTTGCAGTTTGGCGAAGTCTATGTTCTGCAACACAAACGCAACAGGTAATGCACTGCCCGTTCTCTTTACCGAGATGGTCTGTTCCTGTATCGGGAACGCTTTGCCGAAGTTGTTTTTGCTAAGGGTCTTCCCCAGCGACTGTACGATCTCGTCCTGGCTGCGGGTGCGGAACTCAGGGTCTACCAATTTAATGTTGGCCATGCCCGAGTTGACGGATCCGTTAGAGAATCCGGGAGCGGTAATAGAAAGTGCCACCTGTTTCTCCGGCACGCTATCCATCACCACGTTCACAAGTTGGTCTATGTAGCGGTCCATGGCATCGTAAGAGGTGCCCTCGGGGGCGCTTACCTGCAGTCTGAATCGACTACGGTCCTCCAGCGGAGCCAGTTCGCTCGGCAGTTGTTTGCCCAGTACCCAGATCAATCCAAAAGACACTGCGATGCCCGCAACGCCTACCCATCTGTTCCGCATGATCCATTCAAGCGCACGGCGGTAGCCATTCTCGAGCCCTACAAAGAAAGGTTCGGTAGCAGTGTAGAAGCGCGACGGTTTATGTTCTTTGCGGGTCATCAGTACGTTCAGTACCGGGGTGAGCGTAAGCGACACGAACGCTGAAATAAGAACAGCGCCTGCCACTACTACACCGAATTCTCGGAATAGCCTGCCCGTGAAACCCTGAAGGAATATGATGGGAAGGAACACAACTGCCAGTGTAATGGACGTGGAGATGACCGCGAAGTAGATCTCCTCACTTCCTTCTTTGGCGGCTCTATGTTTGTCCATGCCCTCCTCCAGCTTTCTGAATATGTTTTCAGTTACCACGATGCCGTCGTCCACTACCAGTCCCGTTGCCAGCACTATTGCCAGCAGACTCAGTATATTGATAGTGAACCCCATCATATACATGATGAAGAAAGCGCCTATCAAGCTCACAGGAATGTCTATGAGTGGACGGAAAGCGATAAGCCAGTCGCGGAAGAAGAGATAAATGATGATGATAACGAGCAAGAACGAGATGAGCAATGTTTCTTCCACCTCGCTTATCGACTTCTTGATAAAAGTGGTGGTGTCCATGGCAATATCCACCTTTATGTCAGTCGGAATGTCTTTCTTCAGTTGTTCGTATCGCTTATAGAACTCGTCGGCAATAGCCACATAGTTCGATCCCGGCTGGGGGATCAGGGCAAGCGCCACCATCGGTATGCCGCTTTCTTTCAGCTGGGTCTCTTCATTGGTCGCGCCCAATAGCGCCTCTCCTATGTCGTTCAGGTGAATGTCTGTGCTGTCCACATTCTTCACTATCAGGTGGTTGAAGTCGTCCTCTGTGTACAGGCGCCCCATGGTGCGCACAGCCAGTTCGGTGCTGTTGCCGGCCAACTTCCCTGATGGCAATTCTACATTCTGGCGTGCCAGTGCGGCTTGCACATCCTGGAAGGTAATGCCGTAGGCTGCCATCTTCAACGGGTCCAGCCATAGGCGCATAGCATACAATTTCTCCCCCCACACCTGTATTGAACTCACTCCCGGAATGGTCTGCAGCCTTTCCAGCAGTACATTCTCGGCATAGTCGGTCAGCTGCATGGGGTTACGGTTCATGCTCTGCACAGTCATGGATATGATGGGCATGCTACTCGCGTCCGATTTTGTTACTACCGGAGGGCCGTCTATGTCCTGTGGTAGACCCTTTATTGCCTGCGATACTTTGTCGCGTACGTCATTAGCGGCCGCTTCCAGGTCAACGCTCAGGTCAAATTCCACACTGATGCTGCTGGTGCCCTGCAAACTGGTAGATGATATATTCTTGATGCCCGCTATGCCATTGATGGATTTCTCCAACGGCTCGGTGATCTGAGACTCAATTACGTCGGGGTTAGCGCCGGAGTAGGTGGTCTTTACGTTGATGATGGGCGGGTCAATAGAAGGGTAGTCGCGTATACCCAGTGTCTTAAATCCTATTGCCCCGAATACAACAATGATGATGTTGAGAACGATAGCAAGTACGGGCCGGCGCAGGGAAAGTGAAGGAAGACTCATTACAGGTCAAATTTAGGCTATTTGACAGGAACCTCCGCTGATGTGCCTATTGGTACAGTATATGTCCCTGTATGAGAAATATGATTGCCTGTAAAAAGAAACACCGGCCATAAAGCCGGTGTTTCCCAATTACTTGAGTAGAAAACTTGATTAAAGGTGGATAGCTTCGCCAAGAGCCACTTCTACGGCATCCTTCACGCCCTCGCTCATGGTAGGGTGCGGGTGAATGCTGTCAAGAACCTCCTGCCATGTAGTTTCCAGTTTGCGTGCCACTACTGTTTCAGCGATCATTTCAGTTACGTTGTAGCCGATCATGTGCGTGCCCAGCCACTCTCCGTATTTTGCGTCAAATACCACTTTCACAAATCCTTCGTTTGCGCCCGCAGCAGTTGCCTTACCCGATGCAGAGAATGGGAATTTGCCCACTTTCACTTCGTAGCCGGCGTCTTTTGCCTGCTTTTCTGTCAGACCTACACTCGCTATCTCAGGCGAGCAGTAAGTACAGCCCGGTACGTTGCCGTAGTCCAGTGCTTCAGGTGCATGTTTATATTTTCCGTCTTTGTGGGCAATGGCTTCTATGCAGATGATACCTTCTTTTGATGCCACGTGCGCCAGTGCCTGACCCGGAGTGATATCGCCGATAGCGTAGATGCCATCAACGTTTGTTTTGTAGTGTTTGTCAACCAGAACGCGGCCTTTGTCGGTTTTAATGTTGAGCGCCTCCAGACCTATGTTCTCAATGTTTGTAGCCACGCCCACAGCGCTCAGTACCACGTCCGCTTCCAGTACCACATCACCGGTAGCTGTCTTTACAGTAGCCTTTACGCCGGCACCGCTTGTGTCCACTTTCTCTACAGAAGCGTTGGTCATGATGGTGATGCCCTTCTTCTTGAAACTCTTTTCCAGTTCTTTCGATACGTCTTCGTCTTCAACCGGCACGATGCGTGGCATGAACTCAACAATAGTCACTTTTGTGCCGATGCTGTTGTAGAAGTAAGCGAACTCAACGCCAATTGCGCCCGAACCAACAACAATCATTGTTTTTGGCTGCTCAGGCAGTACCATTGCTTCGCGGTAACCTATTACCTTTTTACCATCTATAGGTAGGTTAGGCAGTTGGCGGCTGCGTGCGCCTGTTGCCAGGATCACGTGTTTTGCCTGGTGAGTAGAGACTTTCCCGTCGGCACCGGTCACTTCCACTTCTTTCTTGGCGTTCAGTTTACCATAGCCCATTATCACGTCTATCTTGTTCTTCTTCATGAGGAACGCGATACCCTTGCTCATTTTGTCGGCAACACCACGGCTGCGCTTTATCACCGCACCGAAATCGGCCTTGAAATCAGTTGCAACCAGACCATAGTCTGCCGCATGTGTAAATTGTTCATATACGCTGGCCGACTTCAAAAGCGCCTTAGTCGGGATACAACCCCAGTTAAGGCAGATGCCGCCCATACTTTCTTTTTCTACGATAGCTGTTTTGTAACCCAGCTGAGACGCGCGGATTGCTGCTACATATCCTCCGGGGCCACTTCCTATTACGATCACGTCGTATGCCATAAGATCAGTTTATTGTTTGGTAAGAATTTTGTTTCTAATAAGAGTGGCAAATGTAATAAAATTCG
>JACCEA010483216.1_pt1 | contig 16079 bp, 12 predicted proteins | sample 7449851 | NCBI WGS metagenome assembly JACCEA01 (sample SAMN15323453, study PRJNA562643) | freshwater metagenome | isolation source: river surface water | place: USA:Blue River Watershed | collected 2017-08-18 | reverse complement strand
GGAGGAATCGTTTGGCTTGGCTCTTTGGGCTTGTTTTTGGGGATGAAAGATTCCAAATGGAAATGGTTAGGTTTGATTGGCGTTTTCAAAGTTCTCATGTTCCTGGCCATGGCATTATTGCATTGGTCGCCCCTGGAAAACCGAACAGGAATGGTGTTGGAGTGGGGGGCGCCCTTGGTTTTTGCTGTTTGGGCCGCACGATCTCGCCTTTCAGAAAAATGGTTGATGGGATTGTTGTTGGTGGGCGGATTGAGTCAGGTTTGGAGCATCCAACAAGCTCGGAAAATCGCCCAAAACGAGTGGGATGCAGTGGCAAAGAATTCCAGCATTCCCATGAAATTCGATGATCGAGGTAACCAAAGAGCCTTGGTTTTTTGGTCGAGAGCTCGATGGCAAAAAAATCAAGAAGCGCTATTTATTTATGAGGAAAACTCGAAGCGAGGGGAGTTTTTAGGTGGATTAGCAGAGGCAGCAGGGGAAGAAGATTGGATTGCTTCAGGTGAACAATAAAAATGCTTTTGAGTAAGGTTGAAATTTATGAGAAAGTTGAAAAGAGATGATTAGATGATACTCGTGGAATGATCGTTTTTTCAATTCGAAGAACGAGGTATTCAGCTCAAGGAACCACGCGGTGGTCTCGATACACCGTTCGCTTTGCTCTCGTCACTCGACCACCGAGGAACAGCCCTTCGATTGGACTCAGGAACCGCCCTTCGACTCATTCAGTGAACCACGCGGTGGTCGAGTATCCCGACGAATGTCGGGGCGCCCTTCAAGCAAAATAAAGGAAAGAATGGGAAGAAAAAATATCGGAACTTTAAGAAAATGAGGACCCACCACCCCCTCCCTTCCGCCCCTCAATCTCGTACAAAATTATCACTCTTTTTGATTTTATCCGTTTGTAAACGTTTATAAACGTTTCGTATACGGATAAATGAATTGACCCGCTTGAAATTTGTGCCATGAAATTTCCAGAGGCGTTTCTTCAGTGGGTTTGGTTGCATCAGGTTTTTAACTCGGACGATTTAAAAACCACCGATGGCCGTGCAATTCGTGTAGAACGTCCAGGGGAATGGAATCGCGGATTTGGACCTGATTTTTCGGGTGCCAGGGTATGGATTGGAAACCAATTAGCCCTTGGTGCTGTGGAGATTCATGTTCGGAGTGCGGAATGGTTTGAGCATGGACATGAGCGAGATGCGGCGTACAATTCAGTGATTTTGCATGTGATCGATGACGACCAAGGGCTTGTGGTTTGTGAAGATGGATTGGTGCCGCCCCAATTGGTTCTTCGAGATCGGGTATTGCCGCAAGCGTGGAATGTGTGGACGCATTGGATGAGAAATCCAGATCACTTGTCGTGCAGGAACCACCTAGGTCGGTTGAGCAACCCCCAAAAAATGGGGGGCTTGAGTGAATTGAGGCGTTGGAAAATGAAGGAACGGGTTGATTTGGTTTTCCAGGGGGTTGCGAAACGACAAGGGAATTGGGAACAAGCCTTTTTGGCGCGGTTGTTTTCGGCTTTTGGGTTTCATCATCATTCCGAACCGTTTGCCGAAATTTTTCAAGCGATTCCTATGGCCTTGATTCCCCGATTGCAAGGAAATTCCTTGGCCATGGAAGCTTTGTTGCTGGGTTTGGGGAGGTTTCTCGACGATCCTCAAGATGAATACTCCAAGTCGTTGCAGGCGATGTTTTTGCACTTGCAAATTGCATTTCAGCTCCGAAAAATATCGCCCTATCCTTGGAAAAACACCCGATTGCGGCCTTCAAACTTTCCTGAATTTCGCCTCGCTCAACTGGCCGCAATTCTCAACCAATCGCCGGCTCTCTTTGGGTCGGTTTTGGGTGCAAATAACGAAAAAGAGTGCCTAAATCATTTATCGGCTTCGCCACCTGATTATTGGATTAGGCACTACCGATTGGGAAAAGAAACCAGTGAACATTCGCCTACTTTGGGCGAAAAAAGCAAACAAATCCTGCTGGCGAATGTGGTTGTTCCGTTTCGTTACGCCTATTTCGAACAGCTGGGCCATGACGTTGAAAAGGAAAAGGTATGGGCATGGTTGGACCAGATTCCCGCCGAAGAAAATGCAATGACCCGCGTATTCGATGGTACGCCCCTTCAGGCCGAAAATCTTGCACAAAGCCAAGCGCAGACCTATTTATACAAGAATTTCTGCACCTCCAAACGATGTTTTGAATGTCCGTTTGGTTCCCATTTATTGCAATTTTCACCGATCTTTGAGGCATGAAAATACTTGTAACTGGAAGCAATGGTTTGTTAGGCCAAAAGTTATCGGCCTTATTGTTGGAAAAAGGTATCCCCTTCCTCGCAACCGGGGTAGGAGAAAACCGAAACCCATCCCTGCCGTCGGATCTCTACCGAACCATGGACGTTACCTCCAAACCATCCATTCACGATGTTTTTCTTGATTTCCAACCTACCCACGTTATTCATGGCGCAGCCATGACCAACGTGGATGCCTGCGAAACCGATCGCGAGGGATGTTGGACCTTGAACGTAACCGCCACCGAACTCTTGGTGGAGATTTGTTCCGATAAAAACATTCACCTCACCCATGTGAGTACCGATTTTATTTTCGATGGGAAAAATGGGCCTTACCGGGAAGAGGATCAGCCCAATCCTTTGAGTTTTTACGGAGAGAGCAAGTTGAAAGCCGAGGAAGTGGTGAAGGCGGGAAGCATGCCTCATGCTATTTTAAGAACGGTTTTGGTGTACGGCATTACTCCGCACATGTCGCGTTCCAACATCGTTTTGTGGGCCAAAGGAGCTTTGGAAAAAGGGCAAACCATTTCGGTGGTGAACGACCAATTTCGAACTCCTACTTTGGCCGAAGACTTGGCCATGGGTTGTTATTTGGCTGCGACCAAACATGCCCAAGGGATATACAATATCAGCGGCAAAGATTTCATGAGCATTTTCCAATTGGTGGAACGGGTGGCCAAGTATTTCCAACTTTCAACGGAAAACGTGGTTCAAGTTTCCAGTTCAACATTGAATCAAGCAGCTCAACGGCCGCCCATTACCGGATTTATTCTGGACAAAGCAGCGGCCGAATTGGGTTATGCACCGCACTCGTTCGAAGAGGGAATTGCGGTGATGGAAAAACAGTGGTAAATCAACGGAGATGGGATGAGGCGGTCAAAAGGAATTTGGTTGGGGAAGTCGGAACGAAGAGGAATGTTGGCCGTTGGGATAACCTTTATGTCGTTGTGTGCACTTCGATTTTTACCGAGATCCGAACAAGGATTGGAGCCGATGCAGGAACCCCAGAAAACCGTTCCATATCCGAATAAGGTTCAAGATTACAAAACCGGTTTGGAACGGTATCCGCATAAAAACAGGGTTTCAAACATTTCATTACGGCCATTTCCGTTCAACCCCAATACGATTTCGGCGGATTCCCTTTTGCACATGGGATTGCCAAAACCGGTGGTTGAGAAATGGATCAAAGCCCGAAGCCGGGGATTCGTTTTTAGAAAGCCCGAAGATTTGCAACGGTTTTCGATCTTGTCTCCATCGCTTCGGGCGCAACTTTTGCCTCACCTTGTTCTTCAAAATTCCACCGAGCGAATTCGGCAAAAGTGGCAATCGCCCCCAAGACCAATATTGGTGGTGGAACTGAATCAGGCCGATAGTTTCGAGCTGCAAGGATTGCCGGGAATTGGTCCCGCCCTAGCACAACGGTTGATGAAATACCGCGATCGGTTGGGTGGTTTTTATCATTCCCAACAATTGCTGGAAGTATTCGGAATTGATTCTACCCTTCTTCAAAAAATTCTTCCACAAATTCAAATCGACCCTCAAAAAATTCAGACTCGATCGTGGAACACCATTTCGGCAGAAGAGTTAAAATTGTTTCCCTACCTCACAAACAAAGAAGCGAACATCATCGTTCAATACCGAAAGGTTCATGGCCCATTTACATCATTGGAAGCGGTAAGGAAAATCAAAGGAATACGCTCCGATATTCCCGAAAAATTAACACCTTACCTTCGTTTTGATTTGTAAAAGCCTTGGCTTTTTGAAGTATCTTTGCTCACTAAAATTTTTAAGATGAATTTTTCCATTTCCGAAACCGAAAACATGGTAGGCCAAATGGCCAAAGATTTCGCCGAGAAAAACATTCGCCCCTATGTAATGGAGTGGGACGAAGCTCAGAAATTCCCGGTTGAAACCATGAAAGCCATGGGTGAACTAGGTCTATTAGGCGTTTTAGTTCCCGAAGAATACGGTGGTGCAGGATTTGGATACCACGAATACGTTCGTGCCATCATTGAAATTACCAAGGTCGATAGTTCGGTTGGATTGTCGGTTGCTGCCCATAATTCGCTTTGTACCGGACACATCCTTCAATTTGGGAATGAAGAACAAAAGCGCAGATGGTTGCCCAAATTGGCAACGGGTCAGTGGATTGGTGCTTGGGGATTAACCGAAGCCAATACCGGATCGGATGCGCTTCGCATGCGAACTACCGCCGTTAAAGACGGAAACCATTGGGTGATCAACGGTGCTAAAAACTGGATCACTCACGGAATTTCTGGTGATGTTGCCGTGGTTTTGGTACGTACCGGAGAATTGTTGGACAGCCACGGCATTTCAGCTTTTGTGGTTGAACGTGGAACTCCCGGATTCAAAGCCGGAAAGAAAGAAAACAAACTTGGAATGCGCGCATCCGAAACCGCAGAAATGATTTTTGAAGATTGCCGTGTTCCCGAAGAAAATTTACTGGGGAACGTAGGAGACGGATTCATTCAAGCCATGAAAATTTTGGATGGCGGACGTATTTCCATCGCTGCACTTTCGTTGGGAATCGCTGAAGGAGCCCTCGAAGCTTCCATAAAATACTCCAAAGAGCGCGAACAATTCGGCAAACCCATTGCTACATTCCAGGCCATTTCATTCAAATTGGCCCAAATGGCCACCGAATTGGAAGTAGCCAAATTGCTTACCCGCCAAGCCGCAGAAATGAAAAATGCTCACTTACCCATGACCAAAGAATCGGCCATGGCGAAGTACTATGCCTCCGAAGTCGCCGTTAGAAATTCGGTGGAGTCGGTTCAAATTTTCGGTGGTTACGGATATACCAAGGACTTTCCAGTAGAAAAATTCTACCGCGATTCCAAACTTTGTACCATTGGTGAAGGCACCTCTGAAATTCAAAAATTAGTCATCGCAAGAAGTATTATTGGACGTTAATTCATCCTTTTGCGCCATACGCCCTACATCCGATTTTGGTACCGAAGGTCGTTTCGACCCGTGGTTCAGCCAAAACCAACCCTTTACCTCACGTTCGATGATGGACCTATTCCTGAAATCACTCCGTGGGTTTTGGACACCTTGAAAAAATGGAATGCCAAAGCTACGTTTTTTGTTATCGGTGAAAATGTAAAAAAACACCCATCCATTTACCAAGAAATTCTCCAACAGGGTCATCAAGTCGGAAATCATACGTTTTCTCATCCCATGGGTAAGAAAACGAGTTTGCCCAGTTATTTGAACGATATTCACCGGTGCAATGCTTTGGTCAAATCCCCTTTTTTCCGCCCACCCTACGGAAGTCTTTCCCGAGCTCAATACCGGAAGGTGGTACAACAATCTACGCTGGTGATGTGGGACGTAATGAGCTACGATTTTCTTGAAAATAAATCGGGAGAATACTGCGGAAACAAGGTCATCCGGGAAGCAAAAAACGGAGATATTGTGGTGTTTCACGATTCTTTGAAAGCGTTTCCCCGACTTGAAATAGCCTTACCCTTGGTTTTGGAGTATTTTTCACAACGAGGTTTTCAATTTGAAGCACTTGCCTTATGATTTGGATCGACACGCATTGCCATTTATACTCGGAAGAATTTAACGAAGATCGGTCGCTGGCATTAAAGCGGGCCCTAGATCAGGATATTCAACGTATTTACCTGCCCGCCATTGATTCGGAAACCCATGAAGCCATGCTGCATTTGGAATCCGAGTTTCCTGAGCATTGTTTCGCTATGATGGGAGTTCACCCGTGTTCGGTAGGGGATGACTCAACCCAGGAATTGGACATTGCCTTGAACTATTGGAATCAACGAGATTTTGTTGCGGTAGGAGAAATTGGTATCGACCTATACTGGAGGAAAGATAATTTAGAACAACAAAAACACGCTTTTCGGACTCAAGTTCAGTGGGCCGTTGACCGAAATAAACCGTTCATCATTCACTGTCGTGAAGCCTTTGATGAGGTATTTTCTGTCCTTCATGAATTCGATGGAACTCCGTTAAAAGGGATTTTCCATTGTTTCACCGGAAATGCCGAACAAGCTAAAAAGGCCATTCAATTCGGGTTATTTCTTGGTATTGGCGGCGTAGTGACCTACAAAAAAGCTGGATTAGCGGAATTGATTTCAACCATTCCTCTTTCCCATCTTGTTTTAGAAACAGATGCGCCTTATTTGCCACCTACGCCCCACCGAGGGAAGCGAAATGAACCCTCTTTTGTGTTACACATTGCTGAAAAGGTGGCCGAGGTGACGGGTGCACCCCTTTCCAGGGTTGCTTCCATGACCACCCAAAATGCATTATCTTTATTCCATGGCGGAACCTAAAAAAAACTCGGTTTTATTGTTGTACACGGGAGGTACGGCAGGGATGATTCGAAACAAAGAAGGCGTTTTGGTGCCGTTTGATTTCGAACAAATCGAATCCTTATTGCCTGAGTTGGACCGACTGCCTTTTCATATTCAGCATTGGGCAACCGAAAAACCCATCGACTCCTCCAATCTCAAGCCCGATTTATGGAGTGAATTGGCCGATGTGATCGCTTCGGAATACGATCAACACATGGGTTTTGTGATTTTACACGGTACCGATACCATGGCCTTTTCGGCAACGGCCTTGAGTTTTTTATTGAAAAACCTCGGCAAGCCGGTTGTTTTTACGGGCGCTCAATTACCCATCGGCGATATTCGCACCGACGCTAAGGAGAACATCCTCACCGCTTTAGAAATCGCCGGGGCAGAAGCTATGGGAATGCCTGTTGTTCCCGAAGTTTGCATTTACTTCGATTACTCCTTATTTCGGGGAAACCGAAGCATCAAACAAAGCAGCGATCGGTTTGAGGCATTCTCTTCACCCAATTTCCCCCGATTGGCCGAAGCCGGAACCCACATTCGTTTTTATCAAGATATTTTTTTGCAGCCTGCTGCTCCTTTTGCCCTTCAATATTCGGCGTTCTCCAATCGAGTTGCCACCTTGCGTCTTTTCCCCGGAATGACAGAAAATCATGTATTGCCACTAACAACTTCCCCTCACTGGGATGTGATCATCCTCCGTACGTATGGAAGTGGAAATGCTCCCAGCGAACCTACGATCATGAACGCTTTGAAAAAAGCAACCGAAGCGGGGAAGGTCATCGTGAACATTACCCAATGCACCACCGGCAGGGTTGTTCAAGATACGTACGAGGTTGGCCGACAACTCACCGAAATTGGTGTTATTGAAGGCTTGGATTTAACTTTGGAAGCGGCTCTCGTGAAAACCATGTTTATTCTTGGTCAAGGTTCCTTCGATTCTAGGAGATTTAAAAAAGCATTTCAAACCAATATCGCTGGAGAGATGACCGCTCCAACCGATTTTCACCATTAAATTTACGACATGAACACCAACGATAACATTATTCATGCCTCCAAGGCAGCCGAGCCGGTTGGGTTGTATCCCCACGCCCGCCGTGTTGGAAATTTATTGTTTCTCTCTGGCGTGGGACCACGGGAAAAAGGGAATCCAAAAATCCCCGGTGCTACCTACAATGTAGAAGGTAAAATCATCGATTACGATATGGCCACCCAAGTTCATAGTGTTTTCCGAAATGTTCGGGAGGTGTTGGAAGCATCCGGTGCAAAATGGGAAGATTTGGTGGATGTAACCGTATTCTTAACCAATATGGAACGCGATTTCAAGGTTTATAATCAAATTTGGGCCGAATACTTCAAAGATGTTCAAGCTTGTCGAACAACGTTGGAAATCAATTGCTTGCCTACACCCATTGCCATTGAATTAAAGTGCATTGCCGTTCTTCCAAATGAATAAGCTGATTTTCTTATTTGGATTTCTCGGAATGATGTTGGTTGCCCACGCCGGAACCGAAAAAAAAGTCGTCTTTACCGTGGGCAATAAAGTTCATGAAGGAATTCTAGCTCTACCCGATGGAGATGGCCCATTTCCCTTGATGGTGTTAGTGCCATTTTTGGAGCTGCAAGGAAAAGATCAGTCCCTGGAAATAAAAGATCCCGAATTGGTGTGCTTGTATCCCGACTTGGAAGGTAAGCGCATTCGCATTTCCAAAGAAATTAGCGATTACTACACTGAAAAAGGAATTGCGGTGTTTCGGTACGATCGAAATGCCGCGAATTTTGTAGAAGAAGATCAAACCAACAAGCTTCCCACCGACGAGTTAAAGGCCATTCACGAGGGCATTGAATTTTGTAAATCCCAAGACGGGGTGGATTCCAATGTGATCGTCTTATGGGGATTTGGATCGGGAGGTTGGTTATCCTACCTGGTGTCGGAAAAACGAAGTGATATCGATTACGTGATTACGTATGGAATGCCATTTCGTTCGTTGGAGGAATCGTTGGAAAGTAAAATTCGATTTACCTTTCAGCATTGTGGCGATAAAGATCCTGAGGCCATGGAAGAGGCCTTGAAATCCATGAAATCTACGCTTTCTGACGTGGAGAAAAATAAAATTAGCTCGGGTGAATTGGTGGCCGGGCAATTCCCGAAGTACTGGAAAGGGTTAATGCAGTTGGCTCAAAATTCCGATAACAAGTATAAAAAATGCGGCGTTCCTTCCCTTACGATGTACGGAAATAAAGATTTTGAAATCAACGATAGGGACGTTGCGATGGCTCGGGAATGGGCCAACGCAAGAGGAAAGGTGGAATACCTTTCTGGCCTGAATCACTACCTCAACAACGGCACGGATCCCCACGTTCATCCTTCCATTTTTAAGGCAGTAGATCGTTTCTTTCTGAAGAATCAATAATTTTTCCATCTGGTTGATTTGCAACCATTTTTCAATTTCCTATCTTTAATCTAAAATAAATTTTATGCGGTTTTTAGGTTTACTCGGGCTGATCCTTTTTTGTTCAACAACAATTGGACAAAATTTCTACGACATCACGTCCATTCAAAACATCTCCATCAACTTTGGTTATACCAATTGGGATTATCGTTTGGATTCCGCAAAGGCCGGATCGGAGGGATACATCATTGCTCAAAATTGCACCATCAATGGCGTTGTTTTTGATAGTGTTGGAGTGAAGTACAAAGGGAATAGCTCTTACCGCGCAACCAATGTAAAAAACCCGTTGCACATCGAATTGAATTATGTAAAGACCTGGCAGAATTACCAGGGAATTACCGATGTTAAATTAGGAAATGGTTTCTCAGATCCTAGTTTTTTGCGTGAGGCGTTAAGCTATGAACTATTGGGCAATTACATGAGAACTCCCCGTTGTAATTATGCTAGAGTTTACTTGAACGGGACGTGGATGGGGCTTTATTCCAATGCCGAACACATTGGAGACCCCATGTTGGCAAAAAACTTTTATTCCACTCATGGAACCTTAGTTAAATGCAATCCAACCAATGTTAGTTCTAATACTGGTCCCGATTTGCGGTACCTCGGTGCCAATTCCGGTTCTTATACTCCTTACTATGAAATTAAACGGGGAACAGGTTTTCCTGAATTGATTGCGCTCTGCGATACCTTAAATAATCAATACGCTAACGTTGAGCGCATTCTCGACTTGGATGCTTCCATTTGGATGCTGGCCTTTAACAATCTATTTGTCAATCTCGATAGTTATTCCGGGTCTTTTCGACAGAATTATTACCTCTATCGTTCCGAATCAAATCGGTTTACTCCCATCGTTTGGGATTTAAACATGAGTTTTGCCGGATTTACCCAAGCTAATAATACGCCTTCAGGTAGGGTCGATACCAATACAGCCAAAACGTTTCCGTTTAATTCCAACAGTACTTCCGCCCTGCATCCACTCATTTCTAAAATGTTTACCAACGCGACCTACCGCAGAATGTTTCAAGCGCACCTTAGAACCATGGCCGAGGAACAATTTATGACTGGAAATGTAGGAAGAAGAGGCGTTGCTATTCAGGCTATTATTGATTCTAGTGTACAAGCTGATCCCAATAAATTCTTTACTTATGCAAATTTCAGAACCAATTTAAATGCAGGTGTAGCTGGGGCTGGACCAGGACCCGGCGGTGGTGGCACATCTGGAATTACCTCCTTGGTGGCAGGTCGCATGGCTTACCTCAATACTCAGTCTTGGTATACAGGTCAAAAACCCACCATTACCGTGGCGACATCAAATCCTGCACCCGCCTTTTTATCCCAATTAACCATCACGGCGAGTATTCCCAATATTTCGTCGAATAACTTTGTTTTTCTCGGTTACCGTGATCACAAAGTGAAGGCGTTTACCAAATTAACCATGTACGACGATGGTCAGCACAATGATGGTGCCGCCGGAGATAAGGTTTTTGGAGCTACCATTACGGTATCTTCAGCCAAAATGGAGTATTATGTATATGCAGAAGATTTGACTTCTGATATCGGAGCATTTTCTCCTGCTCGTGCTGAATATGAATTCTACTCCATTAATGCCACCCTTCCAACCATTACCAATCGAGATGTTACCCTGAACGAATTTTTATCATGGAACACCACCGGAATTACCGATTTTGATGGACAATTGGAAGATTGGATTGAATTGAAAAATAATACGTCTTCTCCCATTTCCATGGAGGGTTTGTTCTTATCCGATACGTTAGGAAACCGCCAGAAATGGTCGTTCCCCAAGCAAACAGTTATCCCTGCCAACGGCCGCCTGTTGGTTTGGTGCGATGAAGACGGCGAACAAGGCGGCCTGCACGCCAATTTCAAACTCGATGACGCTGGTGAACGAATTCTTTTGGTGAACGCCAACAACACGACCATGGATTCTACCGTTTTCGGTCAGATGTTTGCCAACCTCAGCACGGCTCGTTGCGCAGATGGAACGGGACCATTTCTTTCGGCTCGAACTCCGACGCCCCTGGCCTTGAATTCCTGCCCTTCTGCCCAACAAGAACTCACCTCGCAAATTTCGATTTACCCCAATCCCGGGAACGAGGTGTTCTCCGTTGTTTCTGATCAACCCATCTCCTCGATCTCAATCTATCAACTCACGGGGCAAATGATCAGGAAAATTTCGGCAGGAAATGTTCAGCGAATGGATGTTTCGATGGAAAATCTTCCTTCAGGATTGTATTTGATTGAAGTGAATGGGAAAATTCACAAATGGATGAAGCAATAAACGATTCAATTTTTTTTAGAAAAGCCCTCCTTCTGGGGGCTTTTCTCGTTTTCGTGCTATAACTTTCGAACATGAAAAAATTGGCTTGGTTCCTTCTCCTTGGAACAACAGTTGGTTGTACCGCTCAACCGAAATTTACCCCACCCAAAGTTACCCTACCCAAAGAGATTTCCTCCTTGGTTCCGGTTGAAAAACCGCTGACCGAAGATGAAGTTGGCCGCGGACTCAAGGAAGCCCTTTCCAAGGGTGCGGAAGCCGCAGCGGCCAAGGTTTCGGCCACCGACGGATTTTTCCGCAATGATGCCATCAAGTTGTTGTGGCCGGAAGATGCGAAAAAAGTTGAATCCAAACTTCGTTCCATGGGCATGAATAAATTGTGCGACGATTTCACCCTTTCCATGAACCGAGCAGCCGAAGAAGCCTGCAAAAAAGCAGCCCCCATCTTCATCAAAGCCATCACAAGCATGACCGTGAAAGATGCCATGGGTATCCTTCGAGGAAGCGATCGCGCAGCTACCGATTACCTTCAACGAACCACTTCCAACGAACTTCGATTGGCTTTTCAACCTGAAATTGAAAAAGCCCTTCAGCAAGTGAATGCCACCAAATACTGGACCGATATTGCGTCCATCTACAATAAAATTCCACTGGTAACGCCTGTAACCACCGATTTACCCGGATTTGTTACCGATAAAGCCATGGCGGGTTTGTTCGTATATGTAGCCGAAAAAGAAGCCGCCATCCGAAATAATCCCTTGGAACGAACAACCGAAATCCTAAAACGAGTGTTTAAAAAATCATGAAGACCTTTCTTTTTTTAACCCTTTTGGGTAGTGCTCTTGCCTCATTTGGGCAAACATTTCCCTACCCGGTAAAAACCAAAACCCTTTCCAATGGATTAAAAGTGATTTCCATTGAAAAACGCGACATTCCCATGGTGAACATCCAAGTGTGGTACCGGGTTGGAAGCAAGGACGAAGTTCCCGGACAGCGCGGCATGGCTCACTTGTTTGAACACATGATGTTCCGAGGATCCAAAAATTTCAAAGGTGAAGGCGATGTGTACATCCATGAAATTGAGAAAATGGGCGGGCAGGTGAATGCTTACACCACCTTCGATCGCACGGTTTATTTCCAACAAATCCCAAAACAGTACGCCGAAAAGGTGCTTTTGATGGAAGCCGATCGCATGAGTAACCTCATTCTCGACCAAAAGGTGTTGGATGTAGAACGCGAAGTGGTGGGCGAAGAATTGAGAAACGGGCGAAACAACTGGGCTCAACGCTACCAAAGCGATCGGCATGAGCAACTTTACCCGGAGGGTCACCCCTATAAAGTTGACGTTATTGGTTATTTGGAAGAGATTTTGAAGTTTACCACCCAAGAATGCCAGGCGTTTCACGAAAAGTATTACGCCCCAAACAATGCCTTTTTAATCGTTGGTGGCGACATCTCTGCAGATTCAGCCTTTCTTTTAGCAGAAAAAGCGTTTAAAGATGCCAAACCTTCCGTTATTGCTCCAACTCCAACTCCGAATGGTTTGGGAAGCATGCCCGTTTTTGAAGAACCTAAAACCTTGGACGTTCCCCTTCAGATTTATTCCTTCATCGCAAATCGGCCAGGGTATAGCAATCCCGATTATGCAGCCTTCAATGTTTGCGCCTCTTTGCTTTTTAACAATCCCACTTCTCGGGTGCAAAGCACCTTGGTTGATGAACAAAAGTTGATTTTTGGGCTTTTCAATACCGATAACGGAGGCGAGGTTTTTGACTGCCGCACCACCATTGATTTGTTGATGCGCGCTGGCCCAGGAAACGTAAAAGTGAAGAAAGTGATGCAGCGCGAAATCAACGATTTCATTGAAAACGGACCCGAAGACCAAGAACTCGCCGATTATTTTTCGAACGTGGAAGCAGGAATGGTTCAGCAGTATTACACCTTGGGAAATGTTGTTAATGTAATCGGTGCTTCCGAATTCCAATTCAAAGATCCCATGGCCATGTACCGCAATTTTGAAATGCAAAAGAAAGTCACCAAAGCCGATTTACAACGGGTCGCTGCTGCGTATTTCGGACCTGGAAAAATGGGGTTCATCAATTATAAACCAAAAGAAGAATGAAAAAATTAGGAATAAGCCTCCTCTTTTGGAGCATTGCCGCATGGAGCTGGGCCCAGCAACCCATTCCCGAATACCAAACGTACACCTTAAAGAACGGGTTGAAAGTGGTTTTTCTGAATTACGGAAAAATTGATGCCATTGCTGTTCAATTGGTGGTTAATTCAGGAGAAAAGAATGAAACGCCAGAACAAACCGAATTCTCCGATATTGCTGCGAACATGACCCTGATGGGAAATGTAAAGTATTCGGCGACCGATCAAAAAGTAGCGTTGTTCAAACTCGGAACGAATATTTCGGCCAGCGCTGGCGCAGATTTTACGACTTGGACAGCCGAATTCCTCACTCGAGAATTGAACCAAGGAATGGATCTCCTTTTCCAAACCGTTACCCAACCCAAATTCGATCCTGAGTATTTATCGCAATACACCGATCAGCTTTCGACGTTCAATAATCCCAATCGCATGGATATAGGAGAATTAGCCGATAAAAGTGCTGATGAGTGGATTTTTGGGAAAGACCATCCCTTTGGACGTTATCCTTCGGCCGAGGCATACGCTCAAATCACACCCGAAAAATTGAGAGAATTTTACGACTTCAATGTGGCACCATCTACATCTACCTTGGTGCTTTGCGGAAAATTTGATGTGGCCCAGGCCAAAGCCTTGGTAGAATCGGTTTGGGGAAGTTGGCAAGGGAAATATGCCCAAAGCAATACGGTTAAACTACCTCAACCAGCGTTCAAATCGGTTGAAGTGAAAAAGGTAACGCGTACGGGCGCCGACCAAACCATGTTGCTATTCACCGGCAATGCGCCCGCTCAAGAATCGGAAGAAGCCTTGGCTTTCACCGTTGCCAACGACATCTTTTCGGACATGTTGTTTCGGGAGGTTCGCGAAAAAGGAGGGAAAACCTACGGAATCGGCTCGCAATACATCGCCACTTCGGTGAGTCATATTTTTCAAATCAAAACCCAGGTTCGTTCCAAAGAGGCTCAGGCCACTGCCGCCCTCGTAGATCAAGTGATGGACGATGTGGCCACCAAAGGTTTCTCCAAATCCGATTTTGATGCGAGCGTGATGAAGTTCAAAAACCAGGTATTGAGCCTGGAAACGCCTTCTGCCTTGCTGTCTTTCTACAATCCGTTGCGCTATAAATTTGAAAAACGAAAGCTGTTTTTATCCAATTTGGAAAAACTTACTTTTGAGCAAGTGAATGCGATTGGAAAGAAATATTTGGGGGATGCGAAATATAAATTGGTGATGGTTGGTCCGGAAAACTAACGTTTTCTCCAGCCTTTAGGCCAGTAATTGTTCATTCGGTTGCCGATTTCTTTAACCCAACCCAAGGGAACGTTTTGGTACGTGATGGTTTTCCACCCTTGGGTTCCCGATAAGGGGAGTTGGGTTTCTCCTTGAAGGAATTTCAGCGCCCATTCAAGGTCCAACTCTAGGGCATTTTCGGGTTGAAATCCCAGCAATAATGCCGAAGTTTCTTCAGGAATAAAATCCTTTCCTTTCATTGTACCTAAAATGCCACCCCAGCTGCTCGGCTTTAGGTGATGGATGAGTGGAAGAAATTCCGCTGGTACAGACACCCATCCAACCGGAGTTTCGATGATTTTTCTTTCGTTCAGGCTGAATTGGGATAGAAATGAAGGGAATTTTTCCGACTTCACTTCATTCCATTTCGGCGGTCCCATTTTCTTGCTTTTCAACGATTCCTCGGGTTTTTGCAAAACAGCCAAGAAAAATCCCTCATTAGGTCCGGAATACGGGGTGAAACGAAATCCCGTTTTTTCGGCGTTGATCCGTTCCGGTGCAAGGAACTCGAATTGGGAAGTAACCACGACCGCACCGGTTTCTTCAGCAAAAAAAGCTACATTGTCTTCGTTTTCCGATCGATTGAAAGTACAAGTCGAATAAACCAGGAATCCTCCCGGTTTTAAAGCTCCCCAAACATCCATCACGATGCGTTTCTGACGGGCAGAACACAGGTTAACGTTGGCTTCGCTCCACTCTTCCATCGCCTTGGGGTCTCGCCGGAATAATCCTTCGCCCGAGCAAGGCGCATCTACCAAAATGAAATCGAACGCATGAGGTGTTTGTTCTCCAAACCATTCGGGATCCCGTTGGGTGGTAGCAACAGCATCGGAGCCCCATTTTTTCAGGTTTTCTTTGAGAATGCTGTGGCGAGATTGAATGACTTCGTTGGCAACCAAAAAACCGTGCGGATGAATAGCGGAAGCGAGGTGGGTTGATTTCCCACCCGGAGCTGCGCAAAGGTCCAAAACAAGCGGTTGGGTATGATGAGAAAGCACCTGTTGTGCAATGGCTCCGGCCAGCATGGAAGCCGATTCTTGGACGTAATACGCGCCGGCATGCCAAAGAGGATCGTTCCCAAAATTCGGTCGCTCGTTCAACACGAAAGCGGATGCTTCGTGTTGAATGTTGAAACCTTGGTAAGGGGAGACGTTTAGTTTTCCCGGATTTAATCGAATGCTTGTTGGAAAATTTCCAGCTTCCAGCGATTCAAATGCTTCAAGATCAAATTCGGGAATTTGAGAAAAATGCTGTTG
>JACCEA010920970.1_pt1 | contig 16082 bp, 14 predicted proteins | sample 7449851 | NCBI WGS metagenome assembly JACCEA01 (sample SAMN15323453, study PRJNA562643) | freshwater metagenome | isolation source: river surface water | place: USA:Blue River Watershed | collected 2017-08-18 | reverse complement strand
GCCAGGACTGCCAATGAAATTGCTTCGGGTTATACAAATAACCAACCTTTTACTGCAGATGCCAATACCATAGGATTATTTCATCTTGATGGCATAAATACCAATCAAGTTACAAATACACAAGGAGGAACAGGTGCTGTTTTTGGCAATCCATTAGTAACGTCTGGTAAATTTGGTCAGTCGGTTAAGTTTGATGGTGTTGATGATTACATTCGCTGGTCGCAATCCATTCCGGTAAATAATTTAACAATTGAATTTTGGTTTAAATCAAATGATATGAGCGGAACTATGTTTATGTTGGAATATGCTTATAATACAGGGATTTACATCGGTGGAAACAGTGTAAATAATACGTTAACATGGTCTACAGGAGCTACTGGTAATTCTGTGACTGTTGATCCAACTCAAATGCCTTATATTTGGGTGACTGATGGTAATTGCACGGATACTGTATGGTTTGACTCACAATCAGCTACGGTATATGATACAATAACAACAAACGTAACGGTTTTTGACACAATAACTACAAACGTAACAGTTTACGATACCCTTCTAACCACCGTAACCGACACGCTTATTATCAATACCACCTTGAGTTTGCCTGCACCCAATAATGAGATTACGATTTTGATTTATCCTAACCCGGCGAGTGATCATATCACAATAGACAATGGGAACTTTGCTGCAATGGCCGGTTACAGCATTAAAATTGAAAATAATGCTGGGCAGCAGGTATTCCAAAGTGTCATCAACCAAGCGCAGTTTTATGTGGATTTGAGCACCTGGACAGGAAACGGATTGTATTTTGTGCATCTAATTGACGCGCAAAACAATACGGTGACCGTTCGGAAGATTGTGTTGCAATGATAAAAGGTTGAAACCATTTTTAATATGTGATTCTTCAACTAGGGTCGGGATTAATCCCGACCCTAGTTGTTTAAATGGGTTCGGATTATCCATTTCAATGGATTTTATTTTGTGCACCCCGTCGATACGAAAAACAATAGGATGACCGTTCGAAAGATTGTGTTGTGGTAATAAATGGTTGACACCATTTTAAACCGTTAATTTTCCCCACAGGATTGGGATTATTTATCGAACGAAACGAAAATGTAGGTGGAATCCCGAGCCTATGGGGTTTTAATTGATTTTTACTCTTTATTTTCTTGATTATCCCAACGTGATACATTTTGAACGCCTTCTACTTGTTCAAATTTTTGCATAAGCAATTCCAAGTGTTCTGTATCGTAAACCATCACTTTGATTTTTCCCTCAAAAATACCGTCCTCTGTGTCAAAAGCAATGCTTTTCATGTTTACGTTGTTCTCTTTGGAAATAATTTCTGTCAATTTATTTACTAAGCCTATTTGGTCAATCCCCATTATCTTGATGGCTGCCTCTCGGGCAATTAGTTTTTCAGATTTCCATTGTGCTTTGATGCATCGATAGGCCATTTTTGACATCATATTTTCTGCATTGGGGCAATTGTAACGATGCACTTTTATTCCATCTGAAATAGAAATAAATCCAAAAACTTTATCACCGGGTATGGGATTGCAGCATTGAGCCATTTTGTAATCAAAACCATTAAAATCATCTCCAATAATTAAGGTGTCTTCCTTGGTGTTGATAACCGGAGTATCTTCTTGTTCGTTTTTTTTGAGGTTCGTTTTCTGTACTTTTTTCTGCAGTATTCCGTTTGATTCATCAATGTCACGCAATTTGGAAAGATCGATTTTCCCCTTAGCGATGCGATAGTACAATTCAGTGGCACTATGCAATCCAAAGTAGTGTGTTAGAAAAGTAACATTGTCTGAATTAAATTTTAGGTTGTGTTGCTTGAATTTACGAGTTAAAATCTCCCTTCCATCTTGAGCAATTATTTTTCTTTCTTCGTTTAAAGAAGATTTTATCTTTTGTTTGGCACGAGCAGACACCACAAAACGCAACCAATCCTCGGACGGTTTTTGCTTGTTAGAGGTGATGATTTCCAATTGATCTCCATTTTGCAACTGATAACTTAAGGGAACCAAGCGATTATTCACTTTAGCACCGATGCACTTATTTCCTATATCTGTGTGAATATCAAAGGCAAAGTCCACTACGGTAGATCCTACTGGCAATACCCGTAATTCGCCTTTTGGTGTGAATATGTAGATTTCGTCGTTGAATAAATTTGATTTGAATTCATTTACAAAATCTAAGGCATTCGAATCTGCGCTTTCTAAAAGATCGCGAATTTCGGCAATCCACCGATCGAATTTGTTGTCATCACTTTTTGATTCTTTGTATCGATAATGGGCAGCAAATCCTTTTTCTGCAATTTCATCCATCCGTTTGGACCGAATTTGAACCTCAACCCATTTGCCTTGCGGCGACATCACGGTGGTATGCAGGGATTCATAACCATTGGCTCTTGGTGTGGAAATCCAGTCGCGTAATCGTTCAGGACTCGGTTGATAAAAATCGGTCACTAAACTATAAATCCGCCAACAATCTGGTTTTTCTAATTCAACCGGCGTTTCCACAATAATGCGAATCGCAAAAACATCATAGACTTCCTCAAATGGAATGTCTTGGTCTTGCATTTTTTTCCAAATCGAAGAAATGGATTTCGTGCGTGCTTTTATGTCAAATATATATCCTTCATGAAGTAAGGTTTCTCTAATAGGAGCTACAAAACGTCTAATGAACCTATTTCGGACATCTTTGGAACTTTTTAAACTGGATTCAATTTTTAAATAGGCTTCCGGTTCGCAATAAAGCATAGATAAATCCTCCAACTCCATTTTAACGGCATACAAACCTAAGCGATGGGCGAGTGGGGCATATAAAAATTTCGTTTCCGAAGCAATTTTTAATTGTTTATCCGGGCGCATACTACCAAGCGTTCTCATATTATGCAAGCGATCGGCTAATTTTACCAAAACAACCCGAAAGTCATCTGAAATTGTAAGTATCATTTTCCGAAAATTCTCTGCCTGAACAGATGCATTCTCATCAAATACTTCCGGTATTTTGGTGAGTCCATCAATTACCCTTCTTACCTTTTTGCCAAATGAATCCTCAATATCTTGCAACGTTATATAAGTGTCCTCAACGGTGTCATGTAACAAAGCACACGCTACTGCGGTGGCGTCCAAGTCCATTTCTTCAGCACAAATACGAGCAACAGCTATGGGATGGTAAATGTATGGTTCACCGGATTTTCGTCTAACGTCTTTGTGTGCTTCTAAGGCCATATCAAACGCCTTACGAATTAGCCTGGTTTCTTCACGACTTCTATCCTTCATCGCTCTCATGAGTCCTTTGAAGGCATTCAGAATTTCTTTCCGTTCTTGAACGAGGTCTATTTCAGGGTATTCTTTTGACACAAGATTTATTATTTTGCAGGTAAAATTTTAGCTGTAACTTCACCAAATCCAATGCGCACTCCATTTGCTTTGCAATGTCCACGCATAGTAACCGTATCGTTATCAAGGATGAATTTTCTTTCCTCACCATTTTTTAAGGTAAGTGGTTTCGTTCCGCGCCATGCCAATTCTAACATGGAACCGTAACTGTCTGGAGTAGCACCTGAAATAGTCCCTGAACCCATCAAATCACCGCAACGTACATTACAACCGTTCACAGTATGGTGCGCCAATTGCTGAGCCATATTCCAATACATATATTTGAAATTTGAAGTGCAAATCGTTGTTTCTTCTGAATCTTGTGGTTGTAGACCCACTTCTAGCTGGATATCGTAGGATTTTTTACCCTCAAATTTTAAATAAGAAAGAACTTCAGGATTTTGTTCAACTGTTTCAACGGAGAATGGTTCTAAGGCATCCAACGTTACGATCCAATGTGAAATGGACGAAGCAAAGTTTTTTGCTAAAAATGGACCGAGTGGTACGTATTCCCAGGCTTGAATATCTCGGGCTGACCAATCGTTGAATAGACATAAACCAAAAATATAATCCTCGGCTTCTTGTGTAGAAATTGAATCTCCCAATGGTTTTCCATCGAAAGTGACAAAAGCCATTTCTAATTCAAAATCAACTTGACGAGATGGAGCGAAAATTGGATTTTCATTCGGATCTGGTTTAATTTGTCCTTTAGGTCGATGAATATCTTGTCCGGATAAAATTACTGAACTTGCTCTACCATGATATCCTACAGGTATCCACAACCAATTTGGCAATAATGCGTTGGCTGGATCCCGAAACATCATTCCAACATTGGTAGCATGCTCCTTGCTTGAGTAAAAATCGGTGTAATCCCCAATTTGAACAGGCATTTGCATGATTACATCTTCAATTGGAATTAATACCTGATCTGCTTTTTCTTGCATTTCGAAATTATCAGATTGCAATAATTCAGAAATTCGATTACGCAATTCTCGGCTTGCCATTTTCCCTTTTTTCATCATTTCATTCAAAAAACAAGATGAAAAATCCGAAAGTGAAAAAGGTAGTTCGCCCAAGTAGCCAAGATTATGAACCACTGACATGTCTAACACATAGTCGCCAATTCTCACACCAACGCGAGCGTCTGAATAATTGGTTTTAAATATTCCAAAAGGTAAATTCTGAATAGGAAAATCTGATCCTTCCGGAATTTCGACCCAAGATTCTAATTGGGGGTTGTTTGCTTTAATCATTTGAAGTTGTTTGTTCGGTTAAACGTTGAATCTAAAATGCATTAAATCTCCATCTTCAACAACATATTCTTTTCCTTCTACTTTAAATTTCCCGGCCTCTTTCACTGCTGCTTCTGTTCCTAACGTCACGAAGTCATTGTATTTCATTACTTCGGCACGTATAAATCCTTTTTCAAAATCAGAATGGATCACACCAGCGGCTTGCGGAGCGGTCATTCCTTTTCTAATCGTCCAAGCACGCACTTCTTTTACACCTGCGGTAAAATAGGTTTGCAAATTCAATAAATAATAAGCTGAACGAATTAGCCGATTTACTCCCGGTTCTTCCAAACCGAGTTCATCTAAAAATAACTGGCGTTCATCATATGTTTCTAATTCTGTGATATCTGCCTCAATTTTAGCGCCTATTACCAATACTTCCGCTTTTTCATGTTCCACGGCTTTTCGAACAGCGTCTACGTGGTGATTTCCAGTTTTCACCGAAGATTCATCCACATTACATACATACATAACAGGTTTAGAAGTAATTAATTGAAATTTTTGAATGATATCAAATTCCTCCTCAGTGAAATCCAACCCGCGAACAGAAATTCCTTTTTCCAACCCTTCTTTGATTTTTATGGAAAGTTCATTCTCTTTCACCGCATCTTTATCACCCGATTTTATGACACGAGCCAAACTGGTAATTTTTTTCTCGATAGTTTCTAAGTCTTTTAGCTGTAGTTCAATATCGATAATTTCTTTATCGCTTACCGGATCTACCCGTCCATCCACGTGAACGATATTTCCATCATCAAAACAACGCAAAACATGCAAAATCGCATCGGTTTCACGAATGTTTGCTAAAAATTGATTACCCAACCCTTCTCCTTTGGAAGCTCCTTTCACCAATCCTGCGATATCAACAATTTCCATGGTTGTAGGAACAACACGCTCCGGATTAACCAATGTTTCTAATTTTTCCAATCGAGGATCTGGAACAGAGATTGTTCCAATATTTGGTTCGATTGTACAAAAAGGAAAGTTAGCAGATTGCGCCTTTGCATTTGATAAGCAATTGAACAACGTTGATTTTCCTACATTCGGCAAGCCGACAATTCCACATTTTAATGCCATATTTCAATTTATTGGGAGCAAAGATAAGCATTATACCAACAGTCCCGAATGAAAATCAAATCGATTAATTGCTTAATTTTGCATAAAATTTTGAAAAATGTCAGACGATAAAAAAATTATATTTTCAATGGTAGGTGTTTCCAAACAAACGCCACAAGGAAAACAAATCATAAAAAACATCTATTTATCCTTTTACTACGGTGCCAAAATTGGTATTATTGGATTGAATGGTTCAGGTAAATCTACAGTAATGAAAATTATTGCAGGACTCGACCAATCGTATCAAGGTGATGTAGTTTTTTCACCTGGGTACACGGTTGGGTATTTGCCACAAGAGCCAGAATTGGATGCCAACAAAACAGTGAAAGAAATTGTGATGGAAGGCGCGCAAGAAACCGTTGATGTGCTAAAGGAATATGAAGAAATCAACAACGCCTTTATGGACGAGGAAGTGTTAAACGATCCAGATAAAATGGATAAATTAATTGCTCGTCAAGGTGAAGTGCAAGATAGAATTGATGCGCTGGATGCATGGGAATTAGATTCCAAGCTGGAACGAGCCATGGATGCCTTGCGTTGTCCACCGGATGATCAATTGATTGGTACACTTTCAGGGGGGGAGAAACGCAGGGTTGCTTTGTGCAGATTATTATTACAAAATCCGGACGTATTGTTATTGGATGAGCCTACCAACCACTTGGATGCAGAATCAATTGATTGGTTAGAGCAACATTTACAGCAGTATCAGGGTACGGTAATCGCAGTAACCCACGACCGTTATTTCTTAGATAATGTAGCCGGTTGGATCTTGGAATTGGATCGAGGAGAAGGAATTCCGTGGAAAGGAAACTATTCATCTTGGTTGGAGCAAAAAGGCAATAGACTGAAAGAGGAAGAAAAATCGGAGTCTAAAAGACAAAAAATGTTGGCCCGTGAGTTGGATTGGGTGCGCATGAATCCGAAAGCGCGTCAAGCCAAAAGCAAAGCTCGTTTGACGAATTACGAAAAAATGATGGCCGAAGATTCGAAAGAAAAAGAAGCTAGATTGGAACTTCCAATTCCGAATGGTCCACGCTTGGGTATGAATGTGATTGAGGCAAGCAACGTAGCGAAAGCATTTGGAGAGAAATTATTATATGATGATTTGAATTTCAAATTACCACCAGCTGGAATTGTAGGGATAATTGGTCCGAACGGCGCGGGTAAAACCACCATTTTCAAGATGATTATGGAAGAATTAGCACCTGATGCGGGTACTTTTTCCATTGGTGAAACGGTGAAAATTGGTTACGTAGATCAAAATCATAAGGACATCAATCCGGATAAAACGGTATATGATGTGGTTTCCAATGGATTGGAATATATCGAAGTGGGTAACCAGAAAATTATTTCGCGTGCGTATCTTTCTAAATTCAATTTCAACGGATCGGATCAAAACAAAAAAGTGGGAATACTTTCGGGAGGTGAACGCAATCGTTTGCATTTAGCGATGACCTTGAAAACCGAAGCAAATGTGTTGTTACTGGATGAGCCAACGAATGATATCGATATAAATACATTGCGTGCCTTGGAAGAAGGAATTCAAGATTTTGCAGGTTGTGCGGTGGTTGTATCTCACGACCGTTGGTTCTTGGATAGAATCTGTACACACATCTTGGCATTCGAGGGCGATTCACAAGTCTATTGGTTTGAAGGAAGTTACTCCGAATACGAAGAAAACCGCAAAAAACGCATGGGCGACGCTGGTCCGAAACGAATCAAGTATCGGAAGTTAGTGAAGTAATTTAAAGTTTTAGAAATTGAAATTATACTAAAAAAAAACGAATTTAAACAATAATCAGAAGCTATTTAATTTGATAGATTAATAGATTTGCTTCTTTTATCCAATTTAAATTTGATATTTTGTTCTTAGATAGATATTTCTTAAAATGACTAATATTTCTTGTAATGTCAAGTTCTAAAATATTAAGAATTTCAATTATTCTTTCATTTTTGCGATTTATCCAGTTTACACCATAAACAGTATATTCTGCATTTTTATATTGAATAAAATCGCTTAAATCTTTTCCCTGAATGAGTTTCTCATCAATTAATAATAATGGACCAGATGGACCTTTGAGTTTATGACAATTAATTATAGCATTCCCAATAATTGGATTGACAGACATGATATTTTTATAATCGGATAGAATATTATTTTTATTTTGACAAATAAGTGATTTAATTTCTTCGGAATAAGCATCGGTTATATCTACCATATTTCCATATGATATTTGGGCACGTCCAATTCCACCTCTAATTAAAATTGCTTGCAAAAGTGAAGCAGCAATATCAATAAATTTCTCTAAATCATTTGATTTTGAAAAGATTTCTTTTATCAAAAAACCATCTCCACCAAATTGATAAAACGAAAAGTTATTGAAATAATTTTGACCTAATTTAAATAGATCGTTGGTCAATTCGACAAAAGATTGTCTTGCTCCATTTTCAAATTTTGAAGCAAACCCTTCAATATCTATGTATAAAGCTATTTCACTCATATTCTAATAATTGCATTAAAATTAGATTTTTGAAAAGATATTCAAGGAAAGTGTTAAATGAATACAAGAAATATTTGATAAGGGTTTTAACTATTTTAGACATCTAACTGACCCTCCTGTACCCTTTTCAAGTTGGAATGGTGAAATTGATGTGCCCTGAACCTTATACATTAAGGCAATATTATTGTCGTTTTCATTTGTGCTCCAAAAAAATGAGTTATTATCTATGTTTCCAAATGATGCGTTTGCGCTACAAATACCACCATGTTTTCCATTCATAGCTGATACAATATTAGTGATATTATCAGTTGAATTCCTTAATATTTCTCCAAGACCATACCAATCATCTGCACTTGGCAATTTCCAACCTACAGGTGCCAAACCTCTTTTATCAATTATAGCATACCAGTTATATAATTTACCATATTTTTTTCCGTTTGCAGAGTCATTTTGATAATAACAAAACGCTGGTTTTTTCTTTTCATTAGCCAATTGCCAATCAGTTTCTGATCTTGCATAAGGAATAGTATCTCCATTTCTAAATTTGTCTACATTAAGATTTTCAGCCATCCAAATTTGTTTGTTTATTCTGAATGTTTTAAAATTTGGTTCAATTATTTTTTTGTTTGAATTATCTTGTTTACAACTGATAAAGGCAATTAAAATGAGTAAAATAGCAAAGTAATTTTTTGAATTCATAGAGTTAATAATTAAAACATTGTTTTTATTTCTAAGTCACAATTTATTTCTTGTTTTCAAATTAGTTAAAATACCAATAATTAATAGAATTAAATTTATTATCAAAGCGGAAATTTCAAATGAAGATTTGTAATAAAAAATCAATAGAATATATCCGAACAATCCAATTGAATTTAAAACAATGTTTAATGTTCCAACTAAATGGTGATATATTCTTTCTTTTGTACCGAAAGATTTTTTCACAAATACTATTAGGCAAGAAACAATACCCAAAATCCCAATGGTTAAAAATAATAACCCGAAAATAAAAGTTAAATTCTTCATTATAATTTAATTACATCGAATTTTTTAAGATTATGATTATAATCAGATCTATTTAGTTGCAATTTGAATCAATAATATCTTGAATATTTTCAAAATTGATTCCAACATTCATTAATTTTAGAGGATCTATTGTTTTTGATAGTGTAATAATTTTCTTGTAATCCAAACATCTTTCTGCTTTCATACCTAATTTACTAAATAAATTTCCTCTTTTATAATATGCATTAATAAAAAAATTATCAAGGTCTATCGCTTTAGTAAAGTCTTTTAATGCTTCTATGTCATTTCCCAATTCTCTTTTTGCCAATCCTCTAAAGTAGTAAGAGTTGGCATATGTAGAATCCATTTCAATTGCCATATTTGCTAAATCTATAATTTTTTGTGTTTGATCTTTTTCTATGGATATAATATTCTTATAGATAAATGCTTCTGCATATATTGGTTTTAATTTTAGAGCCATCGTGAAATCTTTATCAGCATTTGTTACATCCTCCATGTTCAAATAAACCAATCCTCTGGCATTATAAAGTTCTGCATTTTTAGGATATTTTAAGATTTCTTTAGTAATATCATTTAATTCTATTTTATTTAATTCCTCTACTACCTCTTTCAATTTCCCATATAACTTGGGATAATCTGGATTGATTAATTTAGCTTTTAATAAATCATCATATGCCCCTCTAAAGTCACCAATTTGTTCTTTTGCTAATCCCCTATAATAAAGGATTTCTATATCATTAGAATCATCATTAAGGGATATGTTAAAATCAGTTATTGCCTCTTTATAATTTTTCTCAACAAAATGAGTAAATCCTCTAGTTAAATATGGGCTCATATATTTAGGATTAATTTCAATTGCTTTAGTATAATCTTCAATCGCTAACTTATATTTTTTAAGATTATAATTTGCTTGTCCTCTATTGTGATAAGAGAATTCATCATTAGAATCTAATTTTATCGCATTATTGAAATCGGAAACAGCATCATTATATTTTGTCAAGAGCAATTTGGCTGTGCCACGGTAATAATAAGTTAAAGCTTTATTAGGGTTTAAATAAATTGCTCTACTCAAATCATCAATTGCAGTTTCATGTATATCCAAATTTACTTTTACGACGCCTCTATTAAAGTAACTAAATTCATCAGTTGAATCCAATAAAATTGCTTTATCAAGATCTTCAAGAGCTTCGTTATATTTTTCTAATTTCCCTAACGAACTTCCTCTATTATTATAAAAGTCAGCTTTATAGGGATTTAATTTAATTGCTTGATCAAAATCCTCAATTGCGTTGTTATGTTTACCTAGAATACCTTGAGCCATACCCCTTTTATTATAAGCGTCAGAATAATTTGGGTCAATTTCAATAACTTTTGAATAATTTGCAATGGCAATTAAATAATCACCGTTTTGTAAATTTTCATTTCCAGTTATATAATAATCAAGTAAACTACCTTTTTTTGTAGCTGATATTTCTTGATTTTCATTAATAATAAGTTCGTTTTTTTTGTAATCTATGGTAATTTTACCTAGTTTAGAGAGTGCGCTTTGCCCCAACAATAGTGGAGCATTCAATGAATGTACAATTGATGCTTCAACATTTTTAATAGTTAATCCACCTATTTTTAATTCTCTAATTATCAACGTTGTTCCTTCAACTAATTCTCCATTTGCCAACTGATAATATTCTGTATTCAATAAATCATTTTTATCAATTACTCCAGTTTTTATCATTTTTAGAGCTTCTGAAAGCGAGATTGAAACTTGATCTGCTCCAGTGTCCAAAATAAAATCCAGAGATAAACCATTAACAGAACAAGGTATACGATATGTTCTACCAACTTTCTCCATTGTAATAACTTGGGATGTGAAATTACCACAAACGAAAAGCAGAATAAAAATGCAAATCAATTTCATTTATCAATTTTCATCTAAATTACAATTAATTCTCCTTTATTGATTATAGTCGTATTAAGTTTTTATATACAAAAAAATTTTGCTTCAGTAATTGTTGTTTATTTTTAATGTAAATTTATAATTACAGAGAAAAAAAAGATTTTTGGATTCCATTAAAAAAACAATGTGCATACCTTTTAACTTGATGTTAATATTTTGAAGCTTCTTGAATTTGAGAATAAATTATATTTGAAAAGTTTATCAATTTATTGTCAATGAAATTATACAGATATCAACCAATCAATCAAAAAACATTATCAAGTTTGGTAAAAGAAAAAAATTGGGTTTCTGATCCATTGGATTTTAATGATCCATTCGAGTTTAGTTTTAAAGAAATTTATAACGCAAATAAACAAAATGAATTGACATATCTTGAAGAAGATAGTAGAATGGTGAGACAACTTTATCATGAAATAGTTTCTAATTATGGAGTAGTCTGTTACTCATCAGTTGTGCCCAATATTTTATTGTATTCTCATTATGCAGATAAACACAGAGGCTTGTGCTTGGAGTTCGAGGTTGAAAATATAGAGAATTCGAATTTAAAAGAAGTTGAATATTGTACTGAGTTCAAAAGAATTGCTTTTTCATTAGAAAATAATAGTCAAAAAGAAGAAATTGAAATGATATTAACATCAAAGTCCACCGTATGGGCATGCGAAAAAGAGTATCGTCAAATCTTTAATTTTAAGAACAATTATACAAATTATCCCGGTAAGTTGACAAGAATTATTTTTGGTTGTCAGGCTAAAAGCGATGATATTGATGTTGTGGTTAATTTACAGAGTTTGAATAATACAGAAATCGAATTTTGTAAAACCTTTATCTTTCCTAATTCTTATGAATTGGGAATTTCAACAACTACAAGGCTTAGGGATGGAACAATTCGAATTCCTGAAAATTGGTGATTTCTGATTTGTTCTATAAACTACTCTGATTTTACTTTAACAAATTTGTTGGCTTCTAATTCGACTTGTTAACTGTTTTTTAATTTTATCTTACCTTTGGAGAAATTTCGAGAATGAGGTGTGTATTTTTATTAACTCTATGTTTTTTGTGTTGTTTTCCTTTTATTTCTCAACTTCAAAAAAGTAATTTAGAATCTACCTTTCTTCAGAATTTTACCCAAAGTAAAAACCGAAATCTTGGTATAAATGAATTTCAACGCAGGATTAATTCAAAAAATCAGCATAATAAAGTTGGATTAATACCACTTCCACTTGAATTAACTGAAATGAATTTTGATTTAAGTTTTGTACTAATGTCAGAGCATATTTGGTACAATGATTACTGGTTGGGATCTTGGAATAAATACAAGGAGGCTTATTTTGGATATGGAATAGATTTGGGATTAAATGCAGTTTATGGATACAACCGATATAATTTTATTATCAGCTTAAATCTAGGTTTAGCAAATTATTACTTTTGGACACGTATGGCAGCCGGATGCCGAATGAGAGCAGGTCGGTTTTTACCCTATGCAACCATTGGAATTGGTTCAAATTCAGCGGCATTAGCGGGTGACGGTTTGTATTTTAAATTGGATACAGAAATTGGTTGTAGCATAGAATTAACAAGCTGGGTAGATTTTAAAACGGGTTTACAGTTAGCTCATAACCTCGATTCGGAAGCTCTTGGTACAGCTTATGATTTCTTAAATAACCCTTACAAAGAAAAATATAATTTCAACCTACTTTGGATTCCTAAAATTGGATTTAGTTTTCATGATTTTAGATTTTGAGACAATGGTTTCCTATATCCAAAATCCAAAAATGATTTGGTATTTTATTGAATGCAAAATAAAAAAGCCCTAATTGATTTCTCAGTTAGGGCTTTTAATAATATGTGAAGAAATTAATCTTTCTTGTTCGAATCTTTAATTTTTCCGTTTACTTTTTCTCTTTTCTTCATGCGCTCAATTTTTTTTTCAGCGATGGTCAGTTCCAATTTGGTATATTGTTCAGAAGTTAAGACATTTTTTAACATGGCCATGCGCGCATCATTATTTGATTTTACAATCGCATTTTTTTCAGCTTCTGACATGCTTGTGTTTGCCATAATCCCTTGGTTTTTCTGAATAATTCCCAAGTTTATTTCTTTAACTTTTGCCGCTTGATCGTCGGATAACGATAGCTCAGTTTTCATTTTTAATGTTTGATTTGTGGCTCTTTCCTCAGCCGTTTTCTGACTGAAGCTTACCGTTGAACTCAACAAAACGAATCCAAATACTAGTGATTTTACTGTTTTCATACAATTAATTTATTTCCCGAATTTACAAATAATATGCCAATTGCAAAACGAAATCGCTAAAACTTCTTTGGCATGGACTTCTGTACATTCATTCAAAATCTTACCTTTGTTACACTATGAATGAATCGTACGAAAACAATTTCTATCCCCAAAAACCCGTTTTATCGGAAAACAAAGAATCCGGTAATTGGATTAAAACTTTGCTTTCAATGGCATTGTTCATTGGTACGTTTTTATTGGTGTTTGAAGAGCAAATTTCATTCGTTTTACTTCTTGTTTTAGTGTTGTTGATTCACGAACTGGGACATTTTCTATTCATGAAGTTGTTTCGCTATGAAAATGTAAAAATGCTCTTTGTTCCTCTGATGGGTGCTTTTGTTCAAGGAAAGAAAAAGAAATATTCCCAAGTGGAAAGTTTGCTAGTAGTAGGCGCTGGGCCATTTCCAGGGATGATTCTTGGTGTGCTATTTCTTTACCTATCTTCTGTTTATCATGAAACAAATTTCTTTCTGTTGTCTATTTTGTTTTTAGCATTGAACAGCATCAATTTATTGCCCTTGGACCCATTGGATGGGGGACAGCTTTTCAAATTATTATTGCGCAAGAACTCTGATTTATTCCTGCTCATTTTTTCATTTTCTTCCTCCATGATACTCATTGCTTTGGGTTTGTATCTTGAAAATTGGTACCTAACCGGATTCGGTTTTTTAATGGGGTTTCGCGTAAGAAATATGCAACGAAACTACGTCATTCGAAAATGTTTGAGAGAAGAAAATATCAATTTCACGAAAGATTATAATGAACTAACTAACCAAGAATACGCACAAATTCGGGAGATTATTTTGGATAATTCAAAGTCTTTGAAAAAATTTAAAGAAATGGATGAAGGTGATGATGCCGATAGATTGGTAGCACAAGAAGTAAATTCAATTTTAATTACACCTATGCAGATGAACGCTCCATGGTGGTTGAAATTTTTTGTGATTCTTCTTTGGATTGCATCATTCGTTGTGCCCGTTTTCTTAATTGCTCAAATCGATACAAGCGTTTTTGATTATGGTGTTTTCCTTAAATGAGAAAGTTCGTTTTTTACATGAGTCGGGACATGGTGTAATTAAATCAATTTTAACCGGTAATCGATATTTAGTTGAAAATGAATCAGGTATAGAGCTGATAGTGTTTTCTCACGCGCTCGTTAAAATCTACAGTGAGGAATATTCATCATCGGTCATATTTAAAGATGTTGCTTCTAAGAAACCTCAAAAAAAGGTATCATTGGAAGATCCCGAGCTTGACTTACATATTGAGGAATTGATTGACCATTACAATAGACTAAGCAATTTTGAAATTTTACAATGCCAAATCAATCATTTGGACGCTTTTGTTAAACGGATGCTCTCTCGAAATTGTAGGCGTTTTGTTGTGATTCATGGGGTGGGTGAGGGCGTATTGAAAAATGAAGTTCGACAAGTATTAAAAAAATATCCAGGAGTCCATGCAAGAGATGCCAATGCCCAAAAATATGGCAAAGGAGCAACACTGGTTGAAGTAAATTATAATTTGAGGTAAGGCTCAATCCTTTTGATTAATTTTGCATTATGTCAATTCAAGAAAAACAACAAGAAATTATTGATGAATTCATCGTTTTTGACGATTGGATGGATAAATATGAGTACATCATCGATTTAGGTAAAGAACTGCCGCGTATTGATGAGGATAAAAAAACACCTGATCGCATCATTGAAGGATGTCAGTCGAGGGTTTGGTTGGATTCTACATACGTAGACAATAAACTTTCCTTTCATGCTGATTCGGATGCAGTAATTACAAAAGGAATCATTGCTCTGTTGATTCGGGTGCTAAATGATGAAACACCAGAAAACATTGCCTCGGCTAATTTGTTCTTTATTGATGAAATTGGATTGAAGGAACATTTGTCACCAACCCGTGCAAATGGACTACTTAGTATGGTGAATCGAATGAAAATGGATGCAATTAAACTATTGAAATAGTTGAATATGAAGGAAATGGAAGATAAAATAGTGGTGATGCTTAAATCAATTTATGATCCCGAGATACCGGTTGATATTTATGAATTGGGCTTGATTTATGAAGTGAAAATTGACAAAGAAAACCAGGTTCAAATTGAAATGACCTTGACTTCTCCTAATTGTCCTGTAGCGGAATCCCTTCCTAAGGAGGTAGAGGATAAAGTAGCTTCTATTGAAGAAGTTGTATCGTGTAAAGTGAACATTGTGTTTGATCCACCTTGGGATAAAGATATGATGAGTGAAGAAGCTAAATTAGAATTAGGATTTTTATAGTATGAGAAGAGTAGTGGTAACTGGAATGGGTGCTTTAACGCCTATTGGTAATAATTTAGCCGATTTCTGGAACAATTTGTTGGAGGGAAAAAGCGGCGCTGCACCAATCACCAAGTTTGATTCATCTAAACACAAAGTACATTTTGCTTGTGAGTTGAAAAATTTCGATCCAAAACCTTTTTTTGATCCCAAAGAATTTAAAAAAATAGATCCTTTTTCTCAATATGCAT
>JACCEA010146882.1_pt1 | contig 16083 bp, 16 predicted proteins | sample 7449851 | NCBI WGS metagenome assembly JACCEA01 (sample SAMN15323453, study PRJNA562643) | freshwater metagenome | isolation source: river surface water | place: USA:Blue River Watershed | collected 2017-08-18 | reverse complement strand
TCTATCAAGTTATTTCACAAAAAGAATTAGATATAGCGAATACTTTCCTTCAAGCAAATGATGGTATAACTTTAACAGCTGCTAGAGCTTACACCGATTTAGCCAACACCTATAATACAACAAGAACTAATAATGCAAATACTTTCCTTCAAGCAAATGATGGTATAACTTTAACAGCTGCTAGAGCTTACACCGATTTAGCAAATACATTTGCGCAAACATACACAAACAATGCCAATAACGCAATGAAAAGTTACGTTGATGGTAAGACAAATTTTAATAATACTGTTGCGTTTGGGAATGATGTAATTATTTCAGGAAATCTTTCTGTTCAAGGAACAACAACTACTATTAACTCAACAACAATACGAGTTAATGATAAAAATATAGAATTAGCAAATGTTGTTGCTCCAACAGATGTAACAGCTGATGGTGGTGGTCTTACAGTTATTGGAGCAACAAATAAATCTTTTACTTGGTCTAATACTGCAAGCATTGCAAGTTGGTCTAGCTCAGAAAATTTAAATATTGCTTCTGGTAAAACATTTAAAATTAATGGTACTGATGTTTTATCATCAACTACTCTTGGAAACAGCGTTACTGGGTCATCATTAACATCAGTTGGAACAATTACTTCTGGTAGGTGGATTTCTGCAATTGGTAATGTTAGCGGGGCTAATTTAACCAATCTACCCTCTGCAAATTTAACAGGAACAATTCCTAGTGCGGTGTTTGGTAATTCATCTCTTTATGTTGGTAATACATCAATTGCATTAAATAGAAGTGCTGGTTTAATTGCTTTGACAGGTATTTCTTCTATAGATGGATATGCCGCTAATGTTTCAGAACCATTAACGATAGGTACTGGTTTTAATCCTGGGTTATATGACGGTTCTAGTGCAGTAACTATAACTGCTAATACTGCTAGCACAACTAGAGCTGGTATCGTACAGTTGACTGATTCAGTATCTAGTACAAGTACAACAACAGCTGCTACACCTAACAGTGTTAAATCAAGTTATGATCAAGCAACCAATGCGTTTGTTCAAGCAAACACTGCTGTTGCTGTTGCTCGAGCATCATTTAATAAAGCAAATTCCGCAATAACATTAGGATCAACACCTCTATACATTGGTTCAACTAACACAACAATTGCTGGTTTATCTTCTGTAACTTCTACTGTGTTTAATGGCAGTTTGTATGGTAACGCCAATACAGCTACTGTTCTACAAACTTCTAGATTGATTAATGGAACAAGTTTTAATGGTAGTTCAGGTGTAACAATTTTAGCTAATACTTTTAATGATTTAACATTCGGCGACGGTTTTAATCCTGGATTATTCGATGGGTCAAGTGCTGTGACCTTGACTGCTAATACTGCCAGTACAACTGGAGCTGGTATCGTACAGTTAACAGATAGTGTTTCTAGTACAAGTACAACAACAGCTGCTACACCTAACAGTGTTAATTTAGCTTATGACCAAGCAACTAACGCATTTAACCAAGCGAATGCAGCATATACTCAGGCTAATAATTCGTTAATTGGTCAATTAGCGTTTACTCAAGCTAATAGTGCTTATGCACAAGCTAATGTTGCTCTAGGGGTTGCTCAGGTAGCGTTTGCTAGAGCTAATGTTGAAACAATTGGTCAATTAGCATTTACTCAAGCTAATAGTGCTTATGCACAAGCTAATGTTGCTCTAGGGGTTGCTCAAACAGCGTTTCCTAGAGCTAATGCAGCTTATACACAAGCCAACGTTGCTCTAGGGGTTGGTCAATTAGCGTTTACTCAAGCTAACAGTGCTTATACACAAGCCAACGTTGCTCTAGCGGTTGGACAGGCAGGATTCGCACAAGCCAACGTTGCTCTAGCGGTTGGGCAGGCAGGATTCGCTCAAGCTAATGCAGCTTATAATACTGCAAATACTAAATTTGCTAGTTCAGGCGGTACAATTTCTGGTTCTGTAACAATCAACAGTGATTTGACTATTACCGGAAACGTTTATCTTGGTGGAAATGTAACTACATTAAGTGCTAATAATTTAACAATTAATGATTCATTAATTTATCTAGCAAATAATAATCCAGCTAATATGAACGATATTGGTTTTGTTGGTCATTTTACCGCAGCGCCTACTGGATATCAACATACTGGATTGGTTAGAGATGCTCATGATGGTGTTTGGAAATTGTTTTCCAATGTTGTTAATGAATTCGCTAACAATACTGTTGATTTTACTGGTGCTGTTTATGATACATTGAGAGTTGGAACTGTTATTGGAAATAATTATGGCAATGCAAATACAGCAACAGCTTTCCAATCTGCTAGATTAATCAATGGAACAAGTTTTAACGGTAGTGCAGATGTAACAATTTTAGCTAATACTTTTAATGATTTGATAATCGGTACTGGATTTAATCCTGGATTATTCGATGGGTCAAGTGCTGTGACCTTGACTGCTAATACTGCTAGCACATCTTTGGCGGGTATTGTACAGTTAACAGATAGCGTTTCTAGCACAAGTACAACAACAGCTGCTACACCTAACAGTGTTAAATCAGCTTATGACCAAGCAATTAATGCATTTAATCAAGCCAACGTTGCTTTAGGGGTTGGTCAAGCAGGATTTACCCAAGCTAACAGTGCTTATACTCAAGCCAACGTTGCTTTAGGGGTTGGGCAGGCAGGATTTAATCAAGCTAATGCAGCTTACAATAAAGCAAATACTGTTTCTATTTCGTTAACTGATGATACAGCAACAAATGCAACTTATTATCCTGTTATTACTTCTGCATCTAGCGGGTCATTAACTGCAAACGTTTCTAGTACAAATTTAACATTTAATCCAAGTACTGGAACATTAAGTTCTGTTATCTTTAATTCTCTTTCTGATGCTAACAAAAAAGAAAATATCCAAACATTAACTGGTGCTTTGGAAAAAACTTTAGCGTTGCGTGGCGTTTCGTATGATTTAAAAGAATCGAAACAACCATCTATTGGTTTAATTGCACAGGAAGCTGAAGAGATTATTCCAGAGGTTGTTTATACAGATCCTGAGGGGAACAAAAGTATCACATACGGCAACATTATTGGTTTATTAATTGAAGCGATTAAAGAGCAGCAACAACAGATTGATGAGTTGAAAAAACAAATAAATAAAGTATAATCTAATAACTGGAGTAAGTAATGTCTGGGTTTCAATCCGCACAGACTGGAGATTTTGATAAGTATTTCATGACCACAACAGAGCTTATTGACCGATATGCCAATGGTGGTTTGTGGGGTTGGGGTGCTAATAGTAATGGTCAATTAGGAGATAATACAACTGCCAATAAAAGTTCACCAGTCCAAACCATAGCAGGAGGAACTAACTGGCGACAAGTCGCCGGTGGTTCCTCCTATACAGCAGCGATTAAAACAGATGGAACTCTATGGTTATGGGGTGGTATTGGTTATGGTGAATTAGGAGATAATACAAGAACAAATAAAAGTTCGCCAGTTCAAACCATAGCAGGTGGTACTAACTGGCGACAAGTCGCAACCGGATCATCCCATACAGCAGCGATCAAAACAGATGGAACTCTATGGAATTGGGGTAATAATCAATCAGGTCAGCTCGGCGATAATACACTATCAGGAAAATCCAGCCCGATTCAAACCATTGCAGGTGGAACTAACTGGAAACAGGTTTCTTGTGGTACTACTCATACAGCAGCAATCAAAACCGATGGAACTCTATGGTTATGGGGAGTTAATGCTACATATGGAGCATTAGGTGATAATACCTTTGTAAATAAGTCCAGTCCAGTACAAACCATTGCAGGTGGTAATAACTGGCGACAGGTTTCGGGTGGACAATATTTCACAGCAGCGATTAAAACAGATGGAACTCTATGGATTTGGGGTTCTAATGGGAGTGGTCAATTAGGTGATAATACAATAACCAGTAAAGGTTCACCAGTCCAAACCATTGCAGGTGGTACTAACTGGAGACAGGTTTCCTGTGGAGATGCACATACAGCAGCAATTAAAACGGATGGAACTCTATGGTTATGGGGTGATAATTTTTTATATGGACAATTAGGTGATAATACCTATGTAGATAAGTCCAGTCCAGTCCAAACAATCGCTGGTGGAACTAACTGGAAACAAGTTGAAGCTGGTTCTTATGGCACAGCAGCGATTAAAACGGATGGAACTCTATGGTTATGGGGGTATAATTCTAGCGGTGAGTTAGGCGATAATACAATAACCAGTAAAGGTTCACCAGTCCAAACAATCCTGCGTGGGTATAATTGGAAACAAGTTTCATGCGGTGGAGCATTTACAACAGCAGTACAATATTCAGACATAGGACAAGTATTATAATGTATTTACTTATAGAAAAAACACACGATAACATGGATTTCGTACATCTTGGTCCAATGAACTGGAGACCAAGTTTCTTCCAGTCAGTACTAAGAGATGATCTTGATATAGATTTTAAAGTACCTTTATCAAATGATAGAGGTGAAGCAATTATCGTAAACGATATTGCTAGAATTATTCCAGTTATTGATATTGGAATAACATCGGAATATAACCCAAAAATTCAACGATTAGTTGGTCCGAAATACAATTTCTCAGAAACGTCTGCAGAAATGTATTATGATGTTGAAGATAAAACTGTAGAAGTTGTCAAAGAAGAATTGAAACCTATTATTGCTGCTAATCGTTACCGATACGAAGTAAAAGGTACAACCGTTATTATTCAAGATAAACAATTATCCGTATTGACTACACGAGAAGATAGAGGTCTTTATCTTCAGGCATATCAATTAGGTAAAGATGGTGTCAACTGGAAATTTGGTTCAGAATTTTTAACATTATCTAATGCTGATTTAGCAACAATTGTTGAAGCAGTTTCTGTTCATGTACAATCTGTATTTGATTGGGAGTCTGCTAAAATTGCTGCAATTGATGCTTGTACAACATTAGAAGAATTAAATAATTTAAGTTTGGTTTCTGATAATATAGATTTGGAACCAGTATTACTAACACCTAGTGATTTAGGATTGCCTGTATAATGTCTACAAATAATCAATTTAATAGCGGATTCCAAGAAAGTTCAGCAGAGAATAATGTTGACCTTGGTACAAAATTTGTAACCAAGAGTTACCTAATGGAGGTTTATCCGTATTTAAATGGGTTGGGTAATAACATTAAAACTGCTGGTTTGTGGACTTGGGGTTATAATCTTTATGGTAGATTAGGTGATAATACAACAACAGATAAGAGTTCACCAGTCCAAACAATCGCTGGTGGAACTAACTGGAAACAGGTTGCTAGTGGTTCCTCCCATACAGCAGCGATTAAAACCGATGGAACATTATGGTCTTGGGGTTATAATGCTGCTGGTAACTTAGGAGATAATACAGCAATCAGTAAGAGTTCACCAGTCCAAACCGTAACAGGTGGAACTAACTGGAGACAGGTTTCCGGTGGTTCCTACTATACAGCAGCGATTAAAACCGATGGAACTCTATGGACTTGGGGTAGTAATGGTTTTGGTAACTTAGGTGATAATACAACAACCAATAAGAGTTCACCAGTCCAAACCATAGCAGGTGGAACTACTTGGCGACAAGTTGCAACTGGATCATCCCATACAGCAGCGATCAAAACAGATGGAACTCTATGGTTATGGGGGGTTAATCCTTATGGTGGATTAGGGGACAATACCTCTGTAAATAAATCCAGTCCAGTACAAACCGTAGCAGCCGGAACTAACTGGCGACAAGTCGCCTGTGGTACTGATCATACAGCAGCGGTTAAAACCGATGGAACTCTGTGGGCGTGGGGATATAATAGTACTGGTCAATTAGGTGATAATACCTCTGTTAATAAGTCCAGTCCAGTCCAAACAATCGCTGGCGGAACTAACTGGCGACAAGTTGCCTGTGGCGCCAATCACACAGCAGCGATTAAAACAGATGGAACTCTATGGTTATGGGGATGGGATTCAAATGGTCAATTAGGCGATAATACAACTGCCAGTAAGAGTTCACCAGTCCAAACCGTAACAGGTGGAACTAACTGGCGACAGGTTTCTTGCGGTAGCGCCAATCATACAGCAGCGATTAAAACAGATGGAACTCTATGGACTTGGGGTTATAATAGTTTTGGTAACTTAGGAGATAATACAACAACCAATAAGAGTTCACCAATCCAAACCATAACAGGTGGAAATAACTGGAAACAGGTCGCCTGTGGCGGCAACCACTCAACTGCAATCCAAGAAATGGGGGATGATTTTTGATTAAGTTATTACAAGCAGATAATTTTTTCAAAGAAGAAGATATTTCAACTTTAAGAAATGTTGCATATTCTCTACCATTTGTAGAAAAAGAATACGGTGAAGAAATTGATAATTTTAATTTAGTCATACCTGATCTAGATCCAGTATTTTCAAAACTTCTTGCTGAAGAAGTAACTGTTGATGAGAAATATTCCGGTATATTCCGTAAACCAACATTTGGTATTCATTTTGAAAGTTTTGAATCGCTGCATGATTGGGTATTTATTGTTGCACTAGAAAGAACTACATTTAATTTGTATCACCATTTAAGCGGTGCTAAAACTGCTCTTGATGGGTATCATTTTAATTATCAGGATTTTATGGATTGGGATTATCACACTAATATATTACTGGAACCAAATGAAGGGGTTATATTCAGACCTTGGTTATTTCATAGTTTGGAAGAAGGGTTAGTACAAGTGTACAGGTTAAAAGGAAACTAAGATGGCTCGAATTGGATTTACAGTAAGTACAACAGATGGTGGTGGCGCTGATTTAGGAGATTTACTTGTACCCAGAGATTTATTTTCTGAAGGTGGTTTGTGGAACTGGGGTAATAATGGTAGTGGCAGATTAGGTGATAATACCTCTGTTAATAAATCCAGTCCAGTTCAAACCATCGCAGGTGGAACTAACTGGCGACAGGTTTCTTGCGGTAGCGCCAATCATACAGCAGCGGTTAAAACGGATGGAACATTATGGTTATGGGGTTATAATATATATGGTCAATTAGGTGAAAATACAATAACAGATAAGAGTTCACCAGTCCAAACCATAGCAGGTGGAACTACTTGGCGACAAGTTGCAACTGGATCATCCCATACAGCAGCGATCAAAACAGACGGAACATTATGGTCTTGGGGATATAATAGTACTGGTCAATTAGGTGATAATACAATAACCAATAAGAGTTCACCAGTCCAAACCGTAGTAGGTGGCAACAATTGGCGACAAGTTGCAGCTGGAGTATCCCATACAGCAGCGATCAAAACAGATGGAACTCTATGGTTATGGGGAGTTAATAATAATGGTCAATTAGGTGATAATACAATAACAGATAAGAGTTCGCCAGTCCAAACCATAGCAGGTGGAACTAACTGGCGACAGGTTGCTGCTTGCAATTATTATACAGCAGCGATTAAAACGGATGGAACTCTATGGTCTTGGGGTTATAATGTTAATGGTCAATTAGGTGATAATACAACTGCCAGTAAGAGTTCGCCAGTCCAAACAATCGCTGGTGGAACTAACTGGCGACAGGTTTCTTGCGGTAGCTATCATACAGCAGCGATTAAAACCGATGGAACTCTATGGACTTGGGGTAATGATTTCTATGGTCAATTAGGTAATAATACAACAACAGCTAAGAGTTCACCAGTCCAAACCGTAACAGGTGGAACTAACTGGCGACAAGTTGCCTGTGGAACTTATCATACAGCAGCGATTAAAACCGATGGAACTCTATGGTCTTGGGGTTATAATGTTAATGGTCAATTAGGCGATAATACAACAACAGATAAGAGTTCACCAGTACAGACCATAGTAGGCGGAACTAACTGGAGACAAGTATCTTCTGGCAATTATCATACAGCAGCCACTAAAGACGATATGTAAATTCAATATATATACTTTGAGAATTTAATTAATCTTGAGGTATAATTATTTTTATTACAGTAATTGCACCTGAGAGAGAATTTCAACTATACTTAGATATTTTTCAAATTTTAAGATAACACGATAATGATAGAATGTGGTGATTGCACTGCTTGTTGCCATGGTTGGTTAATGGGTAGTGCTTATGGTAACGATTTTTACCCTGGAAAACGCTGTGTATTTTTAAATCAAAATTGCACAATATATACAAATAGACCAAGAGCGTGTAGTAATTATCAGTGCGCTTGGTCACAAGGATTGTTTGAACATTGGTTGAAACCAACTGAAAGTAATGTTATCGTTTCAGTTGAGGTTGATCCAGGCGGAAACCAATTCTTAAAAGTTGTTGAGATGGGTATTCCAATTAGATTAGATGTTTTAAATTATATTGATAATTGGGTTAGACAAAATAATACATATTACATATTAGTAAAAGGTGATAAGAATGAAAATTAATATTGGTGGCGGTTTTAAACGATACGATGGTTTTTTAAATTTGGATGCTGATCCATTAACAAATCCAGATTATCTTATAAGACTTGGTGAAGATACCCTACCATTCGAAGACAATACCGTTGATGAAGTAAAAGCATATCATATTCTAGAACATATTGGTCCAGGGTTCTTTCAATTAATGAAAGAACTCTATAGAGTTTGTAAAGATACTGCTATTATTGATATTCAAGTTCCGCACCATAGAAGTGAAATTTGGTATGGTGACCCTTCTCATGTTAGATTTGTTACTGTAGACAATATGCGCCTTTTCAGTAAAAAATATAATAAGTGGCATATGGAACAATGGAATAGTTCATCAGGTTTTGGATTACCGTTGAATGTTGATTTTGAGATCATAGAATATGAATTTTTAGTTGATGATCATTGGAAACCAAGATTTGCACAAATGACTCAAGAAGAACGAATTGAAGTTGCTCGCAATTTTAATAATGTTTATGGTGAAACTCATATGAAATTAATGGTGATCAAGGATGCTTGAGGGATTAATTAACTATCTGGTGGCACATGGCGAAAAGGAACAAGCTATTAGTTTGTTGAATGTCATGGGTAAACATGCTTGGAAATTTGATGAATATGATGATCTTGCTAAGTGTTTCTTTAAACAAAAGGTATATGATAAAGCGATTGAATACTCAGAAAAAGCATTAATAACTTCATACACCAATGATAAAATTTGGGTCGCGCGATCTAATTTAATTAATGTATATAATCATGCTAATCAACCCGAACTTGCGTTAAAATATATTAAACAAGCAGAAAATTCTATTCCTGATGATATTGATATTCAATTAGAAAAAGCATATTCTCTTTATTTAATGACTCGTAGGGATGAAGCAGAAACAATTCTACATAATGTATTATTGAATGCTCCAAATTTATCAGAAGAAATTGCAACTAAAATTAAATTTAATCTAGGAACATATTACCTATATCGTGATGAGTTTCAAAAAGGTTTAAAATTATTTTTAGATGAAGGTAAAAAATTAAATTACTGGCAAAAAGAAAAATTACCGTTTGAATATTGGAGCGGTAAAATTGAACCAGGAAAAACTATTATTTTATTTGCTGAAGCAGGAATTGGTGATGAGATTATCAATGTAAGATTTATGAAACATCTTGCCGATTCTGGAATGAATCCTATTTGGTTAACCGATAGAAAAGATTTAGCTAAAATTTTTAATAGAAATGGGTTTAAAACCATAACAAATAGAAAAGATATTCCTGAAAATTCTATTTGGACTTATCCTATGGATTTACCAACTCTTTTAGAGTTACAATATGTTGATTTATGGTATGGTCCATATTTAACCTCATCTGAGCAGTATGATAGTAAATATCATTGGATGCAATCTGATAAATTAAAAATTGGTATTCGTTGGCAGGGTAATCCTGAATATGATAATGATTTACATCGTTCAGTTCCATTAAAAGAAATTTATGAATCTGTAAAACATTTAGATGCTGAATTTTATAGTTTACAACGCGATGTTGGTTTAGAAGAAATGGATGATTTTCCTGGATTGATACCTATGCATCAACACATGGATTCATTTGAGGATACACTATCTATTATTAATAAGTTAGATTTAGTTATCACAACCTGTACTTCAGTTGCTCACGCTTCAGCTGCTCTAGGTAAGAAAACTAATATTTTGATACCAATTTCAGCGTATTATATTTGGTCTCATTCAACAGAACAAAGTCCTTGGTATGGCGATGAGGTAACTTTGTTGAGACAGCAAAAACCGAGATCTTGGGTTGAACCTTTAGAAAAATTACATAATTTATTATAAATGAAAAAAGGGGCGAAAAGCCCCTTTTTGATTTCCAGAGAGATAATATTAATTATCGATTTGGATACACAATGTATTAGCTGCAAAACTAGGAGCAGCGTCTCCATTATTGATAGTTTTAGGAACAGTTAATGCTCCGTAGAATAACAAGTTTCCGCCAGTGAATGCATCATACATACCAAAACCTTGAACAACGCCCCAGTTACCTGATGGAGCATTAAATGAAATTATTGACGCATTGTTAGCAAAACCACTTGTACCAGAACTTACTGCACCAGAACCACCGTGTGTACCTGTCCAACCACTTAAACTTGCAGCAACATTAGCACGAGTATAGTTGTTAGAACTAGGAATTTCTGTGCCACCACCTGTATCACTAGGTGTTGTTGTAAACAAAGCAATACAAACGTTTGTTGATGGTGCTGTATACGGTGTGCCTCTTAAAATATGATCAATGATTTTGTTTTCAAGATAATCGGACATTGCGCTCATGTATAATTCCTTATTTAAGTTATTTAGTATTTAAGTTATTTAGTATTTAAGTTATTTAGTATTTAAGTGATTCTAAATATTCATCTGATTTCATATATGTGCCTTTTGGTAATTTTAACCCATTAGCTTTGTATAATTCTTTTATTTCTTGATAAATTGGTCTGGCTGCTTTCGCTTTTTGAAATGTGCCATGTAATCCTGGATTATTATTTACAAAAATGTTTTTTTCATTTTTAATTTGCGTATAAACTGGATTTGTATCTCCTAGGAAAAAATGCGTTCCATCTTTTATTTTTACTTTAGATGGATGATTATCATTTAAAAAATTATGCGTACCATCTTTAATCCTTTTTTGCGCTAATTCCCGTTGAAATTCTCCGCCAATCCAATTATGTGTACCGTCTTCAAGTCTTTTTTGTTGAATTTTTCTTTGAAATTCTCCATCTCCCAAACAATGATGCGTTCCATCATCAACTCGTTTTCTTTGTATTTTTTTCTGTTGTTCGGAAGTTGTTCCGCCATCTAATCCATTCTCTAATTTTAAATTAGCCCATTCTTCAGATTCAATTATATTATATTTTTTTGATAGGTTAATTGCTGTAGCAACTAATACATTAATATCATTAAATAATTTGCACCATAGTGTATCAACATTCGTACCGTGTTTTTTTAAATGAGCTAACCAATAATCTCCAGATCCATTATATTTAAATGGGTTTTTAGAATTAGTTTTACATAAATATTTTAAACCTGTTGATTTATGTTGTTTTATCATTAAATATGTTGGTTTAAAATTTTTCATTTGTTTTTCTGTTATATAAATATTTTCGCTAGACATTATTCCTCCTTATAATTATAATGTTTAGTGCTGGTGGGATGTGGGAGTCCGCGACCAGCTATGTATTAATTATATTACTTTGTTTACTGCAATTGAATTTCCAGCGCCAATATTAGTAATATTAAGTCTTCCATATGGCCAAGGAGTTGTTACTGTTGTATATGCAGTATTTGAATTAGCAACGGTAATTGGTAATGTGGCTAATGAGATCCAATGTTGTTGATCTGTTGATACTTCAATAGCAACATTAGAACTGCCTCCAGTTGAGAATGCTTGAAGAACTGCATTAGGTGGATTAGTAAATTTAAAAGAAAATACTTCTTGTGGACCAGTTAAACCTGCTCCATAATTTGGAGTTTTAGCAACCACACCCCACCCATCATACTGAGCATTTGAAAAATCAATAACGGCATTATTTCCAGAAACACTAGAAACTTTAGCTGCATATCTAGCATCATTGTCTGTGAAATATAGAATCAAATCATTAGTTGCTTGAAGATATGGATTTGATTCAAAATTAATTTGTGTGTTGGCATAATCATATACACCATATAAAGTTCTTGAAATTTCTGTTATCATTTAAAGATTTCCTATATTATTTAAGCTGTAGCTGTTTTAATTGCTGCAAATGCGATTGTAATTGCTTCTGTTAATGATGCATTCGTTACATTTCTAATATTGATTGATGCTGATCCAGCTGCACATTGAGCATTTAAAAGATAAGATCCTGCAGTACCACCAGATAAATGATTAAGAACTAATACATCACCAGCTTTTAATGTTGAATTAGTCATTGTAAACGATACTGTTGTATTTCCTGCTAAAGCAGCATTATTTGTTGTTATTTGTCCAGATGTTTTATTTAAAACAACTGTTGTTGCTTTGTTTGTAAGCTGAGTAATTGTTCCACCAGATCCAGGACCATATCCTATACCACCAGATCCACCAACTAAAACACTACTAATACCAGTTGTGTAAATATTTGTGTTGCTGTATATTATATTTGAACTAGAAAATGTTAAATTAGCGCCTAATAACCATGTTTGAGCACTATTTAAATAAATCCCGCCATTGTGTATATAAAGAGAATAATTATTACCTGAACCACTGGCACCAGATGCTTCGCCAAATAACCCGACATTATGACCACCTGTGTGTATGTCATTAGAATATCCACGAACACCAATTGCAGATCCTTGATCAGCAACTCCTAAAACATGTGCTTCACCAATAACTCCAGCGCATCTAGTTGCTGGGCTTGTATAACCTTTTCCATATACCCCAACCCCGTACACGTTTGCATCAGTTGAGTGAGCCACACCTTCTGCCAATAAACCTATATTATGTATTTCAGATCGTTGATTAGCAATAGCAGTTGATGATACGGTGACAGATGAATTAGGGAATCGTGTAGTATTTGCACTTGTTCCAACAAATATAGTGTTAGCGTTAATTTGCGTAATTGCTTCTACAACATTTACCCCATCACAATAAATTATTTTTGTAGAATTATTTAAAATAGTAACACCAGTTCCAGCCGCAGTTTTGACAACAATACTTTTTCCACCTGTTGTTTTATTTGATATAATATAAATTTTAGTAGAAGCTGGGATAATTATATTTCGGGTTGCGGTTAATGAGACAGAAGATGTAATCGTTAGAATAGCTTTTCTGGCTTCATCATCGCTTGCATTAGCTGTAGTTAATGTATAATCTGCGTTTAACATTGAAACAGTTGCCATGCCAGCAATTGCAGCTTCGATAACAATATCCAAATTATTATTGGTTTTTGTTCCCCAAGTTCCCTTATTTTCTTTATTTGCCATTAACTCCAAGCGGAGTAAATCAGAATATGTAGATGCCATTTTAAACTCTATAAATTGGTTAATTTTATAGTATTTATAAAAATAAATAAGATATAAACGGAGAAAATCTATGAGCGATCAAATAACAAGTTTTGAAGAACGTTGTGATTTTTTAGAGAGTATGTTTGATGTAAAAGACTATTCGCAATACGTCAAATTTGATGATTTTTGTACTGCGAATAATCTATTTACTAGAGATAAGATGCTTGAAGCGTTACCTAGAAATGCTATATGGATGATGGAAGAATTTTAGATTAAAGTTGTATAAACATTAATCAACACATTTCTTTGGACTTCAATACCGCTATCAGTTTTTTCTGCAATTGTAACTGAGGTGTTTAATGTGTTCCATTTCTTTTCAGGAACCATTACCAACATAATGTTATATTTTTTGTTATAAAGAATTGATTCACCAAAATCCAACACCTCATCGTTTAATTCCCAATTAACGTGTTTCTGTACACTTTCTTTGAAATCTGAGAAATTTCGTTTAGCCAATGCTTCTTGGTTTTCTTTAGAATCTTTTAGGAAAACATAATTCGCAAATCTACGATATTCTAATTGTGAACCGTGTAAAAACGGTTTAATAACATGATAGTTATTTGCTTCTTTAATTTCTTTAAAAATTTTACGGCTTTCGAAATAGTGTTTGATTTTTTGCATAAAGTTTTCCAAGTTAAGTTAAGGTACAACTACATTATACCGTTTTTGCGGTAAAAAAGCAAGCACTTTTTTACGATTCGGTTAAAAAACCTGTTAAACCTAAATATAGAAAAAGCAATTTGTTAAAAGAGGTGCGTTATGCTAGATATGTTAAAAGGGTTATTGGACGAAAAACTTGAAGAAGTTTCTAAATCATTCTCTGATGTTGTAGTTCCATCAGTTACTGAACCAAAAATGTCACCAAAAGGCGATCCGAAAATTTTTGAGTTACAAAAAAAATTAATTGCTCGCGGTGCAAAAATCACTGCTGATGGTCTTGATGGTCCAGCTACACAAAAAGCCAAGAAAGATTTTCCAGACGGTATTGCAACGCCTTCTGTAGCAGAAAAACCACAACCTGCTATTTCCGGTAAACAAGTAATATCTCTAGAACAAATTAAAGCGTTATTCCCTAAACATAAAGATCCTAGCGGATTAACTGCTGCGCTAAATGCGGTTCTCCCAAAATATGATATTACAGGAACTGAAAGAGTTGCGTGTTTTCTTGGGCAATGTAGCCAAGAAAGCGCTCAATTTTCAGTAATGATGGAAAATTTAAACTATTCTGCCGAGGGTCTATGTAAAATTTGGCCAAAACGCTTTCCATCCGTAGCAGCAGCTCAACCTTATCATAGAAACCCAGAAAAAATCGCTAATAAAGTTTATTGCGATCGTATGGGTAATGGTTCGGAAGCTAGTGGCGATGGGTGGAAATATCGTGGTTCTGGGTTTATTCAAATTACAGGAAAGGATAATTATACAAAATTTTCTAAATTTATCGGTAAACCTTTAGATGAAACTGTAGAGTATTGCAGAACACTACTCGGGGCTCTGGAGAGTGCTTGTTGGTTCTGGAAAGAAAATAGATTAAGCGAACGTTTTATTGACGTTAACTTTGATTTTATGGGTTTAACTAAAGCGATTAATGGTGGGACGCATGGTTTAGATTCTCGCCAAAAAATGTATAATTTGGCGAGATCTCTGTTAAAAAATAGTTAATTTCCAAGAGAAGCTAGTAGTTCAAATTTTAATTTATTAAGAGTTTCTATAGATTTCATATGTAAAAATTTAGGTTGTTTAACTTTAAATTGTTTATATAATAATTTTAATTCTAAATATTCTGGTCTAGCAGATAATTTATAATTATTATTAATTACGTCTATTTTATGTTGTTCTGTTTGAAAATTATGCGTATTATTATTTATTCTGGTTAATGTGAGATTTCTTTGGAATTCGTTATTTAAAAATAAATGCGTTCCATTTTTTAATCTGGTATTATTAGTTGATATTGCGGTTATTGATGCTGTTTTTGCATCAATACCGTCTAATCCATTTTCTGGGGTTAAATTAGCCCAGGAATCCGATTCTACGATATCATATAATTCAGATAAAGTTAACGCGATAGAAACTAATTCGTCAATATCGGTATACAATTTATACCAAATAGTTTTTACATATTGCGAACCGTGTTGTTTCAAATGCGATTTCCAATATTTACCGGAACCTTTATATTGGTTAGGATATTTTGTTATTGTTTTACATAGATATTTTAATCCAGTTATTTCGTGTTGTTTAATCATTAAATAAGTAGGTTTAAAATTTGAACGCGAAATTTGGCTTGCGGTATAAATACTTGTGCTGGACATAGTAATCCTCTTTGATTGCTGTAGAAATGTTTAGGATAGGTGGATACTGTAATATCGCGACCTATAACTATTTATAAATTAACAAAATAGAGAAAATATGTTTAATTTAACAGGTTTGTCCGACCGTAAACATCATTATGATACCGCTAAAAAATTATTAGGATAATTTATGGATATAGGTGTTCCTAATTTTTTTGATCTTGTAGAGCAGTGTGGAGCGCCAATAGCAATTGCTGTTGT
>JACCEA010282080.1_pt1 | contig 16085 bp, 16 predicted proteins | sample 7449851 | NCBI WGS metagenome assembly JACCEA01 (sample SAMN15323453, study PRJNA562643) | freshwater metagenome | isolation source: river surface water | place: USA:Blue River Watershed | collected 2017-08-18 | reverse complement strand
AAGAAACACATAATATAATGTATTTCTTAACGAAAACAAAAGTAACTATAATAATCTACAATTAGTGTTTTTCTGTTGATTTTATCTTATTAAAAGATAACCGGTTTGAAATTAAGTCATGTATTGTTTTACTGACTGGATTTCATTCCTATAAAAAAACCCTTGTAAAGTATTGATTTACAAGGTATTACACTTTTAACGGTTGCGGTCTGGACGGAAGATCAATTCTAGTGTTTTCAAGGGTTTCAGAAGTTGTACTAAATTTCACTATAAATATCTCATTTTCATTTATTTAACTTTCATGAGGTGCCTTTACTTTTTGTTGAAAACAACTTAGTGTAAGTTAATCTGTACCCAATTCTGTTCACTCTTTTTCTTAACTTTGAGTAAAGTTATTAACAATGATAAATTTCTATTTAAGGAATAAAAATTCAAAAAAATCAACCTCGATTTTGATGACTGTTTTTTTTGAAAATAATCGATTGAAAATTTCGACTGGCTGTTCTATTCCTCCAAAATTTTGGAATATAAAGAAACAGCGTGTAAAGATAACAATGGAATTTGAAAATGCAAACGAAATAAACGATAAATTAGATTCCCTTGAAAACTTAATGGATTCTCTCATGAAAAAGTACAGAGATGAAAACTATTATCCAAGTCCCGAGAGAATTAAATCAGATTTGATAAAACAAAATGAAGTTCCTATAAAACATAGAAAAGCTAAAACATTTTGGGATCATTTTAACGACTTTATAGAACAAAAAAGGAAGGAGAAGCCAGATGTACGAGATTACCACAACTCTTTACGTAAGCATTTATTGAAAGTAGAGTCTATTCTTGGCATCAAATTAAGTTTCGCACTTATATCAAGTGAATCAGGTGAATTTAATGAAGAATGGTCGAATTACTTATCATACGTTGCTATAAATTCTCAGGGTGAACCAGGATTATTTCCAAATACTATTGGCAAACAGAATAAAAACTTGAAGGCGTTTTTAAATTGGTGTTTTGATCGAAATATCGTAAAAAAATTTAGTATCAAATGCTATCCTACCGTAATGGAAGATGTGGACAAAGTTTATTTAACTGACGAAGAATTGGAGCGAATTGAATCTCTTGAACTCAATGATATACATGAAGCGATTGTACGTGATTTGTTTTTGGTTGGGTGTGAAACGGCGCTTCGCTTCTCTGATTTCATCCAAATAAAGCCGTATCAAATAAAAAATGATCGGTTATACATTACCCCTAAGAAGACTAAAGGAACAAACGTAAAGCAACTTATCATTCCTATGAGTCAACGATTCAAGAGAATTTATGATTGCTACGAAGGAACACTACCGAATTATGAACGCAATTCCTTAACGCGTTTTAATAAAACAATTCGACTGATCTGTGCTCAAGCAAACATAAATGAACCAATTATTTTCAATAGAAATGTAGCCGGAAAAACTGTTTTAATTGAGAAATTAAAACACGATGAAGTTTCTTCACATACCTGCAGAAGAACCTTCTGTACCTTGAAATTTTTGAAGGGTATGCCAGCGCAAGCAATAATGAAATTTAGCGGTCACCAAACAGAACGAAACTTTCTCAAATACCTGAAGCTAGATGCTGAACTTACTGCCACAAAGTACAAGGGTTTCTTTTAGGCTGAACAGTGGTTTTTAACTTCAAGTTAGCTTCAAGTTAACTTCTAGTTAGTTTCAAGTCAGCGTAAATTTAACTTCAAGCTAGTTTGAAGTTGATTTCAATTTGAATTGAAGTTAACTTGAAGTTGAATTCAATTCAATAAATTCAAGTTTTAATTTACTGTAAATCAGTATACTAATAAAAAAACCACTAAAAAAGCAAAGGTTCCCTATCCCCTACTTCATAAAACAAAGGAGTCACTAAAACTAATGTTTTACATTTGTGCAACTCATTAACAATTTCTCAATCATTACTAGAAGTAATTAGGTGTAGGTATCGTTTCTCCAGTACTTCCAAATAGTCTTTTTTTAGGGCGTCTGACAAGAAAGATTGCTGAATCCATTCAATTGCTTTGACCTTGTTTTTACTTAAACGATTGAATACACTTTGAATCTGTTTGTTGGTCAATCCCAACTCTTCTCCATAGCGTTCAAAATAGGTTCGATTCAACTTTTTCTTTTTACCACCAAGAGTCAGTGCAAGCTCCTCTTTATCAGTTGGGTTTACGATGGAAACATTCAGTAAATCATAAGCCGGAGCCAATACCCAACCAGAGGGGGATTTTATCATTGAGAAGTTTTTCAAATGCATGTCGTTATTGCCTGTTAAGAAACAGAAAAGAATCAGCTCGAACAAATTCAAGGCATCCAACAAGGTGTTTTCCGAATGTTCAAGGATTGCTTTTCCAACTTTCTCCATCGAACTTTTATATTTATCGAAAACCTCAGTAATTTGATAAAGGTCCAGCATATGGATTTTTTCGCCATTTTTAGTTCGGTCTATTCGTTGTGTAAGGTATGCTAGTTGTCCCGATTTCAAACGAATCAAGCTAGACGGAACAACCTTGATACCGAAAGCCTCCGCTATCCGCATGGTCACATGTTCATTGGCTGGCATTTCTGGATAAAACTCAGAAGGTGGTTTCAAAATATAATTACCACCTAACGCACCAACAACAGTCAAACGTTGTTCCGCATTTCCGACAATTTCCTTCAGTACCGAAAGCGACAATTTGGGTTGTACACCTGGAACTGTTACACTGCGCTCCACAACACGTTTTGCCAGTTCCGTCATTTCTTCCAGGGTATGATTCAACGTTGGAGGCACATGCGTACCAAAAAATTGCTTGCTGCATTTTTCATGAAAATCAGGGGATCCAACAAGCGATTGGTAACAATACAAACATTTATCAATCATGACTTTCGGTAATAGGTTCAATACTCACTGCACCAATGCAATTCCGACAACAAGCCAACAATAAACCCATGCGATCATTACGATTCAATTTCCAGTTTTTGGAAGCAATATCAAGCAACCAACCTTCAGGAATCAATCCTTCAAAAAAAGGAAATAATCGTTTTTCACGGTAGGGAAAAGGCGAAACAGGCATGGAAAACGTAATAAAATCATTTGGATGTGCTTGAACATACGAATCCTGGTATTGAAAAACATAATCGCCATCATTGGTCTCTGTCAATATTCCGGCAAGAATATCTTGGTAAAAAACCTTCGCTTGTCTCATGATTCAGAAGAAGTTAATTCTTTCGTACTTACTGCTGCTAACTCATGACCAAACATTTTGAGTACCAGATTCACTTTGTCCAAATTCAAATTTGTTTTCCCTTGCTCTATTTTACGAACAACAGTCAACGCCACTCCTACCCTTTCAGCAAAAGCTTCTTGGGTCAATCCAGCTTCTTTTCGACGCTCTTTTACAAATTCAGCTACTCGTTTCATTATATGCTTTTAGATATAAAATTAAACAAATATACATTATTATATGTAATAACATATATTTTTAATAAAAATATTTATTTTATATGCTTTTAGATATAATAAAATAATAGAAATCGATTAGAAGAAAACTGTTTAATACGGTTAGTTTACCCACTCAATCTGCCCGAACAATACTTGAAGATTGATTTTCATACATCTTAGTATTTGTTATACTTGATGATTCGTGGATATTCTTTTTTGGTTTTTGAATTGAATTTCCTTGATAAATCTGAACAAAATCGGTTACTTTACCATTACACCAATCGGTATATTGATCATTCAAATAGATATCCCAATTCCACCAATAACAAAATGCAGGAACCTTTTTATTATTAGGTTTTTTACGTGTATCTAACACCAAATAACAATCAATCATTTGACCCTCAAAATGCGCCCAATTTTCATCTCTTTTTTCTACTACTGTAATTGTATAAATAGAGTCTTTAAACGCAATTTTTTTAATTGGTAGAGTATCTACAGGTAAATTGTCCTTAAACCGATATACTTTCTTTTGAGATTTGTTTATTACCAATTTCAAATTAATTGGCTTATATGTTTTAGTATAATGACTACAATCGGAATTTTGAATCATCAGATGCAACGAGTCTTTACCGTATATAGAAAATACTCCTATTTTGGAAATAGATACCTCAATTATATTTTGTCCAGTAGCGTTTGATGCAATTATCAAAAGGGCCACAAAAAATGTTCTTTTCATTTTATTTATTTTTAAAGCTCAAACATGGCGGTAATAATTCCAGCACTCTCCCCAGAATAATTCACTAAAATTGATACTTTTGTGCCATTAGGCAACTTTTTTAACGCTTGAATATGTTCTTGTGACAACGTCCCTCCTACTCCCTCTAAAGAGCCTTTTAGGTTACTGGCAATAATCTTATAATTAGTGATTTGGTATGCTTTTTTTGAAAATAATAGGGGAACCGATTCAGGATATGCAATTTTAAGTTCTCCATTTAATATTCTGATTTTACTACCAAACTCATTTCCTCCCCAATATAATTCTGGTTTGGGTGCTTTTTTTACAGTAAATCTTCTTTGTCCTTCCAATTGAACTCTTTTACCTCTTTTATTTACCCCTGTACAAGTAACGGTTACTATAGATCCAGCAGTTCCAATTTTTGCGGTATAAGGATTGGGAATATTGAGTTGTACATCGGTATATTCTCCTATCGCTTGAACATATAATTGCGTTGGAACTCCTTCATAGAATACTTGCATTTCTGGAGTTTCAATCGCTCCTAAATAACTGTTTGCTTGCGCATGACCAATGTTTGATATAACTAGTATTATCATCGTGATCAAAAAATTAACTTTCATATTTTTAGTTTTAATTTTACAACATAAAACGAGCGGAAATCACACCCTCATATGACCCTGTAACTCGAACACTAATGGTTACCTTTCCTTCCGGTATTCCATTTAATATTTCTAAATGCGCAGAAGAAATAGATGAACCCATTCCCTCTAAGCTTCCTTGCACCCCTTCAACAGTTATTGAATAATTTAGAATTGAAAAATATCCTTTGGAAGGCAAAAACGGAACATTGTCCCAATATCTACATGCCAAAACTGCTGCTGATTTATTGGCTCTTCCACCATCTTCTACTCCTGCCCAAAAAAGAGAAGGTTGTGGTGCTTTTTTAACAATAAACTTTTTAGAACCCAATGCAACAGCATCACCCTCTGAATCTGTGCCTGTCAACATTACGGTAACAACAGAGCCAGCACTTCCTTTTGCTGCGGTATATGGAGAAGGAACACTCATTCGAACATCTTTGTAGTCTCCGGTTGCCCAAGCCTTGAGTTCAATAGGTATACCTTCGTAGAAAACTAACATCTCAGGTGTTTCAATAATAAACTCCTCTTGGCTGAAAGTAGCTTGAGAAAAACTAATTACTAATAAAAACAATATCTTTTTCATAGTTTAAAAATTAAAAATGTGGTTTTGAACATAACTCGACATCTCCATCAATAGAAACTAAATTTCGATTGAAATAAAACTTCTTTTGAAGTGTTTTCAAATCTGAGCCAAGAATTATTTCTCCCTGATTTTGCACTTCATTTTGTATTATGGAAACAACCCATGGTTGATTTAAAAAGAGTTGAGGTTTAACACTTGGTAATTTATTCATCAAGCCAGGGAAATTAGCCAATGGAATTTCAATAATCAATGTTGGTTTTGTTTGACCTGGCATTTGTTGCGCAAACCCTAAATGAGTTGGCTTTGAAATAATTACCCCCAATTGGGTATCTAAAACATATTGCTGTTTGATGAACAAATCGGTTATACCTTCGAATTGTTTTAAAATATTCTCTTGAAGTTGACATAAAACTGGAATTGGACCAAATTCATCTAATGCTGCCTCGGTTGGATTTATTGTTTCTGAGGAATCATCCAAGCGCTCATAACTTAGATCTCCAAGATTGTACACTTTAGTATCAGGTGAAAAACCATCCTTGTTATACACGGGCATTGCGTTTCCATCAACCATAATTACCTTTTCAAATTCATACGGATCTTTTACTACTTCAATTTCAAACAATGTACTATCAAGTTTACCATTTAGCTCACACTCATATCCAAAATATCCTAGATCTCGTTTATTTACATATGGAAAGTTATAGGTGTTTAGATCTTCTTTAATGGATTGTAAATAACCTAATAAAGAGGATTTCTTAGATAAATCAAAATAGATTTCATTGGTTTTATCTTTTCTTACATGAATCGTGGGAGCAAAAAATTCCTTTTTAAGATTTTCTGATACACTCAATAAATCTGTATAACGGATCGAAAATACTATATCCGCCGTATCCGTTTTGCCGATAAATCTCGCTAAGCTAATGCGCGATGGGACATCTTCAATATTGCCATTCAACAAATTGATAACAGAATCATATCGGATGATAATTTGATCTATATTCTCGGTGGCATAGCAAAATTTCAAATTCTGATATCTATATACCACTTGCAATGGCCAACCAAATGGATCGAGCTCAGCCATTAAAGGATCAACTGTTTCTGTCAGAGAATCAATCTGTTCAGCCTGGCTTCCACTATAAATTTTAGTTTCAGAGGTTGAACCTAATTTCACATAAACTGGAACCACTTCTCCATTAACTAGGGCTACTTTTTCAAATAATTGAGGTTCAATTTCCATCACCCTTTTTTCAAACCCAGTAACCTTGGGATCAAGCAATTGATCTGTGGTGAATCTCCCACCATTTGAATATCCAGTTGGAGTAATACCTGTTATTGCCTCCTCTCCAATAAATGAGGCATCTTTAGAATTCATTATCCTGGTTCCTAAAATACCCTTGGAGAGATTTTTTTCAATGAAATAGTTGTTATTAAGCAACCCTAAAAGACTATTTGGATCCTTTTCATCAAAAAAACTTTTGTTTTTAGGTTCATTAGAGAGAATTACATATTTGGATGCTGGTTGCTCATTTCGAATAGAAACAATCGTTTTTACAACTGATGGCTGAAACAGATACTCTTTTTGATAATCTTCGTAGTACGCTCTTATAGAATAGCTTGCCCCTTTTGGTAACAAGCTTGCATAATACAATGCATCTGTATTTATTAAATTTCCATTACCTGAAAATTCTTTATTAAATGGAAAAGATATTGCCCAAGAGGTGACAGTATATTCCTGATTAAACGCTACTGAATCATAGGGACTCAACTGATAATTTTGATTTAAAAAAGATGAAATATTGTGCCCAATATGGATTTCATTTCCATATATATTCAATTCAGTTAATTGTGGAATATCAATACAATTTACTGAAACACTTGAAAGAAAAACCCATTTATTTTTATTCATATAATACACTTGAAGTAATACCTCTGATGTATCAGAAAGAACCGTATAGGAATCAATCGAAGCTCCTTCCTTTACCAAAGCATTTGGAGATGTCAACCACAGTTTTTTATTCTTAAATGAAGCTAATTTCACCTCACATGGAATCCCCATATAAAGTGCCGATTTTTTATTGGCTTCAGAAATTTTCAATTCATGAAATTTACTTAAACTAATGGTGTTCCATTGAGCAAAAGTTCCAGTTGCTAAAAGCATACTACAGATAAAAAAGGTGTATTTCATAGGATTGATTTTATATAAATAATGCCAAACTCATTTGATCACAGATTTCTTGAATTTTCTGCAATCCATTCTCGAATAGAACAAATTCATTAAAATAAGTTACAGATTATTCATTTATGAAATATGGATTGGTAAAGGAATGTTATCTTGAGGCAACTAAGAATAATGAAAAGTGGCACAATGACCTCCTGAAATACTAAACATTATAAACCGCATTTAACTGGATTGAACAAGAACAAACACTGTTTGACTTTTTATCTCCTACTCCGCCAAAACTATTACTCGTTTTCAAATACTGAGTATCAAAATTTGGTTTATAAAAGAGTTAGCCCGATACCTCTGCATCCATTCTACAAGACAATTAAGTTTCAACCATAACCATAGGAAGTTTATTAGGTCAAAGCAAAATTAACACTACGAACGCCTACATTCACGCACTACCCAGAAACCCTTAGAAAATGGCAATGAAAAATTTGATCTAAGGAAAGATAGAACGATTGTAAAGGGGATCGGAAATTATAACTTCTACATTTGTACTAGTATAAGGGCATACCCGATTTTAAACAAAAAAAACAAATAAGTCCAAAACCTCTAGTTACCTTTAAATTATTTATTTACTATTTTTTTAACCGGATAATCTGCATATACTTGGATAATTCAGATGATCTGGGTAATGCACATAAAAACAGAGGTAAAAAGGAGCGATTTTTTTGTTATTTATAACCTAATTACTATTTTTTATTCCTTTAGGCATCGAATAGATAGACCATCAAATGGTTGTGTCTTACTTAAACTAACTTGATTGTAGTAATTATCTAAGTATATTTCGTATCCATGAGCTGAATCAAACAAATCAATATTGGCTGCCCAAATATGACTACAGTCTTTTTTACCAAAACCTATTGTTTGTCCACTTCTAGAATTATAAAAAGAACCAATATAAGAACTGGGTTTTAGGTTAAACCCACTCAAATTATTTCCATTACAATCTTGTCCACAAAGTTTATCTGGATATAAAGTGCTGATTTCCCAACCATTGTTACTTTTTAAACTTTCCCCTGCAGATAAGCTGTGAAAATTATTGTTAACACCGTTTAAACTATCGAACATATCGGTAGGACCAATTGAAGTTTTCGGGTCAACCTTCTTTAAAAGCAATTCAAAATCTTTCGCCAAAGGTAGTTTCCATCCACTAGGAGAAATATTTCTTTTATCACTTAAAACCCAATAATTATATAACTTTCCATATTTGAATTCATTCTTGGAATCAAACTCATAAAAACACCAAATAGGTTGTTTATTTTCACATGCTTGTTTCCATTCCTCAATTGATTTAGCCTCTGGAATAGGATCACCATTTCGAAAGGTAGAAACATTTAAATTTTCAGACATCCACGTTTGAGTTCCAATTTTTACCGATTTGATTGCGGTAGCACTTGTTGTGTTTGAAGTGGTATTGCTAGCATTTCCAATCAATAAATTAGCGTTGGAATAGTCCATGGTGAATTTGCCAAATCTTTCCATGGCACTCTGCCCAAAAAGCAAAGGAGCTTGCGAGGTATGCACTATGGATGCCTCCACATTATATAATACTTGTTTTCCTACCTCAATTTTTTGTAGATTAATTTTTGTTCCTTCAGCTATTTCACCATTTGCAATGCTGTAGTAAATAGTCCCCCTGATATCCGATTCTTTGAGGTATCCATTTTTTAGCATAAATAAAGCCTCGGTAAGAGATATGCTAACATTACTTGCCCCTGTATCAAAAATAAATTTGAGTGGGAGCCCATTTATTTTGCATGGAATCTTGTACACTCCATTCTCTTTTTCCATTTTCACAACATCCTGTGCAACAATAGTATTTAGTCCAAAAAAGAAAACAGCAATTGAAAAAAGAAACCTCATATGTACTAATTGAAAATCAAATGTAGGTAAAAAATGGAATTTCTTTACGATTAAAAAACCATGAGTCATAGCAAAAAACTATCTCATACAACCTACCCTAGTGTATTCCTTCGTATTCAAATGCTCCAAAGCGAAATTGGGTTTATCACACAGTTCGCCCACTTGCTTCAACAAACTGGTTTCGACCTTGAGTATCTTAGCATAATTTTCAAAGTGTTTTTCCGGGTTTAGGTAACTATCAACGTAAACTTGATTCCCCAAATTAAAGTTAAAATAATTCAAAATTTGCTTTTTGGCCTTGGTACTCATTTGGCTATATTTACCTTTCAAAAAGGCATTCCATGAATCGAGTTCATCATTCATTTCAAATATAAAAACAGACCAAGATTCATTTAGATCAATGCGATATTGAAATCGCTCACGCGTTTTGATAATCTTTGTGGCAAAATTTTCAAATCCTTCTTCGGTTCTGTCATATAAACAAACCAATTTAGCATCCTCTTTGGTAATTAGATTATCCATGGAAGGAGTTATCAATTCGGGTACAAATCCAGATTTAGGTTTGATATTGATCAGCGGGTATAAAAAAACAGGTGTTTTCTTGAATGGCTTTCTATAAATATCCTTAATCATCATAGTTAGTAAATGTTTTTATGTTTTAATTTTCGAGTATATGCTTTCACGGATGGGATACTCCTTGTGCGGAATCGACCATCAAAAAAACCTTGTTCCACTTGATCGATTCGGATTTTACCCACTTCGATTTTATGAAGGAACAATTTATCTACCGACCCTTTTCTTCTCTTTTTCATAAAGCATTTTCATTGAAATGATGATTGTTTCAACCAGTAAATAATTCCATAATGAGATTTGAACGATCCACAAATGAATAGCCGTCCAACTCAATAATGAGCCAATAATAGCCAACGAAATCAGGTGAAAACGGGTTTTATTCATAGTCTTAGTTTAATTCCATTACTGGGTCTTCTAGTCCAATAGCCCTGTGGGGTTTACGTATGCTGAAAATCTTACCTTCTTTAAACGAAAAAGCAAATTGATGCACCACCTCCTTCATTTCTTGGTCCACGGCATCACCAAATTTCCTACTTCTCCAGGGTATTTCACCAGAAAACGGATCCCAATCGGAACAACGAATTTCCAACACCATTTCACCAGGCAAATGATCACATGACACCCCTTCATTTTCGACAATGTGATATTTGTCCTTGATGCCATTTGGACCGTTTAAAATCCCATAGAAATAACCAGCAGCCATTTCTTTGTTCATTTTCCCAAAATACCTCCCATGCGTATGCAAAAGGTTTTTAATGTTTTGAACATCCTTTGAAGCATAGGCAGAACCAAAAGTCTTCAGGATTTGTGAATTTGCCTCTTGTTCTTTTTTTGTGGTTTTATGTATCAAGGTTTTGTTCATCTTCTGTATTCGCTTTTTTGGGTGGAATACAAAGGTATGGTGATTGAGTGCAGTGGATTTGCATAGGAGTATAACCTTAATTAAGAATAGTAAAAAAAACTAGACCTGCTATATTTTAACTTACTGCAATGGTCAGTAACTTATGACTTATCTTAGAAATTTAACTTAATTGTTCAAAAAATAATTTAATAAAAACTGAATTTGTAACCCAGAATAATATTAAAATTTGAGGACCATTCTTTAAGTCCATTATACCGAAGTACTCCCCAGTCTGATGATAATAGAAATCTTCTTGTTAAATAAATATCTAACCCAACTTTAACTCCATAAGATAGACCCGATTTATTATTCTCAATTATCTGAACAGGATTTGTTTCTATTTGTCCAGTATCCCAATTGAAGTAATCAATTACTGTCTTTTTGAAATAACAATATCCCATTGTTGGAGCAACCCAATAGTTAAATCTAGACTTTTTGTTTCTTATAAACTTCAAATCACTTAGAAATGCATAATATTTAACTTTGCAATTACCAGTTTCTCCTGAAGTATTTGATATAGTTCTTCCACCTTGAAAAAACTCTATTTTATTTCTTAGTGCAAATTTATTTTGTTGAAAATTCCTTTCAATAAAAAAAGGTATTGGAATTGTACTATTTGAATTATTAACACAATTTAAGGCTTCATTAGAATAAGGCGAGAAAGAATATCCGGAATAAACAATCCAATTAAATTCATTTTTATTTTCAAAAATCTTACCAGGAAAAATTGAAGGATCGTTATTTTGAGTTTTTAAATTTGGCCCTTGTACTTTGAAAATTTGACATTGCCCGGGTAATAAATTAATTGTTCCATTGAATGTTTGTCTTGTCGATGCATAATAAACAGAATAAGAGTGAATTCCCGCATACAAGAACTTTGTTATTGTTCCGTTTGCACCACATGTTGGAACAATGGACGGGAAATACTTTGAAAATGTTCCCAAGTATATTCCATCTACATATAAATAAACAGAACCTATATAAGGACTGTTAGTGTAAAAACTCAATTGACAGGGAATAGAATTAGGATTAATTAACGAGGTTTTATTTATTAAATTAAGATTATCAATTTCACCTATCCAAATAGCAAAATTTATACTAGCTCGAGCCCCATCACTTGACTCGTCTCCAGCACTTGTAACCCCTATTACCTGACCCTTATTATTAAACAATGCACCACCACTACTTCCATGAGTAATTTCGGCATTTGTTTGAATAATTTTTGGATTGTCTCCTAGTTTTAAATTTGATACTAATCCCTCACTAATCGTATTCATATATTCTGGATCTGCGGGGGTTCCTATAGCCCAACAATCATCACCTTTTTTTGGTAATTCTTTTGAAATAATCAGGTAGGGAAACGTCTTGTTCTTTGTGTTTTTTATAGATATTTTTGCCAAGTCTTTATAGTCATCGCCACTTATAATCTTATCAACATCGAATATTTCTTTATTCCCGTTGTTATCTAGATACACCTTCATAGTGGTAGCTCCCTTTACCACGTGATAATTAGTTACAACTGTACCTTTATCATCAATTATAAAACCACTTCCATGTCCAATAGGATTACCTTGATGATCATATATCATTATTAACACGACTGCATCATCTATTTTATTCCAATCAGGTTTGATTTGACCAATATATAATTGAGAAAAAATGCAAAAAATAAAAACTAAAAAGTAAGGCATAAATTATATAGTAAAATAAGAGTTTTAAAGGTATGAAAAAATACACCAATTTTTTATGAAAGAATAATTTCAAAATGAAAACAAAATTTATTTTATCATAAAAAAAGTATTTATTAAGAAAGAAATTTAAGACATTAAATGAATAAAAAATTAAATTTTTTACTTTTTATGGTTATTTTTATAAAATAAATCACAGTAAATTATTATTGAATTTAGAAACGTCATTTTTCGCTCAAAATAAAATACACCCAACCATCTACCATCTTTTTCGTCCAATTACTACTATGGATTTTTGGGATGTTTTAAAATATACGCTTTGGATTATTGGCGGAGCCTTTTTTTTGCTGATTGTTGTTTTGGCTTTTTTGGTTTCACGTGGCTTAGAAAAAAGAGATGGACCAACCGGGAAACCATTTACTTTTCACGAACGAATTTTCTACAACGTGGCGAATGATTTGATGGGCTTTGCTCGCATGTTCAAAATCACCTATAATGAAATCAATATTATTGTTTACTACTTCCTTATTCCCTTTTCGTGGTTGGTGCTACTGGATCTGATTTTTGAGTTTCATTATTTGAAAATTGGGTTTGGAGTGTTTTCGTTAGGTTTTTTTCTTATATGTAAAGATTTTCGTTCTTTTTCAAATAAGCTTTTTCGACAATCGGTAAATTTCCTCAACTATTTCAATCGATTTGGCAGCAACTATATCATCTCTTCTGTTTGGATTTGTGTTTTTGTTCCTGCGAGTATTTATGCTTTTTTGATATATCTACTGCTTCGATAAATTGCTGGTATGCCGGTTCAGAATATTGTTTCAAATAATATTCGCTACCAATATCTATGCATTTCTACTGCATAGTTCGTTTGTATCCTTGTTTATTGAAATGATAATCTGGCTCATGTCAGGTTTAGTACTAACAAAAAATTTAATAAACATGATTATTGAAATCAACAAGGACAATTATGAATCAATCGTCCAACAAAACGAAAAACCGGTATTACTAGACTTCTACGCAACTTGGTGTGGACCCTGTAAAACCTTATTGCCAACTCTTGAAAAACTGGCAGAGGAATTTGCAGATTCAGTCTGTGTTGCTAAAGTATGCTTGGATGAAGAGTTAAAGTTTAATCAAGAAATCGGTTTACAATTTGGTGTTATGGCTATTCCAACAGTTGTCATCCTGAACAAAGGAGAATTGGTTGGATCCAAAATGACTGGTCTGAGGAAAAAAGAAGAATACAGTTCAATTTTATCTAAACTACTTTAAAAGAATATTATGGAAACAATGAGAAACGTTGAAAATATAAAGAAATCCTTAGCCATATTCTTGGATATGGAGAATGTTAATTTCACAACAATTGAAGACAGTGAACGTCGCGTTTTGATTCACATCGATTATAATTTCAAACAGGGCACGGTGGGCTATTACATTGATTATCAAATTAAAAATGATCTGATTCAATTTATGTGCTACACCAACCAACATATTCCGGAAGCTAAGCGCACTGAAGTTCAAACCTACTACAGTCGAGTTAATGATAACAATACACATTGGGGTACAATTCACCTCAATGTAGAAACGGGAGCTACCTTTTCAAGATCTTCGCTTGTGTTGGATGACATTCAGGATGTGAGCACGACTCTAATTGGTAGGTGTTTTTCAATCAATAATTACAATATAGGAAACTACTTTGAAGGTGCCTTGAAAATTGGATATGGAAATAAAACGGCCGAAGAAGTATATCACGAGGTTATAAATGCAGTTGATACTCGATTAAATTGATTGCCTAATTTTAAACTTTAAATAAATACATAGTTAGACATGTCAGATCACATGAAATTTAAGGATTTAGGCGCTATTAAACTGGGAGAATTGGCATTTGAAATTGGTGATTACACCTGTGCGCATGATCATTTATTCAAAGCATATAATAAGTTAAAGGATTATCAAGGCGACGATTTTGGAACGAAGTTATTGTTGGGTGATCTAAGTTTTAAAATAAAGGAATCCATTGGTAGACAAGGTGACGGAAAATCAATTTTATTGTACGAAACATGGAAATTATCCAAGAGTTCATTCGTTCGAGGAAAACAATGCGTCAAGTCACTTTTCTTGGATAAATTCAATAAAATGGATCGAAATCCTATTTCACCAGAAACACAAGCAATTTTTAATAGAGGACATGAATTCGAGGACTTTGTTAGAGAAAATAGATTTCCAGGTGGAACCAATGTGAAGGAAAAAGTAGGTAATTTCTTTTATTTCAATTCATACACCAAATATTTAACCGAAGAATCGACTTCAAATGTAATTTATGAAGCTTCTATAATTGAAGATGAAGTTTTGGTCATGTGCGACATACTCGTCAAGAATGAAGAGGGCAAAATTGATATTTTTGAGATCAAACTAAATACAGAAATAAACGAGGCTATAAAATCCGATTTAGCCATTCAATACACGATTTGTAAGAAACGATTTGGAGAAAAATTAAATTCGTTCAATCTAATCCTTCGTTCAAATGAGGACGATCAACCTTTTAAAATTATAGATGTAACAGAGGATGTATCTAAATTAACTCTTGAAGTAGAAACACAAATTGATCATTTTAAAAATGTGCTAACGAATCAGGAACCGACCATTTCGATGGGGAGTCATTGCGAAAAACCGTATGCATGTGATTTCACGAATTATTGCGGAGCTAGAAAAAGCTGATCATCTGATCACTTATATATTGTTTGCATCTGTTCTATCCGATTTTGAATAGTCAAACGCAAAGATTCAGGTGAAAGTACTTCCACGTCTTCACCATAGGATAGAATAACTTGTTCTAATTCAAGGTTTGGTATCAATTTTAAGGTTACTAAAAAACCTTTGTCCGTCCATTTATTGCGTTGACTTTCATGCAAAGGTTTCGTTTCAGCATATTTACCTCGTTTTTCATTGAAAAGCAATTCGACGGTTTCAACAGGTTTATTATATCGAGTAACCCCAATGATTTCAGAGAAATGATAATCCCAATCCAAATCAGTTGAAATATAAGCCGCTTTAGCTTCCTTGATAGCATGAACCCTATCCAAAGGAAGGGTCCAAGTTTCAATTCCTAATTCCTCGTTAAGTCCAAAAATGAACCACCTGCCGTTGTATTGTTTTAAATAATAAGGATGAAAAATGAAACTAAATGACCCACCGGTAAATGGTGTATAGGTAACCCAAAGCACTTTTTTTTGAACGATGGCATTGAAAAATGGCGAAATCCAATTATAGCCAGTATAATCGACATTGGATTCAAAGGAAATGACTTTATCATCTCCCCCACCAAATTTATTTTTAAGCATGACATTCATTCCTTCCACCCATTCAAACCCAGGACTACCCGAAAAACGTTGAAACAACTCCAATGCGCTTTTCATTTGCTTT
>JACCEA010338043.1_pt1 | contig 16090 bp, 14 predicted proteins | sample 7449851 | NCBI WGS metagenome assembly JACCEA01 (sample SAMN15323453, study PRJNA562643) | freshwater metagenome | isolation source: river surface water | place: USA:Blue River Watershed | collected 2017-08-18 | reverse complement strand
GCATTACTATATGGCAACCTTACTTGTACAGGTGTTGTTGGCTGAATTGTAGGTGTAATTACCCAATGACGTTGCATCACACTTGTATTATAAATTGGATTTGGATTTGTACATGCTGGTACAGAGGCATTTGTAACATCAACATAAGATGTCACTGTAACATTCCCAAGGTTTTGTCCAAGCGAATTTATTGAAGCCAATAACCTACCTGAAGAATGGTAGAAATGAATCCATCCATTCTGGTTGACCAAACACGTTGCAGATTCATTGTTGTTTCCTAATGCTGAACCAGCTGTTGGAAGAGTAACTGTTGTTGATCCTGTCAATGAAGATGGGCAACCTGTTGAGTTCGTAATCGAAGAAATCGTATAAGTAGTTGATGCAGAAGGTGTAACTGTGGCATTCCAAGCAGCGTTTCCTGTTCCTGAAACCGTTTGACCATTGCTTAAATTCAACGTCCAAGCTCCAGATGCGGTTACATTTCCACCTAAATTCACTTGAGTTCCATTACATACCGTTGAAGATGTTGTAGATAATGTTGCTGCTGGAGGTGTATTTACTGTAACAATAACATTGTCAGAATTAGAACATCCATTCGAAGTGGTTGTTAAGGTATATGTCGTTGTTGCAGTTGGCGTTACTGTAGGATTCTGAACACTTGAAGTAAAACCTGCTGGGGTTGATGTCCAAGCATAAGTTCCTCCTGTTGGAATAATATTCGCAAACGTTTGAGCAATGTTTGTAGCTTGAGGAATGGAAATGATTGCCCCACCGTTACCTGCATATAACATGTAGTACATACGAGTCACTCCAGTTAAACCAGAAATCGTATGTAAATTATCATCAGTAGATGCTCCCATACTTTGAGAGGCCGTATTTGGCTGAGGAATCATGAACAATTGATTAATCGAAGGGTCAAATGCACTGTGCACGCGTTTTAGAAAACAATTATACGTGATACCATTCGCTGTCACCGTGAAGGTATTTAAATCTTGAACTCCTGAACCATCAGCCCCATTGTTTCCAGTTATACTTACAGATGATACACCGTTTAAGTCTGCAGCCCAATAAAAAATTGTTGGTGCTGTTGTACTATATCCTTGTGCCCCAATTACTCTTGTGAAATATTGACCTCCTGTTCCGAAAGCAGCATTCGAAACAACAGTATTGTCAGAATAATTGATTGATGCTCCCAAATTTGTATTGATAAAATTACCCCAATCATACATATCGCTTCCACCATCACCAATGTAATTTGCATTAACACCACCAGTACCATCCATAACATATCCGTATGGAGTTGGAATTGAAGCCGTCAATGTTGCTTGATTCGTATTAATTGCTGCAAGAACTGAACTCAAAGAAGTTGATCCAGATGAAATCGTTCCATTTAATGTTGTCGAATTAGGGGCACATATACTCACATCCGGACCAGCATTTACAGTTGGAATTGGATTAACTACAACGGTCGTTGACGCGCAACTTAAACTCCAATTGCCACCTGAATTATTTCTAGCATAATAGGTTGTAGTTGTAGTTGGTGAAACAGTAATGCTATTTCCAGTACCAATTTGTCCAGTTGTATTACATCCACCTGTGAACCAATAAACCGTACCAATTGCTCCAACGGCTGTTAATGTTGTAGATGATCCATTACAAATTGTACTCGGTGAGGCTGTAATCGATGTCGGTGCTGCTGGTGCTAAAGGCACACACGAAACAGTTAAATTGAATCCTGTTCCAACAATACTGACGTCAGACACAAATTGCACTGTTAAGGGACCTGAAGTTGATGTAACAACTGGAACAGTTCCTACCCCAGCATTTCCTGACCATAATAATGTTCCACCAGTACCAGCGCCATTATATATATACATATAATCACAACATGCTTCGCCGCTAATCGTTCCACTAACTTGAATTCCATTTCCAGCAGTGCTTGGATTTAAAACAGTGTACCCATTGCAATAATTTATGTAATTACCCAACGACCCACCCATGTCATACAAATTTCCTGAACACAATGTATAAGAATTGCTTCCTGTAGCAGGAACCATATTCTCAACTGCACAAGAACTGTAATAAGAAATTTGTGTACTAGATGCTAAGGAATTACAAGGCCAATTGCTTAATAACAGGGAATATGTTCCTGAAGTTGTGCAAGTCCAATTTAAGGTCGATTGCAATCCACATTGATCATCAGCTCCCGCTAATTCAGTTCCACCAGTAGCTGTAGAATACACTCTTAAATAAGTATCTGCAGAAGACAACCCACACGTCGAAAAGGTATAAGTACAACCTGCATTCGCTACAAAACTTAATGAAATAAAACCAGATCCAAAAGCACTGGTGTATTGTATGGCTGATGTCGGAGAAATTGAGCCTGAATATGTAGCTGCACCACAATACTGAGCATTTAAAGAATTTGCAAACCCAAGCATTATAATAAGGTTCGCAATAATTAATTTGTAAACTCTATTCATAATTACTTGTTTTTAGGGTCGGTTGAAATTGTAGAAGGTTCTTGCATTTTTTTGTACAATTCTGGATGTTCATTGATCCAAAGTGCTTTTTGCTTAGTATAATTTTGATTATCCAATTCTGGATTTCCAGTATTGATAAACTTCGGAAAATCATTCGGTAAGGGTGATTGGCTTTCTACACCTTCCTTTTTAAAACTTCCGATTAAAAAGTGATATTCTTCAGGATGATTTAAAATCCATTCTTGACGTTCTGCCTCATTAGCAAACTGAGGAACTTGAATATTTCTAAGCTCACTTGTTGATTTCTCAATTTCAGTTTTTTGTGAAAAGGACGTTGAATGAAAGAAAAAAGTCATTGCGCTTATACCTATATAAAAGGTCACGCGATTTGATAATCGTAATGTAGTTTTTTTCATACTGTTATGGTTTCAAAAAATAAAAGTTATCTAGTTGGTTTCGTGATAATTTTTACTGAGGGCAATCTACGTAGATTTACGTATGACATTTTTACAAAATGATTAAAAAGGACTTTTAAATGAATATTTTACTGTATTCTGTTATACTTTCAATTTTAATCAATTCTCTTTTCTGGGTTAAGGATAAATTATCAAACAATTAAAATGACATTATATCTGATATTTGTAACCTATGTTATAAAACTTCTATCAGAAACACTTACCTTTGCGCCCAAATTAAAATTGACAGATAAGAAATGAGTACAGCACTTGGGAATCATATCCTCGTAGAGTTTATGAATTGTGACCCGCACATCATGAACGATGTGGCAGGAATTGAAAGAGACATGGTGGCTGCGGCGCAAAAAGCTGGAGCAACAGTTATCAATTCAACATTTCACCATTTTTCTCCATGGGGAGTTTCTGGTGTAGTGGTAATTCAAGAAAGTCATTTAGCAATTCATACATGGCCAGAATATGGTTATGCTGCTGTAGATTTATTTACATGTGGTGATATGGATGCTTGGATTTCTTTTGATCATTTGAAAGAATGTTTCAAATCATTATCTTATTCTGCAATTGAAATGAAGCGTGGTTCTGTCAATTTGTTGACTAGAAACGATTTCGACATGAGTACGATGCGCCAAAAAGCAGGCGAATGGAGAAATCCAGAATTCTTTACCCGCAATGTTTGGTTCACTGATAAGGATGAATACCAAGCACTTTCTTTGCGTTTTACAGGTGAAGTTTTCTATGATGTTCAATCCCCTTTCCAACGTGTTCGTATCATCGAATCATACAAATACGGAAAAATGTTGGCATTGGACGATATGGTCATGACAACAATCGAAGATGAATTCCATTACCATGAAATGATTTCGCATCCAGCGATGTTTACACACGGAAATGCTAAAAATATTTTAGTAATTGGTGGTGGTGACGGTGGAACTGTTCGTGAGATTTTACGTCATGACTCAGTTGAGAAAGTAACAATGGTAGAAATTGACGGAGAAGTAATTAAAGCATGTAAAGAGCATTTACCTCAAATTGCAGCGGCATTCGATAATCCCAAATTGGAATTGATTGTTGACGATGGAATTGCTTTCATCAAAAATGCAAAACCTGAATCATACGATTTGATTATTGTTGATGGTTCAGATCCTGTTGGTCCAGCTGAAGGTTTGTTCTCTGTAGAATTCTATACAAATTGTTACAACGCTTTAACAAAAGACGGAATTCTTGTTGCTCAAGGTGAATCACCAAAATTCAACGAAAAAGCTTTTGCTGAATTGAATCATACGCTTCAAGATATTTTCGGAACAAACAATGCGCCGGTTTCTTTATTCTTCGTTCCTACTTATCCAACAGGTATGTGGTCGTTCCAATATGGAATCAAAGGTGATAAACATCCTAAAACAGTTTCGAACGAATCAGTTATTGATGCCTTTGTTGACACGAAAGGATTACGTTACTACAATTCAGACGTTCACAAAGGAAGCTTCGCAACTCCAAACTTTGTGAAAGCTCTACTTAAAAAATGAGTTGAATTTGATGATTTGATAATTTGAAGATTCGAAAATTTATTCAAGTTTAAGATTCAAATTATTGAATAATCAAATTTTTAAATAGACAATACATGGCAACATTAAATAGATTCGAAGATTTAAAAATATGGCAGGATGCTAGAAATTTTAATAAGAATCTATTTAATGTATTGCTTTCAGTGAATGACTTAAAATACGGTTTCTTAAAAAATCATTTATTCAAAACTTCAGGCAGTATTATGGATAATATTGCAGAAGGATTTGAACGAGAAGGAAATAAAGAATTCATTCAATTTCTCTATTATTCCAAAGGCAGTGCTGGAGAAATTAAATCACAATTATACAGGGCGTTTGATTTAAATCTAATAAATGAAGTAAACTTCAATGATTTATCAAATCAACTTGTAAACATATCATCTCAATTAAGTCTTTTTATTAAATACTTGAAGAATAGTGAATTCAAAGGGTCAAAATTTAAAGAATCAAGTATTAACTACGAGGTGAATTTAACCATCGAAAATTTCATTGAATCATCCAATGAATCTTCGAATAATTAAATTGTCAAATATTCAAATCACTTTAATATGTCATTCGATCCAAACGGTGTTGGTATTGCCAACGGAAATTTATTCGGTTTTCCAGTAACAGAACAAGAAGCTGATATTGTAATGATTCCAATTCCATGGGATGCAACTGCTTCATACGGAAAAGGAACAAGTGATGGTCCACAAGCAATTTTGGACGCTTCAACGCAATTGGATTTCTACCACCCGAAATTGGAGAATGCGTATCAGACGAAAATCTATTTAACTCCGATCTCTCAAGAATGGAAAGAAATAAATGCGAAACTGTGCATTGAAGGTGTTGAATACATTGACTTTCTTGAAAATGGTGGGAAATTAGAAGAAAATGTTGCATTTCAGGAAACAGTAAATTCAATCGCTGAAGCACAAAACGCCTTGAAAGAAAATCTGAAACAACGTGCAACTGATTTAATAGCTCAAGGAAAACTAGTTGGTGTTTTAGGTGGTGAACACTCTACTCCACTTGGATTAATTGAAGCGATTGATGCAAAAGGTGAAGCGTTTGGAATTTTACAAATCGATGCGCATGCTGATTTGCGTGATGCGTATGAAGGCTTTAATCAGTCACACGCGAGCATCATGTTTAATTGTTTGAAAAATTGTTCCAACTTGACAAAATTGGTGCAAGTTGGAATACGTGATATTGCTCAGTCGGAAGTAGATTTAATTAATACTAGTAACGGACGAGTTAGCACCTATTTCGATTGGAATTTAAAAGAAGGTCAATTTAATGGTGAAACTTGGAATGCTCAAGTTGATCGTATTATTGCTGATTTACCTTCGAACGTCTACATTTCATTTGATATTGATGGTTTATCTCCTGAATTATGTCCAAATACAGGAACTCCAGTAGCAGGTGGATTCAAATTAGAAGAAGTAAATTACCTCTTGTTTAAATTGGTAGAATCTGGTCGAAAAGTTGTCGGATTTGATTTAAACGAAGTTGCTCCTGGAAAAGATGATGATTGGGATGCAAATGTTGGTGCGAGAGCTTTATGGAATTTAATTTGTGCAGTCGAGAAAAACAGAAGACTTCATACTGCTTAAACTTTTCTGCAAAATTCAGTGAACATAAATCATTTGTGTATATTCGTTTTATAATTGCAACGAAATGATTCGAAACATCAATTTGTCATTCTTGTGGATATTTTTAGGATTGTTGATTTTCAGCACCTATAAATTACTATTTACAGCAAGCATTTATCCTTATTCTTTGCTTTTGATTGGAACGCTTTTGGCAATTGGGATGTTTCTTTCCTTGTACCGTGTTAAAACTAGACACACACGATTATACAGCATCTTTTCTATATTGGGAATTGCCAATTGTGCATTAATATGTATTGACTATTTCAATGCAGATGTCTTGAAATTAACTTGGAATTATTCTTTCGCGCTTTTCTTCCTACTCATTTTCTATGGATTCATTGATCGCATTCAACACTTCAAAAATGCATTAGCGCTACCTACCCTATTTCTATATTACATCACAGGAGGATTAATTTTTATTGCGCTAGCGTTCAAACTTGAACAACAATTCGTACACCAAACGATTACTTATTTGTTTCTTGCTTGTACAATTTCTTTTTCCATTGCTTCATTGATGAATTTAAAAGCAACGAATCAATAAACGTAGGTTCCAAATCCATACAAGCGTTTCAACCAATAATCTGATTTTTCAATTTCTGTTATTACGACTCCCTTCGAAGAACTTGCGTGAATCATAACGAGTGGTTTTCCTTTTTCAGAAATGATCATTCCAACATGTGAAATCCCTGAGCCATTGTCAAAGAAAACTAAATCACCCATCATCACATTCTTTTCTTTTAATTGACGCGATGAAGCGTATTGGTCAATTGCTCTTCGTGGAAGTTCTTTCTTAAAGTTTTTCATCACGTAACTTGTGAATCCGGAACAATCAAAACCACTTGGTTCATTTCCAGCCCAAACATAAGGCGTTCCAATAAATTTCTTTGCATACTCAACAATTGCCAAACGTTCTTTCGCATACATATCTAATGCAGCCTCTGAATTGGTTGTTGCATAATCTGTAGAATTCGCATTCGGGTATTCTAAATCTGGGATTTCATCAAAAAGTCCAGCCATTGCCTTTTGCAAATGCTCAAATTCTTCCTTTTGGTTTCTTCGCTTTAAATCTTCAGCCCAAGCGATTAAATCATGTTTCAAAAATGAAATTTCATACATGTGTGCATTGAAGACTTTTTTACCGTCACTTGATTTTTTAATTTCTTGAAACAATTTTGAAGCATCATCTAAGGCATTCGGATGGTTAATCAACCAATGCTCATTTTGACTCAACTGAAATAAACTTAGTGCTTTATAGAACTTTGGAATTTGCGACCAATCATAATCAGGAATATCTAACAAACGATTCGCTTTTCGATAAACCATTTTATAATGATTCTGTGCATAGAGCATTTCCAACTTATCAAATTCTGGAACTTGAGCTTTCGCAAACGAAGCAAATCCAATCACCATCAAACATCCAATCAAAAACTTCATGCACATTAACTTTAGTATACGAAATAACGAATTAATCCAATTTCAATTCGCCTCTCTCCATTTTTCATTCAACATCCATTTGTTTATTGATAAAAAACGCTTGTTAACATTTTTTTTAAAACCGCTCTTCACTTTTTGTACCAAATCGTCGTTATTTGAATTACATTAGTAATCTACATTAAAACAGACTATGACAAAAGTATTCTCCTTCGTGTTTATCACAATCTTAAGCGTAAGCGCTTTCGCACAAACTGATCCAAACAAAGTTGCAACAACTCAAAAATTTGATGAAGTATTAACCTACGTGTCACGCATGTATGTTGACACCGTAAACAGCGATCAATTAACAGATGCTGCAATCATTGCCTTATTGGAAAAATTGGATCCGCATTCAACCTACATTAGTAAAGAAGAAGTTGCTGAAGCAAACTCGTCGATCAATGGAAGTTTTGTTGGAATTGGAATTCGTTTTCAAATCTTGAAGGATACATTAATGGTTGTTGCTACTATTCCGGGGGGACCATCGGAAAAATTAGGAATTCTACCAGGCGATAAAATCACGAAGATTGAAAATCAAAATGTTGCTGGAATTGGCTTGAAAAATGCACAAGTGAAAGAACGTTTATTGGGAGAACTTGGAACCAAAGTGAAAATTGAGATTCAACGTAAAAACGCTAAAAAACCAATGGATTTTGTGATTACTCGTGATAACATTCCATTAAATTCTGTTGATGCGTATTATATGTTAACACCTGAAATTGGCTACATTAAATTAAGTAGTTTCTCAAGAAGTTCTTCTGAAGAAATTCAAAAAAGCATCAAAGAATTAAAAGCGAAAGGAATGAAACACTTAGTTTTTGATCTTCAAGGAAACGGTGGTGGATTATTAGACGCAGCTCAAAAAATTGCAGATGAATTTTTATCAGATGATAAATTGATTGTTTATTCAGAAGGCCGTTCTCAACCAAGAAGTAATTTGAAAGCTTATAAAAAAGGATTATGGGAAGAGGGTAAATTGGTGATTTTAACGGATGAATATTCAGCTTCAGCGAGTGAAATTCTTTCTGGTTCCATTCAAGATTGGGATCGTGGATTAATAGTAGGAAGAAGAACATACGGAAAAGGATTGGTTCAACGTCCAATCGATTTAACGGATGGATCTCAAATGCGCTTGACTATCGCTCGTTATTATACTCCTTCTGGACGTTGTGTTCAAAAACCTTATGACGATATCGATGATTACCGAAATGATTTGAACAACCGCTATAAAAATGGAGAATTCACAAACATGGATTCGATTCATTTGGCTGATTCATTGAAATATACAACGTTGGCAACAAAAAGAACTGTTTACGGTGGTGGCGGAATCATGCCAGACATTTTTGTTCCTTTAGATACAACTGAAATTACTGATTACTACAAAGATTTGATTCAAAATGGTCACATCAATAGTTTCTCGTTAGAATATGTCGATAAACACAGAGATGAATTATTGGTTCAATACCCAACATTTGATAGTTACTTAAAAGGATTTACAGTTGATAAAAAGTTGATGGATGAGTTCTTTAAATTTGTTGAAAAAGAAGACAAAGAACTGAAATTCAATGAGGAACAATACAAAACAAGTGAAAACCTATTGAAATTGCGTTTGAAATCCATTCTTGCGCAAGACATTTGGGGTTACAACGAGTTTTATCAAGTTTATAATCAATCAAATGAAATCGTTTTACGTGCAGTAAAAGCAATCGAAAACGGAGAATATGAAAAAGCAAATCTGTCTAAAAAGTAATTTATATTTTTGCAAAAAAAGTGATTTTATGAAGTACCTATTTATTGTAAGTTTAAGTGTTCTAGGATTAGCTGCTTGTTCTGAATCGAACGAAGCAAAAGGTGGTGAAGTAGTTTCTACACTAGCTGCAGATGGAAATAATGAAGCAGAAATTCAGAAATCATTAAAAGAAATTGAAGCTGAAGAAAAAGAACATGCGGCATCAACAACTACAATGAGTTTTGACAAAACAACAATCGATTTCGGAAAAATCAAAGAAGATTCTGAAAACAAGGCTTCTTTTATTGTTACCAATACAGGTAAGTCTCCATTGATTATTAAAAAAGTGGATGTAAGTTGTGGTTGTACAACAGCTCAAAAACCTGAAAAACCAATTTTACCAGGAAAATCGGATAAAATTGAAATTGTGTTCCACCCGAAAATTGGACAATTAGACGATCAACAAAAAACGGTTTCAGTAACGGCAAATACCGATCCTGAAGTTGAGGTTCTAAACATCAAAGCCTTTGTAACGAAAAAATAATTTTGATATCAATGAAAAAGGGAGAAGTTTAAACTTCTCCCTTTTTTTTATTCTTTTACTTCTTCGTAATCCACATCTTCGATATCCATGTATTCCGATTGCGCCTTTTTCTTTTTTGAACCTCTGAGAATACTCATCTTTCCAAATGATTTTATTTTTTGAGAACGTTCTTGTTCAAATTTTCGCTGTCGTTCATTCATGGCTCGCTCCTCCTCCATGTTTCTTTTCGCAATCATTAATTGCCCCAGAAAACGCAATGCTACAATCGCACCAATGATGATGAGAATTGTTCGAATAAAACCTGTAACGCTTGCTTCAACAACAACCATTTGTCTTATCTAGATAAGTGCATGTTTCGTTCTGAATAAACTTTTGTAAAGAAAGGATCTTTCAAATTCTTAATAAAACGAATTGCCTCACCAGTAGATTTCATTTCTGGACCAAGTTCCTTTTTAACATCTGGGAATTTCTCATAGGAGAAAACTGGAATTTTAATCGCATATCCTTCCTTGCGCGGTTGGAAATTGAAATCAGTTACCTTCTTCTCACCCAACATTACTTTCGTTGCATAATTCACATATGGTTCGTCATACGCTTTTGCAATAAAAGGAACAGTTCTAGATGCACGAGGATTGGCTTCAATTACATAAACTTTATCATCTTTAATAGCGAACTGAATATTGATCAATCCAACTGTTTTCAAAGCAACAGCAATTTTCTTTGTGATATCTTCAATTTGCTGCATTACGAAATCTCCTAAATTGTATGGAGGTAAAACAGCGTATGAATCTCCTGAGTGAATTCCAGCTGGCTCAATGTGTTGCATGATACCAATGATATAAACGTTTTCTCCATCGCAAATAGCATCTGCTTCTGCTTCAATTGCACCACCTAAGAAATGATCTAACAAAATTTGGTTATTCCCCATTTCATTGATAATATCAACAACATGGTGTTCCAATTCTTCTTTGTTAATAACGATTTTCATTTTTTGTCCACCCAAAACGTAAGAAGGACGAACCAATAACGGGAATCCTAATTCATCTGACAATTCGATTGCTTGTTCAGCGCTTTCAACAATGCCATATTTCGGGAATGGAATGTTGTTCTCTTCCAAAACTTTAGAGAAACGTCCTCTGTCTTCAGCTAAATCCAAGGCTTCGAAACTTGTACCAAGAATTTTAATTCCGTAACGGTCTAATTTCTCAGCGAGTTTCAAAGCCGTTTGACCACCAAGTTGCACAATAACACCTTCCGGTTTTTCATGCATAATGATGTCGTAAATGTGTTCCCAGAAAACTGGTTCAAAGTATAATTTATCTGCTGTATCGAAATCTGTTGAAACCGTCTCAGGATTACAATTGATCATGATTGTTTCGTAACCACATTCTTTCGCTGCTAAAACTCCATGAACACATGAGTAATCAAATTCAATTCCTTGTCCAATACGATTTGGTCCAGAGCCTAAAACAACAACTTTTTTCTTATCTGTTACTGGACTTTCATTTTCGTATTCAAACGTAGAGTAATAATAAGGTGTTTGTGCTTCGAACTCTGCCGCACACGTATCAACCAATTTATAAACTCGGTTAATTGCAAACTCTTGACGTTTTTTATACACTTCAGATTCCAAACATCTCACTAAATGCGCAATTTGTCTATCTGCGTAACCTTTTTGTTTTGCCTCAAATAATAATTCTTTCGGAAGATTATCCAAATGGAATTTTTCAATTTTGCGTTCTAATTTGATTAATTCCTCAATTTGTTTCAAGAACCAAATATCAATTTTTGTTTTCTCAACAATTTTCTTGAAAGGAATACCCAATTTAATCGCATCATAAATGTGGAACAAACGGTTCCAACTTGCGAATTCTAAACTGTGTAAAATTTCATCTTGATTCGTTAATTCACGCCCGTCAGCTCCTAAACCATTTCGATTAATCTCTAATGATTGACATGCTTTTTGCAACGCTTCTTGGAATGAACGTCCAATTCCCATCACCTCACCAACTGATTTCATTTGAAGTCCTAAGCGACGATCTGTTCCGGGGAATTTATTAAAGTTCCAACGTGGTATTTTTACGATTACATAATCTAACGTAGGTTCAAATAATGCCGAAGTTGTTTTTGTAATTTGATTATCTAATTCATCTAAATGATATCCGATTGCCAATTTCGAAGCGATTTTAGCGATTGGATACCCTGTTGCTTTCGATGCCAATGCTGAAGAACGAGAAACTCGTGGGTTGATTTCAATTGCAATGATATCTTCAGCATCATCCGGAGAAACAGCAAACTGAACGTTACATCCACCCGCAAAATTCCCGATTGAACGCATCATTTTGATGGCCATATCACGCATTTTTTGGAATGTTGTATCCGATAATGTCATTGCCGGAGCCACTGTGATTGAATCTCCTGTGTGAATTCCCATTGGATCAAAATTCTCAATCGAACAGATAATTACCACATTGTCATTCGCATCACGCAATAACTCCAACTCAAATTCTTTCCAACCCAACAAGGCTTTATCAATCATTACCTCGTGAATCGGTGACAATTGCAAACCTCTTTCTAATAAACTATCGAATTCTTTTGGATCATGAACAACTGATGCTCCTGCTCCACCTAAGGTGAAAGATGCACGAATACACAATGGAAAACCAAATTCTTGAGCAACTTCTTTTCCTTCTAAGAATGATTTTGCAGTTGCTTGTGGTGCCATTGGAATACCAATTTTTAACATCAACTCACGGAATTCCTCACGGTTTTCTGTGATTTCAATTGCTTTGATGTCCACACCAATAATTCGAACTCCGTGTTCTTCCCAAATGCCCATTTCATCACATTTGATACACAAGTTCAATGCGGTTTGTCCTCCCATCGTTGGAAGTACAGCATCAATCTTATGTTTTTTAAGGATTTCAACAATGCTTTCTGGTTCAAGTGGCTGCAAATAAACGTTATCAGCAACAACTTTATCAGTCATGATGGTTGCAGGATTTGAATTGATTAATGTTACTTCAATTCCTTCTTCACGTAATGATCTTGCTGCTTGAGATCCGGAGTAGTCAAATTCACATGCTTGACCGATTACAATTGGTCCACTTCCGATAATTAAAATGGACTTGATAGAGGTGTCTTTTGGCATCTTCTGCTTTTGATTTTCAATTTTGAATACTATTCAACAAATTGAGCGCAAATTTAACCCAAAAAGTTCAACTTCCCAACCAATTCTTTTCTTGTTTTTAACAATTAACGTGGATAACTATTTTATATGACATATTTAAAAATTAGCATTTGACAAATCGGTTTAGTATTTACCGCAGAAACATAATCTTATACTAACTTTGTAAAATGAAATCTATTGGCAAAATTGTTCGTCAAAATGCTTTACAACTCGAATACTTTGTCTTCGGACAAGGAGACGAAACGATTATTTGTTTTCATGGCCACGGTCGATCTGCCTTTGATTTTGAATTTCTTGCTCAAGAAAACAGGAAGGTGATTTCCATTCATTTATTCTTTCATGGTCAATCGTTCTTTCCAGAAAATCGTGTTGAAAAAGAACCGCTTAAACAAAGTGAATTCATTCATTTGTTTAAAGAGATATTGATTACTGAAAACGTTAATAAATTCCATCTTTTTGCTTTTAGTCAAGGAGGTAGATTCTCACTCTGTTTAACACCATTTTTTGGCACACAAATAGAAACGTTAACCCTAATCGCTCCAGATGGAATGGATAATTATAGTTTTTACAATTGGTCTTCTCGTCAACGGTTAGCGCGCAAACTTTTTACCTATTTAGAACAACATCCAAAAAAAGTTCACCGCTACAGCACACTTGCTACCAAATTGCATTTAATGCGTCCAAAAGTCAAAGAATTCGTGCATGAGTTTGCCTCCAATCCAACAACATTTAAAAAGGCTTCGTCTACATGGAGAGCCTTTCGATTATTATTGCCGGATAACCTTTCAATTGCCAAAACGCTGAAAGAACATCACATTCCATTACTCATAATTATGGGAAAATTTGATCAAGTAATTCGTCCAAAGCAAGCGTATAGATTCGCTAAAAAATTGGGCATTTCGAATTGCGTAATTGAAATTGAAAATGGACATAATTTCTTTAAAAAATCTGCAATTACACGGTTTGAAAAATTGCTTCCTTTCAATCAAAACGTGTGAAAAACTTCATTCGAAACAATTCATTTCATCTCCTTTTAATTTTTAAATTTGTTACAAATCAAAAAAGTCATGAACAGCATTTTAAGTCACGCAGAAATTCAACAAAAAATCACCCGTTTAGCACACCAAGTACTTGAAAACTGCTTTGAAGAACCAACGGTTTATATTGGTGGGATTTGTGGAAATGGAATTAAAATCGCACATAAAATTCAGCGAATCATGGCTGCAAATTCAGATCAGGAAATTGTTGTTTTTGAAATTAATGTTGACAAAGACGAACCATGGAAAGAAGCTATTACTGTTTCGATAGATGAAAGCCTGTTGAAGAATGCCTATATCATTTTAGTAGATGACGTTTTGAATTCTGGAAAAACAATGCAATATTCGCTCATGAAATTTTTGGAACGACCAACAAAATCAATTAAAACTGTGGCCTTGGTTGATCGCACACATCGTCGTTATCCAATCAAAGCAGATTTCGTTGGAATAAGTTTGTCGACAACCTTAAAAGAACGTGTTGAAGTTGAATTGAACGATACAAATTCGATGGCTTATCTGGTTTAATATTACTAGTTTCAAGCTTTGCAAAATTTAAATATTTAGAATTTACAAATGTTCAAATTTTCAAATTTTGGAACATTCAACTTGTTAATCAATGATTTAAACTAATTTAATAACTCCCACATGCGCAAAACAACCGAAGCATCTTCCAACTACGAGTCCTTAGAAAACATGTCGACAGCCGATTTGTTGAGCAACATCAATAAAGAAGACATGACCGTTCCATTAGCAATTGAAAAGGAATTGCCTTCGATTGAAGCGTTTGTTGATGCTTGTTTTGAACGTATGAAAACTGGTGGACGATTGTTTTACATTGGTGCAGGGACAAGTGGTCGTTTGGGAATTGTCGACGCAAGTGAATGCCCGCCAACTTTTGGTGTTGAGCATGGAATTGTAGTCGGAATCATTGCAGGTGGCGACACTGCGATTCGCAAAGCGGTTGAATTTGCGGAGGATGATACTAAGCAAGGTTGGAAAGATTTGATGGAATATAACATCAATTCGAACGACACCTTGGTTGGAATTGCGGCATCTGGAACAACACCTTATGTACTTGGTGCAATTGAAGAAGCAAAAAAAATGGGAGTTTTAACAGCTGGAATTTCATGCAACCCAGGAAGTCCATTATCGAAAGCCGTGGAATTTCCTATGACTCCAGAAGTTGGACCTGAATTCGTTACAGGAAGTACGCGCATGAAATCAGGAACTGCTCAAAAATTGGTTTTAAACATGATTTCTACTTCGTTGATGATCAAATTGGGACGTGTTAAAGGTAACAAAATGGTTGACATGCAATTGAGCAACAATAAATTAGTCGACCGAGGAGTTAAAATGATTATGAGTGAAATTGATGTGACTTACGAACAGGCTGCTAATTTATTGGAAAAGCATGGATCCGTTAGAAAGGCTGTTGAGGCATTTAATTTGAAATGATAACGATGAAACATTTCCTTTTTATTAGTGTTTGCCTCATTTTCAGTTTCGCAAAGGCTCAAAAAACAGACAAGCGCATAGATGCTCAAAAATGGATTGAAACAGAGATTCCAAAAGCGTTTAACTCGCAATTAAACCCAATCGAAACAATTGCTACAGAGAAATACCAACGCTATAAATCTGATGCGATTAATGTAGATTTTGATGGCGGATTATCGGAAGAAGCATTTCACGAAAAATGGAAAAAAGAATATAATACAAAGAAGGCTGGTATTGGTATGAGTTTTATTTTAGGGGTGCAAGATTATGAAATAGTAAAAGTTGAACGCACTCGATTCGTTAAGAAACTATCACCTGCCTCCTATCTATTTCAAGTTTCGTTAAGTTATTCACAAAATATAGGAACAGTTGCAGTTCAATTGGTTGTTGAGGAACACGAAAATTCATTTCTTATTTCAGATGTCTGGCAAGAGAATTAAAAATGTGGTATTTCCGTCACAACATTTTCTC
>JACCEA011360918.1_pt1 | contig 16096 bp, 16 predicted proteins | sample 7449851 | NCBI WGS metagenome assembly JACCEA01 (sample SAMN15323453, study PRJNA562643) | freshwater metagenome | isolation source: river surface water | place: USA:Blue River Watershed | collected 2017-08-18 | reverse complement strand
GTCCATTTGATGATCCATCTGCTTTATCGGACGCTTCTAATAATTGGATTAAATCTTGATGGCTATTTTCAAGCAATTCAGCCTCCGCTTCAAAATCTTCCTCGTCTTCGTCTTGTAAGCGTTCTGATAAAGCCAACTTAAAGCTCTTCAACTTTCGAATAGACGACTTAAGAGTGTTCGCGGTTACACTAGCTCTAGGGTTCTTGTTAAACTCAATGAAGCTCGATCGCCTCTTTGCACTTGTAGTTATATTTACATCAGAAGAGTGAGGAGTACTTGAAGGTAAAGGACTGAATAATTTAATACTACTCGATGCAATCTTGCTACTGCTGTCGATATCTTCGGATTCTTCAACAATAATACCCAATTCATGGCTAGATGCAGTAAACGCAGAATGTGCACCTTTTTGAGATGATTGAACCGAAGGGGTTGTCGGAGTAGGAGACTTAGGAGAAACTGGAATTGGGGAAAAAACTGTATTATTAGAAGTTGAAGAAAAAGATCCAATGGTGCTGTTCTCATGACAATTGTTCCCCATACTTCCTTGAGAATTGTTTTCGGCTCGAGGAATGCAATTATTCAAGGAATGCAAGGCTGTACCTGATACATTTGTCAATTTGCTGGTACTATTGTTGACAATCACACTATCATCTTCTATGGTAATGAAGTATTCCAATCCATCCAAAATAGTTTGAATACCAATCAATTTCAAAAATATGTCAGGTTTCGCTTTTAATGAGGCTAACATTACCGACATTAGACTTGTCAGAAAAGGGAAGCTAGCAGAATACCACAGCTCAATATTGCACATTAAAGATTTGGTAATTCTCCACTCTAGTGCAGGAATATCTGTGGCAGCATTCTTGAATTGCAATAAAGCAAGGACGCACTTTTCGCTTTCATTTACCAATAGTTCTGAAGGCATGCAGCCCAAAGCATATTCGATCATTTCAATCCCACCCTTGAAAAATAACTCTTGTTGATAAAGTTTATGATTTACAATCGATTTGCTTAAAATAGACAGCAACAATGATAAACAACCATCCCCCACAAGCTCTTCCTTTCGTTGTCGTATTAATTGTTGCACGCTGCTGTCCAAAATCATTGCCATGTCCTCCTCTTCATCCCAGGTTTCGCTTAGAGATGTTCCCAATGTTGAAGAATTATTTCCAACAGGCGCCATATCACCTGAGGGATTCTTTTGAGATGTAAAATGTACAGGAGTAGATCGTTTGGAATTTCCAGCACTTTCACCATCCTGTGTAGAACCATTTCCATTAGCTTCAATTAACAAGCGAGGAAATAGTGGTAATAAGCAGTTAATTCCACCCAAAGTAACAAACAAATCTCTAGGATTGACAACATTCCAAGGTTGAGTGGTGGTGCCCATCGTAGCGTGACGACCGGATATCGGATCTACAACCCAGCCCTGATAACATCGCAGTGGATGATAGGACATTGAAATTTTCGGGAGAATTGAGTGGAATTTTTTGTCATGCGGAGACGTAATTCCTTTCAATAAATCAGTTGGTATCGCATCAGAGGTGTTATTTATCCCTTCATAACCTCGACCAGAATCAATTTTTGCAATAGCGGACACTGCCGCTGGAGACAACGCTTCATGAAAAAAATATATGGGTCCCATTTGTCCATTCAAATTCTTTCCCATGAAAAATTCTGTGTCCACAAAATTTCCAAGATTAGGAAACTTAACAGCGTCCGCGAAGATGATCTCATCATCTAAAGATATGGATAGTTCATCATTTGAAAAAAAAGCTAGTTTGTTCGGTTTTGAGTGACGAACGTTAAGATGATACCATACACCACGCTTGATATTTACTTCAGGCAGTCGCACCACAACTGGCTCCGTGCGAGCATTTTGACATATAGCAATTACAAACAATGAGTTCTCAAAAAAGATATCTAACCCACGATGTGATGGGTTTTGCCAAGTCAATAAATGCTGATGATCGTCACCAGAAGAAGTGTCAGTTTCATGAAATCGCTCTATCCGGAACCAAGTTATAAACTGATACTCCTTCGAGAAAGGAAACGCTGATGCCACAGTACCTAATCCAGATCCCTGACCACCAAGATTGAAAAAAGATGGTGGACTAGCCTTGCTGACGCCAACATCGTTTCGAATCATTATCTGTATAGACTGGAGTAAAGACAATGATAATTGAGATGGGGTTCTCAGAAGCATTAGTATCTTTCTCATATCCGCAGATGATATACCTAGTGATGCTGCCAAACCAATTAAATGAATTAATCGCTTAGACAACGATAACAATGATTTATCTTGCATAGACACTGAAAGAAGTTTCAGAAATATTCTACACAATCCTGGCGTTTCCGTGCCTCCCACAGCATCATCAACATATTGCAACCGTACCACATCACACGCTTCACGATTCATTATAAGGAATAATATATCTAGCATAGCTTTCTTAATGCTAGATGGCAATGAACTGAATAATTCTGGCTGACTAATGATTTTCAACAACACCTCATTTCTCCCCATTTCCACACTATATTTTTCAGGAAAACATATTCTACTCTTGCCATTCGTGAACATCTATTTAACCAAAAGAGATCAGAAGTAGATTTGGACGAATAAAAGAATCGCAACATTACCTCTGGAGACATGATGCCTTTAAAAACACTAAGCAAGAATGCTGAGTCAGAAGAATAATCCAGAGGGATATCCCCAAATTCAGTCCTGTAAACATCCAGCCAACTCATGATCACTATCACTATGCGCACAACTATCTATCAATTCTTCTACAATTCTTGCACTACAAGATAATAATAAATTATGAAACAGAGAGGAATCGAAAATGTTGCAATTGCTGAATTGCTATGGCAACAAGCAAGTGGCGAACAATAGGGAACTTAGCCCACTATTTGTCTGCAAGCCAGTAAGGTAGCCAAGAATGCACAGTGGACTGTGTGATGTTGTATTCAGTGTCCAATAAAGAGAAACTTAGAGATTGCTTCTTGTTATTAAATGGAATACTTCTATTTTATATGCAGATATGGCTTTTTTGCTGCCTATGGGTATGTTTGGGATCTGGGATCTAGGATCTGGGATATAATACTGTACCATACACCAAACATTATACCTATATAAATTGTAATAGGCCTTACTTCTATTGACAATATCACTCAGTTAGGCAGAGTTGATCTTTTTTTGTCTCTTCCGAAGAGGGTCCGCTTGTGGCTAAGATGTATGGATGTTTCAACAGAATCCGCGTATTGAAATCCAGCACTTGACATGCAATGAACAGCAGAACCAATAATCTTGTATTCGTCACCATTTTTGCATGCATTATGACCATGATGAAAATCAATCCAATAAACAGTTTTACTGCTCGGGCATTGAAATTAACCCCAACATATATAACAAAGAATCAATGGTGGATGAAGGACATGAAGATGTACAGCATTCATGATAGCATCATCGTTCCCGCAACCATCAACAGCGATCAATACTTTATGAAATTGGCAATACGACATGCGCAAACCGCATATCGTGAAAGGGAAGTTCCCATTGGAGCCGTCCTTGTGGATAACAATGGAACGGTAATAGCAGCATCTAGAAATCAGGTAGAAGCTCAGCAAGATGCAACAGCACACGCTGAAGTAGAATGTTTACGGAAAGCTTCAAAAATCTTGAACAATTGGAGATTGCTGAATTGCACTCTCTATACAACCTTAGAGCCTTGCCCTATGTGCCTAAGTGCAATTCAACACTTCCGAGTGAAGCGACTAGTTTACGGTGCTCGAGATATTCGACTCGGATCATGCGGAAGTTTTGTAAATCTTGCAAAGCACCCATTTAATTCTGTGGAAATAACAGGGGGTGTATTAGAGGAAGAATCAAAAACACTACTGAAAAGATTTTTTCAAGGGTTAAGGAAAGAGAAGGACAGATATGCTAGCCACGACATGGGTAGGGGGGTGGTTTGTGAAGACTTTCCTACTTTGAATGAGACATTTCCGGCGTAACTTTCCCCAAAGTATTTTTGATGTTCAATCTGCATAAATATCCAGAAAAGTGTTTGTGAGCTTTTGTTTATATGTATTTTAATGAGATTATTTTCAATTTCTTTTGAGATTTTCCAGCTTCTTTATATTACAGTGAAAATTTACAAGGTTATAACGGTAGTGTAACATGGAAGATGAACAAAAAGTTTGAGATAATTAAGCGTTGGCTCTGCATTCCTTCCAGCATTCACCATCAAACAAGTTGCAGTCAGTGCATTCCCATGGATATGGCTTAGCTCTGTTCTTTTGATATGGAAGACCGGTGCGGCCATGGGAGTGCTCGTGAACAGCAACGTTGTAGGCACTCATGCCAACAGAGAGACCAACCATAACTAGAAATTAGGTGTGATAAATTTCAAACCCAAGGATTATCATACAAAACTTACCGATAGTCAACTTATACCATTTACCAACCTCTGCTCTAATTTCGTCGACATTACCGTGACTGAAGGCACGGTTGACAACTGTGTTGACTTGCTTGACGGTGCGACGACCAACGATGGAGAACATTTTGTATATGAATAATAGAATTAATGAAATACTTATGATGACCCCAATAATATCCCGATCGATAAAGAACCAACTGGAACGTAACAAACTTGGAACTATAATAGTGAGTTTTGAGAAGAGCACACTCCACTCGAGATGCACCGTATAAGTCTAACAAATAAATAGCACATAGAAAACTTTGTTTTTTATGCCAACACTCTGTATAAAGGAGTGCGATATATAGTTTATATGTATTTCGGTTAAAATACTATGCAAATGCTTAATTAATAAATAAATTAAGAAAAAGCGAAAATTTGCCAAGAAAAATCTCAGTGGTCAGTGCCGTCAACAAGTATTATGGTATACTGTACTTCTATTATTTTTATATTACCAGATCATATTATCTGGTTAAGTTGGTTAGGTGCCAAGTACACCACAGCACAAATCCTCAATTCTAATAAGTTCTGTGGCAATAATGAAAGGAGGAATTGGAAAGAGTGCCGAACGGGACGATCATGGTCGCGAGTACTTGTCGTCTGAACCTTGGCAAAAGATGGGTACCAACAACACCTTCACCAGCCGAGCAACAAGTTACTTCGACAAACTCACTCGCAAAGTGACGGGTGATTTGGAAGGCGAAGATCTTTTGAGAGTTATGTGGCTGTCAATTACGTTGTTCTTCGTCGTGGGAGGATACTGGTTATTAAGATCGTTGAAAGATCCAATCATGAGTGTGATAAATGGTGTTGAATACATTCCTTCTGCAAAGATTGCATCCCTGTTTGTGGTATTTGGGTTGGTTATTATTTGTGAGTATCGTCTATTACGAGTATATATTTGAATCGTATCTTACTTTTCTTGTTTTATCCAGACAACAAGTTGCTGGATATGTATCCAAAGCACCACTTGTTCTACATGATGGGGGCTGCATATGGATTGGCATTTGCTGTAATGGGTCTTGCTTTGATGCATCCTACTGCTGGGTTGGCCAATACCAATGCAAGTCCTTATAGATGGTTAGGCTGGCTATCATATGTCACTATCGAATCCTTCGGTTCTATGGTCGTACAGTGTTACTGGGCACTGGTAAACGCTTCTGTCGATGTTAATTTTGCAAAGAAGAATTTTGGTCTGATAGTAGCCGGTGCTCAGATTGGCTCAATTCTTGGCCCAACATTAGCAACACAAGCTGATCACATAGGTATTCCTCTTTTGTACATTTCTGGTGCGATTGTTATGTTTTTGATGGTTGCTGCTATGCGATTGTACATCAAAAAGTTTGGTGTTCCAGCTGAAGAGCCTAAAGCAGAGAAGGATCCAAAGAAGTCAGGCAAAGAAGAAGGTATTATGGAAGGGTTCTACCTATTTTACGAGCATGATTACGTGAAAGGTATATTCGTGGTTTCCAGTTTCTACATGGTTCAAGTAACTATCGTGGATTACATGATGAAGGTATTAGCCAAAGAGCGTTATGGATTGATGTTTCCCGATGATCCTCAAGCGGCAGTACGTCATTTTGCTTCTTTTATGGGATATTTTGGTCAAGCAACAAATTCAATTTCTTTCCTCTTTTCGTTGTTTGGAACGGGAATGTTCATCAAGAGATTAGGTCTAACCTATACTTTGATTGCATTTCCATTGATGATGTTAATATGCACTCTAATTGTATGGATTTCTCCCAGTATTTGGATTGTTTTCGCTGTTATGATGGTGATGAAGGCCATGAGTTATGCACTGAACAACCCCACCAAGGAAATATTGTATCAAATGACATCTACATCGATCAAATTTAAGTGCAAGTCTTGGATTGATACGTTTGGTCAACGCAGTGCCAAAGCAACTGGGTCCTTAGTAACAAATGCTTTTGCATCTAGTATGATAGATTTGGTGAAGTACGTACTATTTTCTCGTTGTTTTCTCATTATTGATTCTGTTGATCTTTAGTTATGGATCAGCAGTTGGAGTTGTCGGGGGTGTTTTCCTAATCTGGGTTTCTAATTGGATGGGAAAGTAAGAAAAATATAGAATAATTTATTTTGTTGTGTATTACTCTTCTGGTATAGGAAATTCGAAGAGCTATCCGAAAAAGGAGAAAAGGTTGGAGAGCCTTCCAAGGCTCTAGCTGCACAGTTTGCTGCTTTGCAAGCAGAAACTGAGGATACCTCTTGCGGTTATGCAGAGGAAGGTCAAGATGATAAAGAAACCAACATTTCAGATAAAATTGAAAAAAATGAAGTCTAGTTGACGCCGAGAAGCATTTTTGTTGTGTTGCACATCTTGTTCTGGTTGGTGTGATATTGTCATTTTAACCCAAATGATAAATGTGAATGTTCTTATTGTGTAAAATTGATCTAATTGCTCTGGTTTAATAATGAAGTCGTTGCTATCGTGATATTCAATATCATTCGAATGGAGACTATATAGATACAACATAGGTTAAGCAAATTTATCTCGAATACTTCTTTACTACAATAAAATCGCTTTTGGTTGCATGTTAAATTACAACAAAATACTTCTAATATCAACATTACACTATTTAATAATCAATTATACACGAACATAAAATTACAAAAAACAAACAAGGACGCATGTGGTAGACTATTTGCATGGAAGTAAGTTAACTGACACATCAAGTATCAGTTGAGGCAGGAATGAGGTATAAGTTCGAGTGTTCTACTTCGTTTGATATGCTGGGAACTGAAATGAAACGGATGGTAAAGAAGATCTAAACAAAACATCAACATACTTACCAAAATATTAGGGAATTTCTTCGCAACAATGACGAACTCATCAAAAGTAATAACACCATCGCCATCCTTATCGGCTTGTGCCATGATCGTATCTGCTTTTCGAGCAACTTCTGCATCGTGTGAAGCCATATGATTTGATTTCAAAATCTTCAATAGCTCAGCCTTCGTTATTACACCATTTCCATCTTCATCAAATGACATAAAGGCAAATTTAAGTTTATCTTCCTTGCCAGCACCCGTGTAATTCGAGACAGCAATGAGAAATTCTCGCGCATCGATTTGGCCTGTTTTATCATAGTCATATAATCTGAATGCTTTCTCGCACAAAGGTGAAGGATCCACTTGTAAGATCTCGCAGAATTCTGTGTAATCAATCACTCCACTCTTATCCTTGTCAGTTGCCTGGAATCGTTTGTATGCTTTCTTGATAGTTTCTGGCTTGATATTATTCTCCTTTGCAAATTCCTCCAGAGTAGCCTTCTTTGCATTTCTCGCTTGAACGACATTCTGCCCAGTTGGAGGTGGAGGAGCTGATGATTTTCCAGCAGCTGCCCCGCCTTTTGTCTCGATACCAAGACCAGGTGGAGGCTTTTTACCTCCAGTAACCATTGCATAGAATTCTTCCCATGAAACTTGACCATCACCATCAGAATCAACCATTCGAATCATCTCATCAACTTCTTCATCTGTTACCTGTTCACCAATATTGATCAGCACATGGCGAATCTCTGCAGCACCTACATAGTTGTTTTTGTCCAAATCGAATGCTTTGAAAGCTTCTAAAATTTCATCATCAGTAAATTTTCCACCGGGATCACGTACTTCAGCTTGCACTGCTCCCGCACCAGGACCACTCTTGGATCCTGCAAGAACGACAGGCCCTGCCATAGCAGGATCCAAAATCGGTTCGTCGGCAGAAACAGCCCCTGGAGCAGCGGTGGGCCTATCGAATCGACAAGCCAAGGTAATTCTACCTACAGGTTTATTTGCCTTATCTTGAAGATCGAGATCACCTTCAAACCTTCCATTTGCGATCCATTCTATGATCGATACTTTACATCGACCCATAAACTTATCATTGCCCACTGTTTCTTTATCCATTACTTCTATTTCTAACTCCTTTTCATTGGATATGTCAAATGAAAATTCTTCATTCCAGACTGGATTTTTTCCACCACCTGGATTGGGCTTTGTTGCATATTCTTGAGTACCTATCCGGAGTTTTGCGTAAGGATCGGCTTTTCCAAACATACCCTGCCCAGCTTTAAGATCTACACCACGCAAACACTTGATCGCCAATTTGCCAAATTTAGGAGCCATAGGGGCAGCTGGTGGAGCTACTAATTGTAGGGGCTTTGCTCCTGCCCCTGGCGGTGGTGGCCCTCTAGGACCTGGTGATCCACCTGGCGCTATAGAAAAGGAGAGAGAAGTTAATAAATAAACAATTGTAAAAAAAGAACTACTGACGTCCAGAAGGTGGTGGTCCTCGTCCTGGCGGTCCTCGAGGGGCTATTTAGCAAGAGGAATGTTAAAAACTTAATTATTGTACTCGGCACTATAAACTTACGCCCTCCGGGTGGTCCTCCTGGGGGTCCACCTGGCGGTCCTCTTGGTGGTCCTCCTGGGGGTCCACCTGGCGGTCCTCCTGGCGGTCCTCTTGGTGGTCCTCCTGGGGGTCCAGAAGGAGGTGGTCCTCGAGGAGCTGAATCAAATTGGTAAATATTGAAGAAAATACTTTCAAGTGCAGAACATACCTCCTCCAGGGGGTCCTGTTGGGGGTGGTCCTCTTGGTGGTCCTCCAGATGCACCTGGCGCTAAAAATGACAAAGTAATCGAGGTGAAGATATAAAATAAATTTTCTTATTGTCTTACGTCCAGAAGGAGGTGCTCCACGAGGTGCTAGTGAAAGAAGAAATTAAAAAGGAATATTTCATATTCGTACAAACTTACGTCCTGATGGAGGTGGTCCACGTGGAGGTCCACCAGTGGCTGCAGGGGCTTTTAAGGTGAAGCAAAGTTAGTGCAATTCAAACTGGGCAGCTCAATTACTTACGTCCGGATGGGGGTGGTCCACGAGGAGGTCCTCCAGGTGCTCCGGGAGCTGTGCAAGTGATAGACTATTAGGATTGACGAGAAGAATTATTTGTTAACATGGTCTTACGTCCAGATGGGGGTGCCCCTCTTGGTGCTACAAAATATGGATCATCAGCAACAACTACGAAAAAGTACATTCATTCACTTACGTCCAGTTGGAGGCGGACCTCTTGGTGGACCTCCAGGCGGACCTCCCCCTGGCGCACCTGGAGGAGGTCCACGACCTGGTGGAGGTGCCCTTGGTGGTGGTCCTCTCGGTGGGGCAGCACTCATTCAATCAAATTATTGCGGATGATACTCAATAAAATTCAGTATTCCAGAAAAGAAGCCAAGTTATCCCTATCTCAAACACTGAACCTCCTACTGAAAATCTGCTTCTCACTATAACCCTAACACTTCGGCAACTTAATATTATGTCGTCGTGCACAGATGTAAATTGCAGAGGCAATGTCAAAGGTAGGTTTCGTCTTGCGGGAAACCGTCTTGTAGGTAATGAAACGCGCTCTAATGAGAAAAGTCACTTTTCTGCAAGATTGAACGAACAAACGGACAACAAATCGGAATCGGCAATCTCTGGAGTCTCGAGTCATCGAGTCATCACATCCATACATTATAAATTAAAGCTTCCCAAAAGAAAAATTATTCAGGCTGTATCGATTAAAATGGCTGAAGTGGAGAGCACTAACCCTGAAGAAATTCTCGGTACTTATAAACGCATGTTGGCGGAGTGCCAGCAAATTGCTTCCAAAATATCAGAGGTGTGTTGCGTTGTTGCGTTGTGTACCATGGTATTATTCACTATTGATACTGACACGAAATCTTGATTTCTTTTGCAGTTGACCTTGGAAAGAGATGAGCACAAACTGGTCGTGGATACATTATCAAAATTGGAATCTGAGCGCAAAGCATTTCGTTTGGTTGGTGGTGTCTTGGTGGAGAGAACTGTTGGGGATGTCCTCCCGGCTGTTTCACAAAATTACGAAGGGGTAAAGCTGTTGCTATTGAATATGTTGACCTGAGATTTAATTTATTGTTGTTTAGCTGAAAGAGTTATTAATTAAATTAGATGAGTCTTTGAAGCAGAAAGATGGTGAACGAAAGGCATATAAAGAGAAGCATGGTATTATGACACAAGAGGAGCGCGAAGCTTTGCTAAAAAATCAAAACAAGCACATCAAGAAGTGAACATTTGGATTGGTCAATATATGTCAATAATGTCTACACCGAAAATTTCAATAGTAAAATCAATAGATCGTTGACTATAAATTAGCGAAACTTCCCATACTTCATGATTTGTCCATCACTCCAGTCTCGAGTGTCTCTAGCCTTTTTTTATTTCGGGCGGATATTATCCTCAACGTATCTCTCTGTTCTTGCTTAGTCATTATGTTCCAGTTAGCGATCCTCCTTAATGTACCGTCATAATTAACCACCAATGGTCCCAATTCGTCTAACTTGATGGATTCCCCAACGCGAATTGATCGTGCTGCAGAAGAAAAACTTGGAACGGGGAGTTGCGGAAGATTTCGTCCACAATTAACATCGTCTTTTTCGCAAAAACTTTGAGTCCTTTCCGGTTCAGGAGCCATGTCTTTTGAATTAGGCGCGGTAGCACCACTGTTTAAGGGATCAGACTCATCACGAATTGTTACGCTGTGGACATTGCCATTGTCATCCACCTCAATATCAACTTCATCTTCAACATGATATGGATTATGGAACATTTTTTCATCATTGCTTGAGGGGATCGCATTTGTTGAAATGGCTGAATCTGGCAACGCACTTGAGCTCGTTGAGGGATAAATCGTTTGATGGATTTGATGGGACACATGGTCTGCTGAACTGTGTTCATTGCCAACAGCAAAGTTATTTGCAGCGACAAATCCACGATCAATTCTACAAAGTGTGATTGTGCAACTCATCAAAACAAGTCGAAATAACCACTGACACCACTCCATCTCTCAATAAACGCACACAGTGCGGGTATATCTGATATATTAACTTCTGCGGCACAATGCAATATGTATCATCGATGATTGAGCAGTTGGTCTCGCTATTGGTTGGGTGGTCGGTTACATTGAAGGTCGAGAAGGACTGTATCCCATATCCAATATATTAAACGCCTTAAATTTGCTTATCACAAACGCACAACAACATGGCGTGCTGTGGCCTCTCGCCTGGTTCTTTTTCGCCCGGCGCCCAGAGCAGGCGAAGGTGAGGCCTGAACAGAAAGTTCTCGAACATAGTTCTACAAAATAATAAATAGTACTTCTACAATTTTAATTTTTCAATGATTGTGGAATAATGTTCCTTTTTATTACTTCAAGTTAGTAATTTTGAGGGTACGACTATGGAAAAATGAACGATCAAACTTTGGCATTGCCCTTTGAGGCTACTTCTGTCAGTGAAATTACTGAAAACGCTTCTCCATTTTTCAAATTGGATGCACTGGGCCCGATGATCATCGGCACAGATGGTACTATCCAACGGATATCAAACTGGCATGAATTGTCACCAGATGAGCAGACAAAGACCTTTCGATTGATCTGTTCTCGTAATAATAAGAGAATCGAAGCATTGAAAAGAGAAGAAGAAACGAAAGAAGAGTAGTGACCAACACAAAGGAGTTCAAGATGTTTAAGTTAAATGTAAAGTTAACGATAGATTAGCACGATGTATGAACCTTAAGATGGTCAGCATATTGTCGTCGATAGTTTAATCTGCTTCATAATCCATTAACCTTAATACAATTGCAAACATGTGCAAATACTACCAGACACCAACATACGAACAAACCGTAGGACTTAGGGAATGCGATTAAAGAAACACCTAATCAAACTTGGACTTTGGAGGGGTTCTCAATGTTCCGAAAATATAATCGGCAAATATAAAGAATTGCCCAAAGTTGTAGTGATAATGCGTGTGGTGCATAGTGTGGTACTTGGATCCCATAATTGGCTCAGTATCTCCCCACTTGTATAAAATAACAGAAATCAGAACACACGTATTAAACAGTAAAAATAAAATAACGTACCATTGAATCATGAATGTTAGTCGCCCAAACACCAGAGAAAAATAGTAAGAAAACATGGGTGAAATAATGAACCGGCACTAGGAATAAACCAACGACATATGGGGATGCTTGTAGAATTCCATCCACAGGATTGAAGGCAATTGACGCCCAAGGAGTCATCGTCTCAGAACTATTGTATTTGTGATGAAGACCATGAACATACTTGTATAAAAATTTGTTTTCATGAAGAGTTCTGTGAACCCAATAGACCCCAATCTCTACGAAAACCATGTAGAGGAACAAGAAGAAGAAATAGTTACCCCAACCACCAATATCTTTCACATAAAAGTAAGTATGAGTGATACCGCTTTCGATGAAATATTCTGATAAGATTGGCAGAGCAGCATACATGAATAAAGAAGATTGTGCCAAAGATATTTGATCTAATATAGTCGCAGTTGTTGGTAAAGGTCTCCCTTTGTCCGTGTAGATCTTTTTTCTTAACACGACATAAATCACAAAGTGCCAAATCCCAGCAGTAAACCAATAAACCATGGTACCCATAACCAAATCTCTCAAATAGCATTGTGCATAATAACCTGCTTCTTCGCCAAATTGCTTCAATAAGTATTCAGAGGCGGGGTGAAGATGAAATATATCAAAGAAGAAATTATTCACCAACACATTGAACGCCCGATATGGATTCTCAGTTCCGAAATCAAATTGAGTTATTTGTGATAGAACATTAGCTGTCACCACCCTTCCACACATCATCAGTGCGATTACCAGAATTGCAACTTGCTTGACTCTATAATTCAGAAGATCGTTGTCATTACAATCTTACAAATAAAAAAACAACCCTTACGATTTCGAAGTAATTGCCATTGCCATTGTATCGAGGAGCAGTTTGCTTTCGCAACAAATAAAAAGATGTGTTCTTTTATTTTATTATGAGTGACACCTCAAATTGGAAGTGCACAACTACTTGCTTTACCTTGTTTTTGGGACTCTTCTTTTTTGCTTATTTTCCATGACAAACCAACCACTTCACAACCACATGAAAACCAATAAAATACTGGTTTTTCCCCCAAATTCTCGACATTGACGTAAGTTTATCTGTATGGCAGCCTGCTTCCTGCTGCTGCCAGCTGCTGGGTGTGCTTCGGCGCCTGCTGGCCTGTGCTGCTGCTGCCTGCTGCGGCCGTTTGCACTCTGTGCTCTGTGCACTCGGCGCAGATAGATTAATAATATTGATCAATAGCAGATGCTTATTTCTATAATAACTGATCATCATGATCATTCAAGGGAAGATGTTCCTTCGTCTACTTGGATGGTTTCTCATTTGGGTTTTAATAGTGGGGGGAACAGAAGCATTGCGTTGCTTCTCCCAAACAAAGTATCGTCGATCCCAATTTAACCCCAGTTTTTCAACTAGTTTATCTCATGCTGACTTAACGCCAGCTGTTGACAAATACCCTCTTGTTCCCAAGGATAGTTTTGACAAAGGGTTGCTCAAATGGAAGCGGGATACTATTGATCATGCCACAAATATTGATCCTTTTAGTTTAGTTGCTGATGACTTATTATCCTTAACCGAGCAAATCGAGCTATTATTGAAGAGTGAGAGTTTATTGGTGACGCAAGCTGCTTCTCATTTCTTCAAACATGTAAGAATAGTATACTAATGACTACTAGGCACTTAATTTCATAGAGTAACTTTGTTGGATTCAGCGACAAGGAAAGCGTGTGCGTCCCACCATTGTTGCTCTGTTGGGTCGTGCCGTCACACGTTCTCCCATGGACTATCCGTCAAGTTATGAACGTGAAAAACATTTAAAACTTGGACAATTGATAGAAATGATTCATGTTGCATCATTGATGCATGATGATGTGATAGATGAATCTTCAGAAAGGCGAGGAGGGTCAGCCTTACATCGTTTATATTCAAATAAGGTTGCCATATTGGCTGGAGATTTCTTATTAGCACGAGCATCTATTCAGCTGGCCAGGTTACAGCATTCTCAAGTTGTAGAATTGGTATCCAGCGCTTTGGATTCACTTGTTCAAGGAGAAATCATGCAAGCACGGTGCTCTGAAAATGATTTGCTTGATATAAACCACTACGTGAGAAAATCGTTCATGAAAACTGGGTCTTTAATATGCAGTTCTTGCAAATCAGTGTCATTGCTCAGTGGATTTGATGAACAATCTGCAACCGCCAAGATGTGCGAGCAATTTGGGAATCATTTGGGTCTAGCATTTCAAATTTTTGATGATATATTGGACTACACAGGTAGCTCCGCAGAGTTGGGTAAGCCAACACAAGCTGACATGAAATTGGGATTGGCAACTGCCCCTATCCTGTTCGCAAGCCAAGAGGTTCCCGAACTTCGTGACATAATAAAAAGAAGGTTCAAGTTTGCAGATGATATTGAGAAAGCATTGAAATTATCTGCAAAAACCAATTGCATTGATAGGTCATACCATCTTGCCAATTTTCATGCAAATTTAGCAATAGATGCATTGCAACCTTTGCCACCATCTGAGTACAAGAAAGCCTTAATTAATCTTGTGGAAATAGTAATTAGTAGAAAGTCTTGATGAGTTTCGAATGTATCGTGTTTTCAAGTAAATGATGTGCTTCTTGTCGATTTATCTCCTGTTTGGACTTAAAGTTGCTTTTGTTTTGCGATTAAAAACGCTACTACAAACTTCAAAATAAAGCAAGCCAGAGAAAGAACCATCATCACCGCCAAAGTGAATAGAAGTGGTGAACGATCCCAATATAATCCAATCAATTGCTGGACATAATAAATATTTTGCTTCATAGTGAGCTTACTTTCACCTGCGATACGACTCTGAAAAGTGATGGGGACATCTTGCACCGGATTTGCCCTGCATCTTGCCATTATTTCCAAACCTATTTTAAATCCAATGGGGTTAATATTTTTGGCACCCCTTGCGAGAACTTGTTTCGTGGTGCAAAAGAAACCAGACATAGGATCAGAGGATTTTGATATTCCTAGAGCCAGCATAGTTGCACCGGATGAAATGATGCGGCGATGAATAGCCCAATCAAATCCAAAGCCTCCCCCACCACAATACCTTGAACCCACAGAGAATTCCGCCTTGCCTGTTATAACAGGTAACGCAACTTCATAAACACTTTCGGGTTCATGTTGCAAATCAGCATCCATACATAACATCGTGTCATACTTTGCTTGTTGAAATCCCAACAAGACTGCTGAACTGAGTCCCCTCCCTTGTGCTTTTGTGCGAGCATGAATACGAATGGGATAACCTTCTTTTACCAACGACTCAACGATTTGTATTGTCTGCTGTGTCCCTTGAGATTCGTCGTCAACAATTAGTAACTCCGCGGCAACATTTTCGGCCACTGAACGGAGCGATTTGAATAAACGCTCACACAATGGTCGAATGTTTAGTGTCTCATTGTATGTAGGAACCACCACAGAGAGACCATTGTTCCCGATGCTCATGTTTACACACTTGACGTTTAGCTTGTATGAAGCAGAGACAACAAGCAACAAGCAACTATATATTATATTGTATCAATAATACTTCTATTATGCAGGCGTCAGATATTTAGTTGCGCCACTGCCTGCTCTGCTGTTGGCGCGCTCCTGCTACGCCGCTGCGTTTTCCTGGTGCATGTGGCATGCTGCTGCCACAGGCGCCC
>JACCEA011491361.1_pt1 | contig 16098 bp, 7 predicted proteins | sample 7449851 | NCBI WGS metagenome assembly JACCEA01 (sample SAMN15323453, study PRJNA562643) | freshwater metagenome | isolation source: river surface water | place: USA:Blue River Watershed | collected 2017-08-18 | reverse complement strand
TAACATGCTTGCCAATGTTGACTCCAAACTCAACAATAATATGCTTGAAATACAAATGAGCGTTTTGTTCTACATTCGTGGTCTGCTGTACAGGAGATTGTGATGATTGTACCACGTCGAAGCTATTGTTGACTACATCACTACCTTGTACTATTGAAACCTCCTGAAATGACTCTGCAAAGTTGACATGCCACGCTCCATCATTGTGTATATCACCTTCAATGTCAACAGCAGCATCCTGTATATCTATACTTCCACAACTCCAACAGCATTGAAGGATCAGCACAACAACGCAAATAATTAGTTTGTGGAACTGCATTATGGGGCTATGTACATTCGTTCGGTCAACAAATACTGGTAGCAACTAATGATCCTACTTCATACAAATTACCCTGCAATGTATGGAATAAAATAAATATGGCGGGATTATCGACACGGGCAAGTTCTTTTTCTTTCAGCGCAGAGAGAGCGCGCAGCAGCAGCAGCAGCGCAGAGAGCACACAACAGCAGATAGCACCACAGCAGGAGCGAAGCAGCCGCCGGCAGAATATTTGCTTAGATATTCATATTTTGTAAAAATATAATAAGGCAACAGCCAACTGGCATGAGCACTGATATGGGATATTCGAAAGAATAACTTGCATTATCTCGGATCTAACAGCCCAAGGAATACGGTGCACCTTATTTCAATGTTAATGGAAGTAAATTATGTCCTGGATTGCAACAATTTTAGTACTGGCCGCATGGGTTAATTGGTATTCATCGTCCGCTCAAGTTCATGATCGACTCGATTTTTTACTTATAGATGATATCAGAAATGATTGGATGTTCAAGAGTAACGGCCGGTGTTTATGTCATTATGATTTTGATACACCGCAAACGACTATCCTTATGGGTATGACATGCTCTTTACGAAACAACATCTCGACCAACTTTTTCGAACAATTCATACCAATACATAGCTCTTATGATCATCTCAATTTTGATGCACAAGTAATGTACTTCAAATTGAAGGTTCAAATTTTCTTGGAGTCCCAGTGGTTACAAGAATATGAAGAGTTTCTTGATTTGGTGATGCAACGAGTACATGGCGATCGATTAGGCTTCTCTATCCGTATCCAAATCGAAGATATGATAGATCACTGGAAACCTTATTCCGACAAATTAATCAAAATTAACAATGGAAGCTTGTTTGAATTAGACTATAATATTGGTTGGGATATTGATTACAAACCAAGTACTTCAAAAGTATTACTTATCGAGACAGATTTTGAAGACATTAAGCGATTAGCTACCGTAGTTAGTGAAACTTATCCAGATGAATATGGTCAAGAGGTGGAAAGACGATTTAAATCTTTGCATCGCAGATTTTCTTTACAACTTCAGCATGCTAGCTTATCTTATGTAGAGTTTCCAAAGAAATTGGATTTATTCAGCGATGAAGTACTATCGCAAAAGAAATTAAATGAAGAAAATTTAATTCTAAAGCGACTCAAAAGAAATCCATGCTTGTTGTTGGGTTCATCATGTGCAGCAGTTTTAAAGCGCGTGACATATCCAGAAGGTCAATTTCCTGGCCATTTCTTACAAGCAGATGTAGGTAGTAGTGGTGACACTCAAGTTATTGAAGAAAGATTACCTAGAGTGCTGTGTAGCATATTTACGCATAAAGTCAATCATGCAACAAAAGTAATCGCAACACGAGATACTTGGGCAAGAAAATGTACAGCTTTTATTGCGTTTAGTACGGAAGATGACGTGAGTATTCCATCTATCAACTTGCCACATTTAGCTGAGGAGCAGTATGAAAATATGTGGCAAAAGACAAGAAGCATTATGAAATATGTCCATACGCATTACCAACAGGACTTTGATTGGTTTCTTTTTGGAGGTGATGATATGCACATTATTATGGAGAATTTATACGAATATCTACAAAGCCCCGAGATTGTTCAGACAAAATCTGTAGGTAATGGTGTTTATCTGGGTCGCCCGCTAACTGCCTCCATTGACACAATATCAAATGAACCATTCACTTATAATTCTGGTGGGGCTGGTTATATTTTAGATCAAATTGCATTGCATGTATTGGCAAATAATCTCAACTATCCTCTATGTCACCCTTTTCAAATCAGTAATTTTGAAGATGCATTAGTTGGGTACTGTTTGAGCATGTCGGGAATACCTACTTTTCAGAGCACTGCTGACAATTTTGGCCGTGAACGCTTTCATTTGTTCTATTTGGGATTTGAATATGAATATCTTTCATTTCCAGCTGATATTCGTAGTGTTCATTGGTACAACACTTATGTCAAAAATATTAAATCTGATGATGACTGCTGCTCCGATCAATCAATATCAGCTCATTATCTAACTCCTGGATGGATCTATGCCATGGATGATTTTATCTATCATTGCCCAAAGAGCGAAAAGGATGAGTATTATAACGATAAGCCACCAGGATTTTTCGATAGACGTGGTTATGACGTACGGATTCCTGTGCGACAATAGTTGTAAGCATTTTGAAGAAATCCTCTAATTTAGATATTATTTACAAAGAAATATAAAACAAACATAATTACAACATCACTTCTTTGGAGATGAGTCACCACCACCGAGCAATGCTAATAAGTCGACAGAGCTGTTTAGTCCTTTTTTACGGGCATCTCTGATGTCCATCGCTCTAATATATTCAAACGCACCCGCTTTGAGGTCAGAGATATCATCATCAATACCAAGTAAGTCATTTATAAATTCTGAAGAGTACAACGTATTCGTTGGTTCAGCTTTTACATGATAATGGCGTCCATCAGCTCCGATTTGCAGCTGTTGACCAGTAGGAGCTTCTTCCACTCGATGAGATTCTTCCTCCAATGCCGCCAATTCTCGGAGAGGCATAGCTTTTGAAAATTCTCTTTGAAAAGGAGCTCCAATTGCTGTTAGCAACGACAAGCAAATCTTTTCAACTACTCGAACGACAACTTGAGCTCGCTTGCTTGTTGGTTTAGCCCGCCCACCACGACTTGACGCTCTGGTTGATGGCTGTGTAGTTGTACTGGATGGCATCGCAGATACGTGCCCTAAAACCACTCTCATCGCAAATCGTCGCGCTTCAGAAAAACTCATTTCATGCATCATGTAATAATTCTCCAAGAGATGTATGATGGGTCGCACACCGCGATTCCGATCTGCGATCCATTTCGCAGCTCGTTCAGTGGGGGAAATCGTACTCTCTTGAGAATCCACACTTTCATTATCGTCACCTTCATTCTTAATACCTGTACTTGTTGCCAATGAAGTTAATTCACTTTCGTCATCAGCTCTATCTTTATCCGCTTTGGTCAATTCCTTCTTCTCTTCAACATCTTCATCGGTACCGTCCGGTTTTGCAGATGAAAAGTCAAACTTCAACAATTCCATCATTTTCAAATCCAACTCAGAACGATAAGATTTTAATATCTGGGTTGGTTCAACATATGTTCGAAAGACCGTGGGCATTCGAAAATTATAGGCTAGCTTCTTGCGTTGGAATCCAAGTGTACTGGTAATAATGCAAGCATTCGGTTGAAGAAGCTCTAATTCAGACATCTGGTGGTATATCATATGAAAACTGGAATATTCTGAGCAAATAATAATTATAGCGGGTTTTTGATTGTTCACAAGAGTTGGTAAATTGCATCCCGCTTGGAAACCCTTTGCTCTCCATTCTTTTGCACTTATGTCACCTCGAGTGAAGACCCTCAGCAATGGTGTACATCCATTCGTTGCCAAGGTGCTGATTACTTTCGCACCAACAAATCCATCACCAAAGACAAGAATTTGAGGAGTTATTTCTGGTTTATGTGTATATGGTTGCAATGCGCAATACGTATAGAATGCAATCTGCTCAGCTATCACAACAGTGATATCTGAACGACCACGCATTGTATTACTTCTGTCCTGCTCAAATGTTGGTGTCGCAATAGATAAGTTTTGCAAGATGAATGATGCACTTGCATAGTCAATGCGATCACCCATTTCATCTATACTTTCTTCTTCCGGAATTGAGCCCGGTGATGTTGGTCGAGACCCATTATTGGAAGGACTGGTCCCTTCACCTTTCTGTCCTTTATCTTTTTTGTCTTTGGATGGAGATGGGACATCATCCACCACTATCGTGTATGCACCATCTTTAATGTAACGCACCATGATGGAACAGAAAACACTACAACGCCCTTAGCAGAAATGTAATACTTCGAAGTAATTTTATGCGATAGATTGCATGATCCTGCTTGGTGTAACGGCTTGGGTGTTTGGGTGGTGGAATTTGAGTATTTGGGACCCGTACTAAGGCGCGTTTGCTTTTTGGCGGCGCAGCGGCGGCTGCTGGAATCCAATTCTGGGAATTGGCAAGAAGTACAGTAGTGCTTGAATATGACCAATGTCGTCATTCAATCCAATGTTCCTATCTTTTGATCAACATGGATATCCTCAATACGTGCATTATATTCTATCTTCTTTTGTTGATAGCCAGGGCTCTTGACGATCCTTATCAACTCTCCTATGACTTGCAAGCTTATGAATGGTCGATTCAGAGTGACGGTCGTTGTCCATGCCAGTTCAAATTCAGAAGTATACAACAAAGTACAAAATTTCATTTAGGAAGGAAATGTAAAGGATTGACTCATTTTCCGACGTCTTTTTTTGAAAGCTTTGCTGAGTATCATCTTCAACGAGATGATACTCAACATAGTCGAAATCCTAATTTTGAAAAGTTGATGTTATTTGATGTTCGATTGGTAATGAAAATTGATTTTGATTATGCTCTAGCTTTGCAACAACTTGGAAAGGAGATGAATGATTCACCAGCGGATGCTCCATTATCCTCGTCACAACAACCGGTTGTTTATACTCATTTGACATTTGGATCTTACATTAGTAAATATATCCCAATGAATCAAACCTATGTTCGTGGCTTGACTACATATGACAATATCATTGGTGAGCAGAGAGGCACCGATAGTGCGGAAGAGAATAATATTAAATATGTGCAATATGATTTTGATTACAATCTTGCTTGGTCTCCAAATTATCGACCAAGTCAGTATGCCCCTGTGGAACTAGAGTTAGATTTTGAAGATTTCCATCAACGATTGTCGCTTGTAGCAAACGATGATCCTCGGCGAATAAAGTTCAATCAGTTGATGAAAGTGTATCATGTTGTTGTGGAAAGATTAGAAGTTAGATATGTTATTCAGCCAAAGAGATTTGATTTCAATTTATATCATGCTGAACGTTGTCAGAATCCTTCTTTTGTCATTATGGAAGAAGAACGCAAACGACAACAAGCGCAACGTGATCACTGTTATCTGTTAGGTACCAATTGTGCTGTGGTGCTAAGAAGGCAGTACATCTCAAGGGAATTACCTATTCATGAAGTTTCCCCTTTCAGTAGTGCTGAGGAAGCCCGATGTACAGATCACCACATTGTAAACGATGTTCCTGAAAGTATCCCTACTTCTAGTCCTTCTTATAGTGGTGCACAATCTTCTGTATTGCCAAGAATATTCTGTGGTATTTTTACCAAAGCTTCAAATCACGAAAGTCATGTAAAAGTGATTCGAGATACTTGGGCAAGGAAATGCACTGGATTCTTGGCATTTAGTACGATTGATGATCCATCCTTGCCATCGATCAATCTTCCTCATATTGGGGAAGAAATGTATAACAATATGTGGCAAAAGAGTAGAAGTATTTGGAAATATATTGCGACTCACTATTTACAAGACTATGATTGGTTCTTATTAGGTGGTGATGACATGTATTACATCATGGAAAACCTATATCAATATGTTTCTAGTGATGAAATACTACAAATACAGCGGAACTATTCCAAAATGGATCACGCAAATAGCGAAGAACAAGAAACATCTTATATGAATGACAAAGATCATCGAATAAATGGTTTATATATTGGTAGAATTTTGAGAGAGCCTGCATCTACTGTATTTAATGCGACAGATTATAACACGGGAGGTCCCGGTTATCTTTTAGATTCAAGAGCACTACATGTATTGATGGATAACATTGATGAGCAACATTGTTATCCATTTCATCAACATTCTGGAGAAGATGTATATCTTTCAGATTGTTTGCTACATTCAAAGCCGTCCATTATCCCATATAATACAACAGATAAGCTTGGACGACATCGATTTCTATTGTATCCTGCTGGGTCATCTTATTCTTATAATCTAAACGATAGAAGAGCCACGAAACATTGGTTACTTGATTATGATCCGTATGTCAAAAGTGGACACGATTGTTGTTCTGATGATGTTATTTCTATTCATTTTGTCAATGGACTTTGGATGTTTGCGATGGATGATTTTTTATATAGATGTCCAGCAGAACAAATTGACAGTTACTTTGCTGAACACGGTAACGATTTTTTTGACAGAGAGGTTATTGCTGATGAGTCTGGTAGAAGGAGCTAAATTTTATCTGCGATGAATTTCTTGAGTTATCTTCATTTCGACTTACTATATATTCTACAAAATCTCCAAATTATATTGGAAAAGCACTTATTTTACAACAGGACACGCATTCCTTCATCACAATAAAATATTATTTACAATCGCCAATTCGCCAACTTCTCACATTAAAGGTTTGATGAGATAAAGTTTGCTGTTGTAAAAGGCTGTAAGATTTTAACAATAATATCCAGCTGATCATCTAGAACACCAATATTCGCATATTCTTCCAAATACAATGATAACACCGCAGCCTCCAATTTAGATTGAATGAGAATTCCATCATGGGTCCAATTCATGGAGTATTTCGGTGAACCTAGACCGAGTTTCACAACCTATCGACAAATATCATGATATCCTTCCAAAACATTATTCAAGGATTATTACCTGCTCTGTTGCTGCAACACAAGCTGGACTATATTGGTTAATAATTTGAATCTCTTCATTCCGGTTCCCCTTGCTTGCATCACTTTGAGCTGAAACTAAATTAACATTTGGTATTGGTCACACTCAAGCTTCATCAACAATCCATTAATTAATCAACCTGAATATAGTTCTACCCCGTCTAGGGTGCTCAAAACTAAGGTTCTGGCACCATCAATCCTGTTGAGGCGCTCTTGAAGAATGGCTGCTAAATTACTATCCTGCAAGGTATATTGAGCCGCTAATCAATCGGGTAAAACTGGGTGTGGCCAGAAGTTCACTCACTTTCGACATGTCATACACGACTGTAGGTAATTAATTTTTTCAATTAATTGTTAGATGGTATTATATTATTGTCTGTTGTCATATTGTCAAAAAGAAATATGTATAGGGCGGCAGCAAGGAGCCTAACATAACACCAGCAGCCACAGCATCAGCAGAGGGCAGAGGGCATTGCTGCTCTTGCTCTGCGCTGCTGCTGCTTGCTGCTTCCCATTTCGACTTGAGCCTCTCGTCAATCTTCCATTAATAATTAAAAGAAGCTCTCATTATCTACTGAATGTGCCAATTGCCGCAATGAGCGAAAAATTAGAATCGTTGAAACATGTTATATCATGTCTGAATGATTTGGATGCAAGTTTGTCCAAAGAGACAATTGATGGTCCTGCTATTATGGCCGATAAAGTGTGAGTACTTGGTGTCAGTTGCATTGAAGTCTTTATCTATGTCTATCAACCGTTTCTTCCAGAAACAAACTTGTCCTCAGTCTCAATGGTTTGACAAAATCAGACTTTGGGGAAGAGATTCGCGTCCCTCGAACTCTGCTGGAGCATCTCGATCAACTAGGCAATCTTGACAAGTACAAAGTCCAAATGTTGAAAGAGGCTTTAGACAACAGAGAAAAATTCAATGCCAAGCTTCAATATTTGGAGGTAAGAATAATGAACTTGTCACCGATTTGAATCATTTCGCTATGCCATGTAGGACATGAAAGCGATATTAGTGGAAGGAGTAGAAAAGCTGCACAACAAGGATAAACGATGACAAAGTTAATAAACTATGTTATTAATTACAAGCAAATTTCTCAAATATACAAACTATTGCAGACTGCATAACGAAACAGCACATCATCAACAATAAAAGATAACAAATAGACTAGTATGGAAGAGTTCCATTTAGTATTGCAGCACCTACTTTATAGCGCATCTGGGGGATTTCTGATTGATCATATTCTAAAGGAAGGTCGTCTGACAAATAATCTGCACAACATATACTGAACATACCACAATCATATCCATTTTCTTGTTGTGGTGTTGGTAACTGGTGTCCGCCAAATAGTTTCCATTCATTGCGATCTAGTGTCAAACTTTTCTTTTCACGTGCTTCATCAACAATCCAATCAAGTAATGCATTCAATTGCCTTTGTCCAGATCCACTCATCGAGTCATAATAATGAATTTCTTTCTTTTGAACAAAGATTACAGCCATAGTCCAGTGTGTGTTGCTCAGGTTTACTGGAAAGAAAATCTTTTCTTGTTCAAACACATCAAATTTTTTCGTCCATCGTTTTACTTTTGAATAATCATATCGACCACCTTCCAATAACTTTGAAACGAAGAATGAATTGAAGAAATATGAGGGTCTGCGAACAACAACTTCGCTCTTTCCCTTTTGTTGCTGCTGTTGCTCAACCTTCGTTTTGCTTTCAGCAACTAGACGAGAATCACGATCGAGCAACATAGCCATGTAAAAGTTGACAACCTCATCGTTCAACCATGTCCTTTGCCGCAAACAATGTATTTTATCTCTTGTAATATCGATGTTAAACTTGTCAATAAGAACATCGTGTGATGATGGTCCTGCCAGAACACGACGAATCTTTGCATCATCTTCATCACTAATGGGTGCTTTCCTTGGTGCAATCAACTCATCGATTCGGTCTCTCTCAATTTTCTTCTTGATACGATCTCCAACTTTATCATCAATAAAATGAGATTTATGCCGATCTTCAATTTCTCTCATTGTTGAGAACTTCTGCTTGAAATAGTCGGAAAAGAGTTGTTTTGTGGGATGTTGTGACTCTAAGTTGAAATCTGGATTCATTTCCAGCATCTTTTGATACTTCAGCAGAGAGTTCAAATCTGATGATATTTCTCCACCACTTGGTATTGATACAATTTCATGACTACCCTCATTTTGCTTCTTCAGTTTCGAATCTCGTGATGAAGGAGTAACCACTGCTGGAGACTTTCTTGCAGATAACACTTCTTCAGCAATAAATGCAGAAGCGGCCATATTACTACGACTTAACTGGCCAAGAGGGGAACCCTTTCGTTGAACAATTGGTGTATTTGTATTAGATACTATATGCCCCTGTGATGGAGTCAATGATGATGCATTGGATTTTATTGGGGTCATCATTTCATCGTCTTCTATCACGAAAGGTGTCGTTGCAGTGCCTTTGCCTGCTGGCTTCCGTGAACTCAATGACAAACCAGAGAGACTCCCCATAATATTATCATACATTTTTGGTTTCTTAGCTGCAGGTTGATCAACTCCGAATAATCGATCGATGAATGATTTGGGTTTGGTGAATGTACTGCTACTGCTACTGCTGATGTTATCGTTGAATGATGGGATTGAATCCCTTGGTCTCTTGTTGGAGGATAGGTCTTGAGACTTCTTTCCCCAGATAAAAGAACTTTTGCTCATTGCGCAACAGATCCGATGAGATCGATATATGGGTGCGATGATGTAGAATTGTGCATTATGTGTGGGCATTTTGTGATTTGCTGGTGGGTGGACTCGAGATTCAAACACCGTCAGTGAAACTGTAATTTCGCTTCATATTAATCACCTTTTTGAATTTTCATAAAACTTGAGTTTACATCTTTGCCGTTTCGTGCAAGGCCATCATCTCGCCCGGTGCATCCCACATCTTCCAATTTGCACGTGTCATTGCGAGTTGGAATTCGGGCCCACTGTGCATGGGTCTTCACTACAAAGGCATTACAAAGGCATTTAAACGTTGAGGTTGTGCATTTGGCTGCATTGTCATAGTGAAAGGAGATGGGGGACAAAGACGAAAAAGGAGACAAGGTGCCACCGGCATTCTTGATCTCAAGACAACTTGATCAAGAGAAGATCAACTTCTTGACCAAAAGAATTGAAGAACTATTAAAATCTAATAACGAATTGCGTTCGGGTGCAAGTCAAAATGAGAAAGATACTCATGATATTGTTTTATACTTTCAACGAGAAATGGAAATCAAAGATGACATCATCATGAGATTGAACGAAGAATTAGTGAAATGTCAAACACAACTGAAATTTGAAGTAGAAAGAGTACGTAAAAACTTTGAAGAAGAATTAGCTCAAGTGAAGGGAAATGCTGAAGCGACCATATCATCATTGACGTCCAAGATTCAATTGTTGGAAGATGATCTAAAAGCGGTAGATGCATATCGTAGAGAGAAAGATCAACACGAGGAAATCATCAAGAAGTTGGAGAGGAATTTGAAACAACAGCGTGATCAATTGATTGATGCAATGGAAGAGCAAGAACGCCGTTTCTTGGAAGAGAAAGCACAGTTGTTTAAAGAATTGGATGAACAGAAAGCCGCTTTCCGTGAAGTTGCATTAAATGAAGCAAGAGCAGCGATGGGTGAAGAAGTTAGGAAGATTATCGCTGAAAACAGTCGTATGTTTGAAGAATTGAAATTTCATCATGCCGAATCTGTGCATATTCAGGCAGAAAAGGTGAGAGTTTACTTAATTGTCAATGCGTCTTCCATATAATACCTGTTGTTGGATGATTAGAAACATTTACAAGCAGAACTATTGACTGCCAAGCGAGAAGTTGCTATCTTAGCAGATAAGGAAATTGAATATGCTAAACAGGCACATAATCGATCAAAAGAGATCAAAGCATTGCGAGAAAGGTTAGTTGGATGCGTGCAAACAAAAATGCTCACAGTTATTTATCTTCTTTGTCATTGTTGGTTTCTGTAGAGTTGATATATTAGAGAAGCAGCAAGCAGCGAATATTGAGAAATTCAAACTGCGAGCAAAAGAGTTAAAATCAACAGTCACGAAGGAATTGGAAGAAGCAACTTTGGATGCAGCAGGATTACGTCGACTTATTGCCATGAAAAATAAAGAATTGAAACACATGAAAGCATTGGCTGCAACAATTCTAAGTCAACGTACAGAAACTGAGCAATTTTTCTTGGAAGCCCTACAAGAAGTAAAAGAGATTATGAAAATTGAAAAGAAGAAACAAGTTCAAGAAAATCAATTGCTTTCTCATCACCAACAAGCAACCACGAAATTAGCACACTTAAATAATCGGACGGGACCACAAAGTGGAGTAGCATTTCCACCGCTGAATATCCGACCAGCGAATATTCATTTATTGGATCAACGCAAGAATAAATTAGATTTATCAGGAGCAGATATGGAAAAGGTTGCAATATCGGACATGTCGTGGGATGATAAGGAACTGGTCTTGCGAGTTTTGTTTGCTAAGATGAATGGACAACAACCACAACGAAGAGCAGAATATCGACGTCCGATGCCAAGCAATGGTAATGTTTCACCCGTGTTTATTTCCGAAGGTGTGCAATTACAATCAGGGTTACAAGTGGATATGAATCACTTTGCAATGCCTCCTTTGACTCCATCAGAAGCCCAGAGTCAATTGGCGTCATTTGCTGCTGCAAGTCGGGATGATTATGGAGATGATGATGAAGAAGAAGACTTAGGAGGGGATAGTGAAGTTGGAAGGCAAAACCAACCATCAAAAGTAGAGTCTGCTGGTAAGAAAGTGACTTTACCTTCAGTTGATGAAAATGTTAGCCAAGCAAAGCAGAGTATGATGTCGTCCGTGGAGAGTTCTGGAAGTTCCAGCTACTATTATTAAAATATCATTGAATATCAAGAGTATCGTCACATTTGTATATATGGCTTCTTCAAATTGTATTTACGTTTTAGGTGTATTTATTGATAATTGTACATATTATCAAAGTTAAATATTTACCAATTTGTATTATGGATCCATTTCATGGGATCAGATTTTTCAATTCCTAATTTACAAATTTTGTCAACACCGGTATGGATGCCGATAATAAAAAACCACAAATTCCCCCACAACGCAGTGTTGTAACATAAAAATGTACATTTATATTTCTTGCTAACTTGGATATGGACTTTCATATTGTGATTCGCCTGTGATATTATTGTAATAATATGGGTATCCTTGTTCATCATTATAAACAGTCCAAGGATCTACAGAAAATTAATAAGTTCTAGGCGAAATTGGATAGACGAAAAAATTACCTCCTTCGCCGCCATATGCGACTGTACTATCATCCCCGCCTAGCCCATCATAATTGCCATAAGATTCTACTGTGCTTTCGTCGTTGTAAGGTTGTACAGACCATGGATCTTGCTGTTGCATTTTCTGCATTTGCTGCTGCGACACACTGGCGGCAAATGTTGTCAATTGCTGACTTTCCGCACGTTGTTGTGCATAAGTAACATCGTAACCACCCTCCAACTACAAAAAAAAAGAGATGAATACAAGAAATTCCGAACATATAAAATGAATTCACCTGTTGACCATCCATAGTCAGTATACGAGGATCCACTCTACCTTCAGCAGAGATTTCACAGAAAGGATGAAATACACGCTTTCCATGCGAATGAAGTTTTCTCCAACATTTATCGCAAAAATTTTCATCACAAGTAACACAAAATCTTTCTGCCAAAAGGCATTCACAGTCATCACAACTTTTAGGGCCAATATTTGTGTAAATGTGGGTTCTCCTAGAACCGATGCTATGAGTCTGCTTGTAACATCGCGTACAAAACTGATCACCACATTCGTTGCATTTGCGGATTGCAATATTTTCACTGCACTCACTGCATAATTTACTTTGTTGCACTTTTCGAACTTTTTTCTTTTCTGGCTGTTGGGAAGCGACAGCATTGGGATCATTTTGCTGTTCTAATGCGGCAAGATTTGGATCATCGATAATCTCACCCGATGCAAGAACCAACTTTCCATCTGACTTCGTGTAGCCTTCTTTAGTTGGTTCCCAGACAGCCTCTTTCGTATCATTGTTAAAGTAAAACCACATTTGTGAGTCGTCGGACCACATTTCTTGCCATTTTCTGGCATTTACGATCCACATCTCATTTCTTTCTTCTCTCAATGCTTCTAATTGACGTCTTGCCAAGAAACCACGGATTATGCGATTGATTTGTGTTGCCGCTTTATTCTTTTCTTCCTTTTCCTTCCTCATTTGGAATAACATAATTTTGTAGATAATACGACTACGATAACCGCGATACAATGATTGCACCTTTGTCGCTGCTTGATAGCGTCTGCGGCGATATTCTTCAATTTCCTTTAGTTTCTTGTGACGATTCATTCTTGTTAACATGCCCCGTACTCTAGCTTGTATCTTAATCGCGTTGATATGTCGACGACGATTTATGATCATCAAGGCAATATTCCTTCTTGCCACAAAACCACGAATGAGAGACTGCATTTTTGTCGCAGCACGTTTCTCCTTGCGTGCTTGTCTCAATTTCTTCACCTTTTCTCGCGCAATGCGTGAACGAATCATGCATTGAATCATGGTCGCTGCGAGATTGCGATTGCGACGGAAGCGTATTGCTGCAACACGTTTTCTGCCAACGTAACCACGATACACACGCTGGATAAGTAAAGTAGCCTGGAGGCGTTTGCGATCATCCAACATCTTAAGATACTTCCACCGCAACCGTTTTCCGCGCAGCAACGCTTGAATAATGATAGTAGAATCGTAAAGTTTCTCATACTTCTTCCGTTGTCGCAAAAATTTCACTTTCTTCTTTGCTAATGCTTTACGAATACAACATTGAATCGTAATTGTCGCTTGAAGAATACGTTGTTTGCGTAATCTCTGTGTTTCGAAATGTGTGAACTGTTTCCAAATTTTCATATTCTCATGCAATAGCTTGTGTAATAGCTTCTGTAACCCCAACACAATGTTACGAATTACTAGACTACGAAGTAGTCGCTTAATACGATCAGATCGTCTTTGTTGTTTCACAAAAATTGTCCATGCAATGAAGCCTCGCTGTACATCAAGTAATACCAATTTGTAAATGGACTTTTGTAATCTTTCCGCTGCCAACATCTGAATTGCCTCCTTCGCCTTGTTAGTGTGGTGGACAGCTTGAGCCTGACTCTGAGCGAGGGTTTGTGAGTGCGAATGTCCATAAGCATGCGATGCTCCAATATCACTGCTCGTGCGACTTCTTGTTCGCCCAGCAGGAGTTGCTGTGCCACTCGTTTTAGTAGGAGTTATAGTTATTTGTTGTTGTTGCTGCTGCTGTTCCTTGTTCAAAGTACTTAATAGTTGCTGAGCATCCTCCAAACTCTTTTTCACCAACGAACTATGCTTCTGGACACTCATTAATGAGGTGAGAAGTTGAGATGTTAACTGTTTGGAGTCACCAGGTACTGACTGTGAATTTTGAGCGGCGAATGGAGTCAAAGAAGAATAAGATGATGACTTAACTAAGGGATCATACGAACTGTGTTGATTGTTCTTCTTTGAAGTAGAAAAAGATGAAACACTACCATTGCTCCCCGATGTAGGGGGAAATAAAACTCGAGACCCTCCTCGTTGTGCAGCGAGTCTCGTTGCGTCATCCGCCAGTAGAAAATCCTGAAATTGAGACGAGATTCCAATAGCACCCAAGTTCATACCAGCAGAAACTGTACGCAGTGATTCTTTTTGGCGAAACATACTTTCTGCATAACTACTCGAACCACCACCGGTGCTACCTCCATTTAGACTGACATCTCCATCATTCATGCTCACAATTTTCGCGCGGGCAGCGGAAAACAACGACTGTGCGGGAATAACATGATGATGGTGAGATCCATGACTTGTGTGACTACTACTGCTGCTACCCCCACCATGATGGCCATGATTATGTCCATGTCCTCCATCACCACCAATAGTTATGGTAGTGGCAAAAAAGTTTTCCATTATATCTGGTTGGTTCAACGGATCTCCATACGTATGATGATGACTTCCACTACTGCTGGTCATGTTACCACCTCTTGCTCCACCCCCCTCACCTTCTAAACGACGCTTCAATTGATATAGTGCATCATCGAAATCTTCAGGTCTAAGATTATTTGGCTTGGCAAGTTTGTCCTTTTCTTCTGGTGTCAGCTGTTGAAGCATAACCAGCAAAGCCTTCTTCAATGTTTTATAATCGGAATATGACAAAAAGAGTCTTCTATTGCTCCCTGGACCACCTCTACCACCATGCTGTGAATTTAATCTCGCTTGTTCCAATTGATTTGCTTGAATTAATGTTTGAACATTGGCTTGCGGTAATCGAAAGATCGGCAACTTTACAATCGTTGCCTTCTCTTTCTTTTTACCATGACCTTTGTTGGAACTAGCACCACCACCAATTTGACGATAACTCATCATTAAATTTGGAGCAGTCACACTAAGACTTACAGCTTCATCAACAACTGAACGCTTTCCTCTTCTGGACATCCCTGCTCCACCTCCTCCAGTGGTAGCTCCATGGATCTTGGGGAGCTTCACACCACTGCCGGAGCTGCTAGCACCGTCATAGGCTCTATTCCCACCAGCATCAGATATTGATGTTTGATTCAGTTCGTGAAGAATTTGTGCACGCGTATTGATCAGTTGTTTCATGTGATCACGGTGTAGTTGTTCATAGTTTCCTGAACGACTCATCTTTTCGCTTCCGCACTTGCTGCCTGGCAATATATGATGAAGAAAAATGCAAATATTTTACCAATCTAAGTTAAATCATCACACAAAGAAAACATCCATCTGTTGGCAATTCTCAAAGTCTCTTCTCAAATGGGACTCAACATCAATCCATTTGGTGCAATGTATAGTGTGTCACACCAAACAAAGGCAATCTCGCGTGCTGGTCGCCGCTCGCGGGCGTTTCATGACATGATCTATTTTAATTTACCGATAAATTTATGGAAAAATAGATTTATGCATAATAAAGTATATTCTTTATTGTATAAAACATGGGCGCATGCTCATTGTCTCAACTAATTGTAATAATACTTAATAATTAATGATTAATATGTTCACCACATTCC
>JACCEA010300453.1_pt1 | contig 16104 bp, 10 predicted proteins | sample 7449851 | NCBI WGS metagenome assembly JACCEA01 (sample SAMN15323453, study PRJNA562643) | freshwater metagenome | isolation source: river surface water | place: USA:Blue River Watershed | collected 2017-08-18 | reverse complement strand
TCGCTGCCATCGGAGATGAAATGAACTATAGCTTCACCGAACGCAAGCGCATCCGTAAGAGTTTTGCTAAGCGACCCAATAATCACCAGGTTCCATACCTGCTTACAACCCAGCTCGAGTCTTATGCCAAGTTTTTACAGGCAGACAAGCCGGCAACAGCTCGTGCAAACGAAGGACTTCAGTCCGCGTTTACATCGATATTCCCGATCGTATCTAACAATGGATATGCTCGGATGGAGTATGTTTCTTATCAACTTTCCCCCCCACCATTTGATGTTAAAGAATGTCAGCAGCGGGGCTTAACTTTCCATTCAGCTTTACGTGCCAAGGTTCGCTTGATCATTAATGATCGCGAAGCCCCACATAAAGTTAAGGAAGTAAAAGAGCAAGAAGTGTATATGGGTGAAATTCCGCTCATGACCGATACGGGCTCATTTGTGATTAATGGCACTGAGCGCGTCATCGTGTCACAGTTGCATCGCTCCCCCGGGGTATTTTTTGAGCACGACAAAGGCAAGACCCATAGTTCAGGCAAGCTTCTTTTCTCTGCGCGCATTATTCCTTATCGTGGTTCATGGCTCGATTTCGAGTTTGATCCAAAAGATATTTTGTATTTCCGTGTAGACCGTCGTCGCAAGATGCCAGTCACCATTTTGCTCAAAGCAATTGGCTTAAATAATGAGCAGATTTTGGCGAATTTCTTTAATTTTGATCATTTCACCTTATCGCAAGCTGGCGCATCGATGGAATTTGTACCCGAGCGTTTGCGTGGTGAAGTGGCGCGTTTTGACATCTTGGACAAAAACGGTGTTGTGGTTGTTCAAAAGGACAAGCGTATCAATGCAAAACACATTCGCGAGCTTGAGGCTGCAAAGACCAAAATCATTACCGTTCCAGATGATTCATTAATTGGTCGTGTGGTTGCTAAAAATATTGTTGATCCAGACTCTGGAGAGGTTTTAGCTAGTGCCAATGATGAGATTACCGAAGATCTCTTAGCTAATCTACGCGAGAGCGGCATCAAGCAATTTGAGACCATTTATACCAATGATCTTGATTGTGGAGCGTATATTTCACAAACCTTGCGCGTTGATGAGACCGCTGATCAAACGGCAGCTCGCATCGCGATTTATCGCATGATGCGTCCCGGCGAGCCTCCTACTGAGGATGCGGTTGAGGCCCTATTCCAGCGCTTGTTCTATAGCGAAGATTCATATGACTTGTCGCGCGTTGGTCGTATGAAGGTCAACAGTCGTTTGGGAAGGACCGATATGGAAGGCCCCATGGTGCTCTCAAATGAAGACATCATGGATACCATCAAGATTTTGGTTGATTTGCGTAACGGCAAAGGTGAGGTTGATGATATTGATCACCTCGGTAATCGTCGTGTACGTTGTGTGGGCGAGTTAGCAGAGAATCAATTCCGTGCCGGCTTGTCGCGTGTCGAGCGCGCAGTTAAAGAGCGCTTGGGTCAGGCAGAAACAGAGAACCTCATGCCTCACGACTTAATTAACAGCAAACCAATTTCTTCGGCAATTCGGGAGTTCTTTGGTTCATCACAGTTATCGCAGTTTATGGACCAAACAAATCCATTGTCAGAGATTACGCACAAGCGTCGTATTTCTGCATTAGGGCCAGGTGGTTTAACTCGCGAGCGAGCTGGGTTTGAGGTGCGCGATGTGCATCCAACCCACTATGGACGTGTTTGCCCAATCGAGACCCCAGAGGGTCCAAACATTGGTTTGATTAACTCTCTCGCTTTGTTTGCTCGTTTGAATGAACATGGCTTCTTAGAGACTCCATATCGCAAGGTTGTGAATGGCAAAGTAACCGACCAAGTGGAGTATTTGTCTGCAATTGAAGAAGCCAAGTACACCATTGCACAGGCCAATGCAACGATTGATAAGAATGGCAAGTTGGCTGATGAGCTTGTTTCAGCCCGTCAAGCAGGTGAGACCATGATGGTTGGCCCAGAGCGCATTGATTACATTGACGTTGCGCCAAGTCAGATTGTTTCTGCAGCCGCATCATTGGTTCCTTTCTTGGAGCATGACGATGCGAACCGAGCATTGATGGGTGCAAACATGCAGCGTCAAGCGGTGCCATGCTTGCGTCCTGATAAGCCTCTCGTGGGTACCGGCTTGGAGCGTATTGTTGCGGTCGATTCTGGAACGGTAGTAATGGCCACACGTGGCGGTGTAGTTGACTATGTTGATGCGAATCGTATCGTGATTCGTGTAAACGACGATGAAACTGCTGCCGGCGAAGTTGGCGTAGATATTTATAACCTCACCAAATACACCCGTTCAAATCAGAATACCAACATTAATCAGCGCCCCATCGTTCAGGTTGGCGATCATGTAAAGCGTGGCGATGTTGTTGCTGATGGCGCGTCAACCGATTTGGGCGAATTGGCTTTGGGTCAAAACATGACCGTAGCCTTTATGCCCTGGAATGGATATAACTTCGAAGACTCCATCTTAATTTCTGAGAAAGTTGTTGCCGACGATCGTTACACCTCGATTCATATTGAGGAGTTATCGGTTGTTGCGCGCGATACCAAATTGGGCTCCGAGGAAATCTCGCGCGATATTTCTAATTTGGCAGAGTCACAATTAGCTCGTTTAGATGAAAGCGGCATTGTTTATATTGGTGCCGAAGTTGAGGCGGGCGATGTATTGGTTGGTAAGGTAACCCCTAAGGGTGAAACAACTCTGACCCCAGAAGAGAAATTATTGCGCGCCATTTTTGGCGAGAAGGCCTCTGACGTTAAAGACACCTCATTGCGCGTTCCATCTGGAATGAGCGGAACCGTCATTGACGTTCAGGTATTCACGCGTGAAGGTATTGAGCGCGATGCCCGAGCTCAATCAATTATTGCTGAAGAGTTACAACGTTATCGCCTTGATCTCAACGATCAATTGCGTATTGTTGAGGGAGACGCTTTTGATCGTTTACAAAAACTCTTGATCAACAAAACTGCTAATGGCGGTCCTAAGAAATTGGCCAAAGGTAGCAAGATCACGAAAGAGTATCTCTCGGAGCTTGATCGTTATCATTGGTTCGATATTCGTCCGGCCGATGAGGATGTTGCCACTCAGGTAGAGGCAATCAAAACCTCGATCGAAGCAAAGCGTAAGCAGTTTGATGCCGCATTTGAAGAGAAGCGTAAGAAGTTAACCCAGGGTGACGAGTTGCCACCAGGTGTAACTAAGATGGTTAAGGTATACCTCGCGGTGAAGCGCCGCTTGCAGCCTGGCGACAAAATGGCAGGACGTCATGGCAACAAGGGAGTGGTATCAAAGATCGTACCGGTTGAAGATATGCCCTATATGGCTGACGGCCGCTCAGTCGATATCGTTCTAAATCCATTGGGTGTGCCATCTCGTATGAACGTTGGTCAAATCTTGGAGACCCACTTAGGTTGGGCTGCACAGGGTATTGGCAAGCGCATTGACGCCATGCTCAAGGAACAAGCCAAGATCGCTGATTTACGCAAGTTCTTAAAAACTCTCTATAACGAAACTGGCCGTCAAGAAAATGTTGATGAGTTCGGTGATGATCAGGTTCTCGAGTTAGCCAACAATCTCAGGGGAGGCTTGCCGTTTGCAACCCCAGTGTTTGATGGTGCGACTGAAGCAGAGATCAGCAAAATGCTCGAGCTTGCCTACCCTGATGATCATGCCAAGGGTTTGCGTATGACACCATCGCGTCAGCAAATAACTTTGCACGATGGCCGCACTGGTGATGCATTTGAGCGCCCAGTAACTGTTGGGGTAATGCATGTTCTAAAACTACATCATTTAGTTGACGACAAGATGCATGCCCGCTCGACAGGACCTTACTCTTTGGTTACCCAGCAACCATTAGGCGGAAAAGCGCAATTCGGTGGACAGCGCTTTGGCGAGATGGAAGTTTGGGCATTGGAGGCTTATGGCGCATCTTACGTATTACAAGAGATGTTGACCGTGAAGTCAGACGACGTCACTGGCCGAACCAAGGTTTACGAAAACATCGTCAAGGGCGAGCACACCATTGATGCTGGTATGCCCGAATCCTTCAACGTTCTGGTGAAAGAAATCCGTTCGTTGGGTATTGACATTGATATGGAGCGTAACTGATATGAAAGCATTGCTCGATTTATTTAAGCAAAGCTCTGGAGAAGAGCAGTTTGATGCCATCAAAATTGGCCTAGCCTCTCCCGAGAAAATCCGTTCATGGTCTTTTGGTGAAGTTCGTAAACCAGAGACGATTAACTATCGTACTTTTAAGCCAGAAAGAGACGGCCTTTTTTGTGCAAAAATCTTTGGCCCCATTAAAGACTATGAGTGCTTGTGCGGTAAATACAAGCGCCTAAAGTTCCGCGGCGTCATTTGTGAGAAGTGCGGTGTTGAAGTTACATTGGCTAAAGTACGTCGTGAGCGTATGGGCCACATTGAGCTTGCTGCACCTGTTGCGCACATTTGGTTTCTGAAGTCTTTGCCATCCCGCCTGGGCATGGTTCTCGATATGACCTTACGGGATATCGAGCGCGTCCTTTATTTTGAAGCCTACGTAGTTGTTGATCCCGGCTTGACCCCTGAGGGCGCAATGAAGCGCGGTCAGATCATGTCGGAAGATGAGTACAACGCGAAGATTGAAGAGTTTGGTGAAGGCGCATTTACTGCAATCATGGGCGCCGAGGGTATTCGTGAGCTCCTGCGCACGATTAATATCGATCGTGAAGTTGAGTCCATTCGCTCTGAGCTCAAGGCCACCGGTAGTGATGCCAAGATTAAAAAATACGCCAAGCGCTTGAAGGTGCTTGAGGCATTCCAAAGCTCTGGAATCAAGCCAGACTGGATGATCATGGAGGTATTGCCAGTTCTGCCACCAGAGTTGCGTCCATTGGTCCCATTGGATGGCGGACGTTTTGCGACATCCGATCTAAACGATCTTTATCGTCGCGTGATTAACCGTAACAACCGTTTACGCCGTCTCTTAGAGTTGCGCGCTCCAGAAATCATTGTGCGTAATGAAAAGAGAATGTTGCAAGAAGCGGTTGACTCATTACTTGACAACGGCCGTCGCGGTAAGGCAATGACGGGTGCCAATAAGCGCCCATTGAAGTCCTTGGCTGAAATGATTAAAGGTAAGAGCGGCCGTTTCCGTCAAAACTTATTGGGTAAGCGCGTTGACTATTCTGGCCGTTCAGTGATCGTTGTTGGCCCCACATTGAAATTGCATCAATGTGGATTGCCGAAGTTGATGGCATTAGAGCTATTTAAGCCTTTTATCTTCAACAAGCTTGAAACTTTGGGGATTGCAACCACGATTAAGGCTGCCAAGAAAGAAGTCGAGAGCCAGACCCCAATCGTCTGGGATATCTTGGAAGAGGTTATCCGCGAGCATCCAATTCTCTTGAATCGCGCACCAACCTTGCATCGTCTAGGTATTCAGGCATTTGAGCCAATGTTGATTGAAGGTAAAGCAATCCAGTTGCATCCTTTAGTCTGCGCAGCTTTTAATGCTGACTTTGACGGTGACCAAATGGCTGTTCACGTGCCACTGTCCCTTGAGGCACAAATGGAAGCGCGCACTTTGATGTTGGCTTCGAACAATGTATTGTTCCCTGCGAACGGTGAGCCATCGATTGTGCCTTCTCAAGACGTTGTTTTGGGTTTGTACTATGCAACGCGTGACAAGATCAACGGTAAGGGCGAGGGCATGGTATTTGCCAATATCCCTGAAGTGATCCGTGCTTATGAAGCCGGTATTGTTGAGTTGGCCACTCGCATCGCTGTTCGTATCACTGAATACGAGATTGTGAACAAGTCTGCTGAAGGCGATGACCGTTTTGTAGCAAAAACATCTGTGCAGCATACCTCTGTAGGCCGTGCAATTTTGTCTGAAATTCTGCCTAAGGGAATGGCTTTTGCTGAAATCAATAAGCCACTCAAAAAGAAAGAGATCTCACGCTTAATTAACACCTCTTTCCGCAAATGTGGACTTCGCGAGACAGTGATTTTTGCAGACCGTTTACTTCAGTCTGGCTTCCGCTTGGCGACCAAGGCCGGCATTTCGATTGCAATTGATGATATGTTGATTCCTAGTTCTAAGGACGGCATTATCAATGAGGCAGCCGGCAAGGTTAAGGAGTATGACAAGCAATTTATGTCGGGCTTAGTCACCAATCAAGAGCGCTACAACAACGTTGTTGATATTTGGGGTGCAGCAGGCGACCAAGTGGGTAAAGCCATGATGGACGAGTTATCGCATGTCGATGTCGCTGATCGCAACGGCAAAACAGTTCGTCAAGAATCCTTCAACTCCATCTACATGATGGCTGATTCCGGCGCGCGTGGCTCTGCCGCGCAGATTCGTCAGTTGGCAGGTATGCGTGGTTTGATGGCCAAGCCAGATGGCTCCATCATTGAGACCCCAATTACTGCAAACTTCCGTGAAGGTTTAAATGTATTGCAATACTTCATTTCTACACACGGTGCGCGTAAGGGTCTTGCAGACACTGCTTTGAAGACCGCAAACTCGGGTTACTTAACACGTCGTTTGTGCGACGTGACTCAAGACCTCGTTGTGGTTGAAGATGACTGCGGCGCAAGCAACGGCGTTACGATGCGTGCACTAGTAGAGGGTGGCGAGATTATTGAGGCCTTGCGCGATCGTATTTTGGGTCGTGTATGCATCGGTGATATCTTGCATCCCGATACTCAGGATGTGATTATTCCCCACGATACTTTGCTAGAAGAAGATCATGTTGATCAAATTGTTGAGCTGGGTATTGACGAGGTAAAAGTTCGTACCGTGCTGACTTGCGAGACCCGCTACGGTCTTTGCGCTAAGTGCTATGGACGTGACTTGGGCCGAGGTGGTTTGGTGAACGTAGGTGAGGCAGTAGGCGTTATTGCTGCTCAATCGATTGGTGAGCCAGGCACACAGTTAACTATGCGTACTTTCCATATTGGCGGTGCTGCATCTCGCGCATTAGTTGCGAGCAATGTTGAAGTTAAATCCAACGGCTCACTGAAGTTCTCTTCAACCATGCGCTTTGTAAGTAATGCCAAGGGTGAGCAGGTTGTTATCTCTCGCTCGGGTGAGGCCCTCGTCTTGGATGACAATGGACGTGAGCGTGAGCGTCACAAGATTCCGTATGGCGCAACATTGTTGGTTAAAGAAGGCGCTAATGTTAAGGCCGGAACCAGCATTGCCACTTGGGATCCGCTAACCCGCCCAATTATTTCTGAGTATGCAGGTATTGCGCGCTTTGAAAACGTGGAAGAGGGCGTTACCGTTGCTAAGCAGGTTGATGAGGTTACCGGTTTGTCAACTTTGGTGGTGATCGACGGTAAACGTCGTTCTGCAGCTAGCAAAGGTTTGCGCCCAGTCATTCAGTTATTGGATGAGCAGGGCAATCAAACCAAGATTACGGGCACCGATCACCCAGTCACCATCGGTCTTCAGGTTGGTGCTTTGATTACGGTCAAAGACGGTCAGAAGATTGAGGTTGGTGAAGTACTCGCGCGTATTCCGATTGAATCGCAGAAGACCCGAGATATCACGGGTGGTTTGCCACGTGTTGCTGAACTGTTTGAGGCTCGCTCACCTAAAGACGCTGCTATTTTGGCCAAGGTTACTGGAACCGTTTCATTTGGTAAGGAAACTAAGGGCAAGCAGCGTTTGGTGATTACCGATATGGATGGCGAAAGCAGTGAGTTCTTGATTCCGAAAGAGAAGCAAGTGTTAGTTCATGATGGTCAGGTCGTTAATAAAGGCGAAATGATTGTTGAGGGCCCTGCAGATCCACACGATATCTTGAATCTCAAAGGCATTGAGGAGCTGGCAATCTACATCGTCGATGAAGTGCAGGACGTTTATCGTCTCCAGGGCGTGAAGATTAATGACAAACACATTGAAGTGATCGTGCGCCAGATGTTGCGTCGTGTGCAGATCACCAATGCGGGCGATACAAACTTCATTACCGGTGAGCAGGTTGAGCGTTCCAAACTCTATGATGAAAATGATCGGGTCATTGCTGAAGGTAAGCAACCCGCTCAGTTTGAGAATGTCCTCTTAGGTATTACTAAGGCTTCTTTGTCGACCGATAGCTTTATTTCTGCGGCGTCTTTCCAAGAAACCACCCGAGTGTTAACCGAGGCTGCAATTATGGGCAAAGTCGATACTTTGAGGGGCCTCAAGGAAAACGTCATTATTGGTCGTTTGATTCCTGCCGGAACTGGTTTGGCCTACCGCCGTGCCAGAAAGGTTCGCGAACAGTTTGAGCGTGATCGCGCACAAATGATCGCTGCCGAGGAGGCCTTGGCCCTGGAAGCTGGGCCCGTCACCGAGCAGGCAGAAGTGGCAACTCCGGAAGGGGAAGCAGAGCAGTCCTAAAAAGGCGGGCGGATTCGGTGTTTTGGCCAGTTTTTTCCTAAGAGGTTGACGGAAAAGGCTGGCCAAGCTAGAATGCTGAGTTCTACTGATTCATAAGAAAATCAACAACTTAGAATACAGCGCAGTAGATATTCTAAGTAATTGATTTTTATAGATAAAAGCAATAAGCGAGTAAATTTATGCCAACAATTAACCAGCTGCTCCGTAAGCCGCGCTCACGACTTGTTATCAAGAGCAAGAGCCCTGCTTTACAGAATAGCCCCCAGCGCCGTGGCGTTTGCACCCGTGTGTACACCACGACACCTAAGAAGCCAAACTCCGCTTTGCGGAAGGTTGCCAAAGTGCGCCTCACCAATGGCTTCGAGGTCATTTCATATATTGGCGGTGAAGGCCATAACCTGCAAGAGCACTCGGTTGTTTTAATCCGTGGCGGCCGCGTTAAGGACCTCCCAGGTGTGCGCTATCACATTGTTCGTGGTTCTTTGGATTTGCAGGGCGTGAAAGATCGTAAGCAAGCACGTTCGAAGTATGGTGCAAAGCGCGCCAAGAAAGCGTAATAAGATTTTGTAGTAATGCAGTATAGGCTATATAGCCAAGTAAGTGGTTACTTCGCTTTGATTTCAAAGTAGTTAAGTAACTGAGGGGAATGTTCCCTAACTGAATAGATAGGAGTAGTTATGCCGCGTCGTCGCGAAGTCCCGAAACGGGAAATCCTTCCTGACCCGAAATTTGGGAATGTGGAAGTTGCTAAGTTTATGAACGTATTGATGCTAGACGGTAAAAAATCCGTCGCTGAGCGCATCGTATATGGCGCTTTTGAGCACATCGAGAAAAAAGCCAATAAAGAACCATTAGAGATCTTCTCAACCGCCATGGGCAATGTGAAGCCAATGGTTGAGGTTAAGAGCCGTCGGGTTGGTGGTGCGAATTATCAAGTTCCTGTCGAAGTTCGTCCCTCCCGTCGTATTGCTTTGGCGATGCGTTGGTTAAGAGAGGCTGCCAAAAAGCGTGGTGAGAAATCAATGGCCCAGCGCTTGGCCAATGAATTATTAGAAGCCGCTGAAGGACGTGGCGGCGCAATGAAGAAACGCGAAGAGGTTCACCGTATGGCTGAAGCCAACAAGGCCTTCTCGCATTTCCGTTTCTAACGCTCTAACCGAAAGAGGAAAAAGTGGCACGTAAAACCCCCATTGAGCGCTATCGAAATATTGGTATCTCGGCACATATTGATGCAGGTAAGACAACAACGACTGAGCGCGTTTTGTTTTATACCGGCGTAAATCACAAAATTGGTGAAGTTCATGATGGCGCAGCCACCATGGATTGGATGGAGCAAGAGCAAGAGCGCGGAATCACAATTACCTCTGCTGCAACCACTGCATTCTGGAAAGGAATGGCTGGTAACTATCCAGAACACCGTATTAACATTATTGATACACCTGGACACGTTGACTTCACGATTGAGGTTGAGCGTTCCATGCGTGTTTTAGATGGCGCATGCATGGTGTACTGTGCTGTAGGCGGTGTTCAGCCACAGTCGGAAACAGTATGGCGTCAAGCTAATAAGTATCGCGTCCCTCGTCTTGCATTTGTGAACAAGATGGACCGTACTGGTGCAAACTTTTTCAAAGTATATGAGCAAATGCGTGCTCGTCTTAAAGCCAATCCAGTGCCTATTCAAGTGCCAATTGGCGCAGAAGAAAACTTCCAAGGGGTGATCGATCTCATCAAGATGAAGGCGATCATTTGGGATGACGCTTCGCAAGGTACTAAATTTACGTACGGAGATATTCCTGCCGAGCTCAAAGAGACTGCAGAAGAGTGGCGCGAGAAAATGTTGGAAGCCGCTGCAGAGAGTTCTGAGGAGATGATGGATAAATATCTCGGCGGTGAAACACTGACTGAAGAAGATATTAAGAAAGCACTCCGTCACAGAACGATTGCTGGTGAAATCGTGCCGATGCTTTGTGGTAGCGCATTTAAAAACAAAGGCGTTCAAGCAATGTTAGATGCTGTTGTCGATTTCTTACCATCCCCGGTCGATATTCCTCCGGTCAAGGGCGAGAAGGAAGACGGTAGCGAAACAAGTCGCAAAGCCAGCGATGACGAGAAGTTCTCAGCTCTTGCATTTAAGATCATGACCGACCCCTTCGTTGGTCAGCTTATTTTCTTCCGTGTCTACTCTGGCGTGATCAATTCTGGCGACACCATTTACAACCCAATCAAGGGCAAGAAAGAGCGTATTGGTCGTCTCTTGCAGATGCATGCAAATCAGCGCGAAGAGATTAAAGAAGTACGTGCTGGTGATATTGCCGCCGCTGTTGGCCTCAAAGAGGCAACCACTGGCGAAACTTTATGTGATCCCGATAATATTTTGATTCTGGAGCGCATGGTATTCCCAGAGCCTGTGATTTCTCAGGCGGTAGAGCCAAAGACAAAAGCAGACCAAGAAAAAATGGGCTTAGCTCTCAATCGCCTGGCTCAAGAAGACCCTTCCTTCCGCGTGAAGACTGACGAAGAGTCTGGTCAAACCATTATTTCTGGAATGGGTGAGTTGCACCTTGAGATCTTGGTTGATCGTATGAAGCGGGAGTTTGGTGTTGAGGCAACCGTTGGTAAGCCACAAGTTGCTTATCGTGAAACAATCCGCAAAAACTGTGATGAAGTTGAAGGTAAATTCGTTAAGCAGTCAGGTGGTCGTGGTCAATATGGTCACGTTGTATTAAAACTCGAGCCGCAAGATCCAGGTAAAGGTTTTGAGTTCGTAGATGCTATTAAGGGCGGTGTCGTTCCTCGTGAATATATCCCCGCTGTTGAAAAAGGCATCGTTGAGACTCTGAATGCGGGCGTGCTTGCTGGCTATCCAGTGGTCGATATCAAAGCAACCCTTTTCTTTGGTTCGTATCATGATGTTGACTCGAACGAGAACGCTTTTAAGATGGCCGGCTCCATGGCATTTAAAGAAGGTATGCGCAGAGCAAGCCCTGTCTTGTTAGAGCCAATGATGGCTGTAGAAGTTGAGACACCTGAAGATTTCATGGGTAACGTGATGGGTGATTTGTCCTCACGTCGTGGAATCATGCAAGGTATGGACGATATTCCAGGCGGAGGCAAGATTGTGCGCGCTGAAGTACCGCTTGCTGAAATGTTTGGTTACTCCACTGGATTGCGTTCCTTAACTCAGGGCCGTGCAACCTACACCATGGAATTTAAGCATTATTCAGAAGCACCCAAGAACGTTGCTGAGGCTGTGATTGCAGCAAAAGCAAAGTAATTTAATTTTTTGAACATTGATTAGCTAAATAGAAGGCACCCAAAATGGCAAAAGAAAAATTTGAACGGACTAAACCCCACGTCAACGTTGGCACCATTGGTCACGTCGACCACGGTAAGACCACTTTAACGGCAGCAATCACCACTGTGCTCTCCAAGCTCTTTGGTGGTGAAGCAAAAGCCTACGATCAAATCGATGCGGCTCCTGAAGAGAAGGCCCGCGGTATTACGATTAATACTGCTCACGTCGAGTATGAGACCAAGAACCGTCACTATGCTCACGTTGATTGCCCAGGCCACGCCGACTATGTGAAGAACATGATTACCGGTGCTGCGCAGATGGACGGCGCTATTCTCGTGGTCTCTGCCGCAGACGGCCCCATGCCACAAACCCGTGAGCACATCCTTTTAGCCCGCCAAGTTGGCGTGCCTTACATCATCGTGTTTATGAACAAATGCGATATGGTCGATGATGCTGAGCTCTTAGAGCTCGTCGAGATGGAAGTGCGTGAACTGCTCTCCAAGTATGACTTCCCAGGTGATGACACCCCGATCGTTAAAGGTTCTGCCAAGCTCGCTCTCGAAGGTGATAAGGGCGAACTCGGTGAAGGCGCCATTATCAAATTAGCCGAAGCCTTAGATAGCTACATCCCCAATCCAGAGCGTGCCATTGATGGCGCCTTCTTGATGCCGGTTGAAGACGTATTCTCGATCTCGGGTCGCGGCACAGTTGTTACCGGTCGTATTGAGCGCGGTATTGTAAAAGTCGGCGAAGAGATTGAAATCGTCGGTATCAAGCCAACCTTAAAGACCACCTGTACGGGTGTTGAGATGTTCCGCAAACTCTTAGACCAAGGTCAAGCAGGCGATAACGTCGGTATCCTCTTGCGCGGTACTAAGCGTGAAGAAGTCGAGCGCGGTCAAGTCTTGGCTAAGCCCGGCTCGATTACTCCACACACCCACTTTACGGCTGAGGTGTATGTACTCTCTAAAGATGAGGGTGGTCGTCATACCCCCTTCTTTAACAACTACCGTCCACAGTTTTACTTCCGCACCACCGATGTCACTGGCTCCATTGAGTTGCCAAAAGACAAAGAGATGGTGATGCCAGGCGATAACGTCACGATTACCGTGAAGTTGATTGCTCCCATTGCGATGGAAGAGGGCTTACGCTTTGCGATCCGTGAAGGCGGTCGTACAGTCGGTGCCGGTGTAGTTGCGAAGATTTTGGCGTAAGAAAGAATTAGGGGCGTAGCTCAATTGGCAGAGCGTTGGTCTCCAAAACCAAAGGTTGGGGGTTCGATGCCCTCCGCCCCTGCCAGCATTTTTTTGTAAGCGAATTTGTACATGTCACAACAAACGATTGAAAACTCGGAACAGAAATCTAGCTGGGTAAGCTTGCTTGCCGTAGTAATAGTTATTGTTGCCCTTGTTCTCTATTACACCTTAATTGATCAAGGTTACTGGGTGCGTGTAGGCGCATTGCTTGGCGGCATTGCCTTGGCTGTGATCATCATGGCCCTATCAGCAGATGGCCGTAGATTCATTGCCTACAGCAAAGAGTCTTGGCTTGAGGTCAAAAAAGTCGTATGGCCAACTCGCAAAGAGTCTACGCAAATGACTTTGGTGGTGTTTGGTTTTGTTGTGATCATGTCACTCTTTTTATGGCTAGTCGACAAATTGGTCGAGTGGCTCGTGTTCTCGATCTTTTTAGGCTGGAAGTGAGCAAACATGGTTGATACAGATATGGTTTCCAACCCTCAAGCAACCGGCAATATGCGCTGGTACGTGATCCACGCCTACTCAGGTATGGAAAAAAGCGTCAAAAAGGGACTCGAAGAGCGCATCGCTCGTTCCGGAATGGCGGATAAATTTGGCCGTATTTTGGTTCCTTCTGAAGAGGTGGTTGAGGTTAAGTCTGGTCAAAAAGCCGTTTCCGAGCGTCGGTTTTTCCCAGGATACGTCCTCATTGAGATGGAAATGACCGATGAAACCTGGCATTTGGTCAAAAACACCCCGAAAGTAACCGGCTTTGTAGGCGGAGTTCGTAATCGCCCATCTCCAATATCGACTGCTGAAGTCAGCAAAATCATGGATCAGATGCAGGCCGGTGTTGATAAGCCCAAGCCTAAGACCCTATTTGAGGTGGGTGAGATGGTTCGTGTCAAAGAAGGCCCATTTACAGATTTCAATGGAAATGTTGAGGAAGTCAACTACGAGAAGTCAAAACTCCGTGTTTCTGTTACAATTTTCGGTCGCGGTACTCCAGTTGAGCTTGAATTTGGCCAAGTGGAGAAGATGTAAGTATTTGAAGTTTTAGGTAGTTAAGAGGAGCGGATCTAGAAGCGCCAATTCTGGTGAAGCGTTTACTCAACGGCGGTTAGCACTATGAGCTAGCGCGCTTTTTTGGAGCAAGTATGGCAAAGAAAATTATTGGCTTTATCAAGCTGCAGATTCCTGCCGGTAAAGCAAACCCATCCCCACCCGTTGGACCTGCATTGGGTCAGCGCGGTCTGAATATTATGGAATTTTGTAAGGCGTTTAATGCTCAGACGCAGAGCATGGAACCCGGCTTACCAATCCCAGTTGTGATCACTGCATTTGCGGACAAGAGCTTCACCTTTGTGATGAAGACTCCTCCCGCGACCATTTTGATTAAGAAGGCGGCCAAGATTGACAAGGGCTCGCCACGTCCGCATACCGATAAAGTTGGCAAGATTACTCGTGCTCAGGCTGAAGAAATTGCTAAATTAAAAATGCCCGATTTGACTGCTGCTGATTTAGATGCCGCAGTAAGAACCGTTGCAGGCAGCGCCCGCTCGATGGGCATTACTGTGGAAGGAGTCTAAGCATGCCTAAGTTATCCAAACGTGTGAAGACAATTCAGTCCAAAGTAGACCGCAACAAGTTTTATCCACTCGATGACGCATTGGTATTGGTTAAAGAATGCGCAACTGCAAAGTTTGACGAGTCAATCGATGTTGCTGTGCAGCTTGGTATTGATGCGAAGAAATCCGATCAAGTTGTGCGCGGCGCAGTTGTCTTGCCTGCCGGCACTGGTAAGCACGTGCGTGTTGCTGTGTTTGCTCAGGGTGAAAAGGCAGAGCAAGCAAAAGCTGCTGGCGCAGAAATTGTTGGTATGGAAGATTTAGCAGACCAGATTAAGGGCGGCAATATTAATTTTGACGTTTTGATTGCCTCCCCCGACACCATGAAGATTGTTGGAACTTTAGGACAAGTATTAGGCCCTCGCGGGTTGATGCCAAATCCAAAGGTTGGCACTGTAACCCCAGATGTGGTTACCGCCATCAAGAATGCAAAAGCTGGTCAAGTCCAGTTCCGCGTTGACAAGGCAGGAATCGTGCATGCATCGATTGGCCGCCGCTCGTTTGAGCCAACCGCATTGAAAACAAACCTATTGGCCTTGCTTGATGCGTTGAACAAAGCAAAACCAACTGCATCAAAAGGGATTTATTTAAAGAAGATCGCAGTCAGCAGCACCATGGGTGCTGGCGTGCGTATCGATCAAGCTTCACTGCAAGCGGCGTAAGCCAGCAGTAAAAGAACTTTGGGTCGAGCGCCTTGGTGCTCGAACATCAAAGACCGTTGGTGAACGAAGTATTAATTTGCTGAGTTCTTAATTGTTACGCAAGTAATGACCAGCGCAGATGGCGACCCTGTAAGGATATTTCGGGCACACCCCGTGATAGACGAATCAGACGCTGGTGTGTAACCCCGATTGGAAACAGTCGGTTTATGAAGGAGTTAAACCGTGCCTTTGAATGTAGAAGACAAAAAAGCGATTGTGGCTGATGTCGGCGCTCAATTGGCTGCGGCTCAAACAGTTGTGCTTGCTGAGTATCGCGGTATCCCCGTGGGCCAGCTCACTGCTTTGCGTGCCAGTGCACGTTCGCAAGGAGTGTATCTTCGAGTTTTGAAGAACACCTTAGCGCGTCGCGCAGCGCAAGGCACACCGTTTGAGCAACTTGGTGACTCGATGGTTGGTCCATTGATTTATGGAATTTCTGCTGACCCCGTTGCTCCGGCAAAGGTGCTTCATCAGTTTTCTAAAGGACAAGACCAGCTAGTTATCAAGGCAGGCTTTTATAACGGCAAAGTACTTGATGTCAATGGTGTTAAAGAATTGGCCACCATTCCGTCACGCGACGAATTGCTCTCAATGTTGTTGGGAGTTATGAAGGCGCCCGTGTCGGCGATGGCTCGTGTTCTTGGAGCAGTTGCAGAGCAAAAAGCAAGTGGTGCCCCGGCAGTGACTGCCGCAGCCGCTGCGCCGGAGCCTGTTGCTGAGCCAGCAACCCCAGAAGCAAGCGCTACGCCTGAGCAAGACAACCCAACTCCTGCTGCTTAAAGCAGGATTAACCAATTCAGTATTAGGAGCTAAAAATGGCAATTACTAAAGATGAAATTATTGAAGCAGTAGGC
>JACCEA010000839.1_pt1 | contig 16104 bp, 8 predicted proteins | sample 7449851 | NCBI WGS metagenome assembly JACCEA01 (sample SAMN15323453, study PRJNA562643) | freshwater metagenome | isolation source: river surface water | place: USA:Blue River Watershed | collected 2017-08-18 | reverse complement strand
GTAGCGCACCTCGGTGAAAAAGTGGGCGTCGGGCGTGCGCGTCTGGGGCACGTTGCTGCCCCAGGCACTGATGTAGTTGCTGTTGTACCAATCGGCCGACTCGGGCACGTCGGTTTGTTCGCCCCAGATTTGCGGGCTGGCCGGCGGCAGGTCGCAGTACCAGTCGTAGAAGCTCATGCACACGCCACCGATCAGGCTCAGGTAGCGGCTGCCGGCCGCGTAGCTGACCATCGACATGGCCGGGATGGGCGAGAAGCCGATCACCCGGTCGGGGCCGTGCTTCTTGATCGTGTAGACGTTGGCCGCGGCGATGAGCTGGTTCACCTCGTCCCAGGTGGAGCGCACGAAGCCGCCCATGCCGCGCAGCTGCTGGTAGTCGCGGCGCGCGGCCTCGTCGCTCTGGATCAGGGCCCAGGCGTCCACCGGGCTCTTGCTCACCTTCAGCGCCTCGCGCCAGCGCTTGAGCAAGCGACCTCGCACCATCGGGTACTTCACGCGGTTGGCGCTGTACAGGTACCAGCTGTAGCTGGCGCCGCGCGCGCAGCCGCGGGGCTCGTGGTTGGGCAGGTCGGCACGGGTGCGGGGGTAATCGGTTTGCTGGGTCTCCCAGGTCACGATGCCGCCCTTGACGTAGATCTTCCAAGAGCAAGAGCCCGTGCAGTTCACACCGTGGGTGCTGCGCACGACCTTGTCGTGCGCCCAGCGGTTGCGGTAGGCGTCTTCCCAGGTGCGGTCTTCACCGGTGGTCACGCCGTGGCCGTCAGAGAAGCTCTCCTTCGGCAACTGGAAGGCAGTCAGTCGATCCAAGAAATGGGACATGGAGTGGGTCTCCGGTTAGCAGGAAAGGGGGGCGTTCGGGCGCGCGTAAAACCACCAGCAGATGGCCATGCAGCACAGGTAAAACGCCAGGAAGCAAAGCAAGGCGGCGCTGGGGCCGCCCGTCAGCGCGATGGCGCTGCCAAAACTCTTGGGAATGAAAAAGCCGCCGTAGGCGCCCACGGCAGAACACAGCCCGATGGCGGCCATGCCGTGAACCTGGGCCTCCGGACGGCTGCCGTGGCCTCGCTGTGCCTCCCGAAGGAAACCCAGCGGAATCATTCGGAAGGTGCTGCCGTTGGCAAGCCCCGCCGCCATAAACAACAACACGAAGCTGGCGGCAAACAGCTCGGCGGCCGCAGCGCCCGCCAGGGCGTTCAAACTGGCCAGCACGCCCAGCACGCCCAAGGCCAACAGACCGAAGCAAACCAAACTGATGCGGGCGCCGCCCAGGGCGTCGGCCGCCCAGCCGCCCAGGGGGCGCACCAGCGCGCCCAATATGGGCCCCATCCAGGCCAAGCCCTGCGCACCATCCCAACCCGGGAACTGGCTGCGCAGCAGCAGCGGGTAGGCAGCAGCAAAACCAATGAAACTGCCGAAGCTGCCCAGGTACAGCAGCCCCATCAACCAACTGTGCTGCCGCGTGAAGACTTGGGCTTGGTCAGCGATGCTGACCCCGGCGGCCGGCAGGTCGTTCATGCCCAGCCAGGCCGCCACGCTGCTCAAGGCAATCAGGGGCAGCCACACCCAGCCGGCGTTCTGCAACCAAAGTACGCCTCCGGCCTGTCCGGCACCACCAAACCAGTTCATGGCGATGACCGTGGGCACCGCCCACTGCGCCAAGCCGACGCCCAAATGGGCAAAACCCGCACCCAGCCCTAGCGCCCTGCCCTGCTCACGCGCCGGGAAGCAGGCACTGATGTGAGCCATGCCGCTGGCAAAGTTCGCGCCTCCCAGGCCACACAGCATCGCCAGCACCACCATCCACTCGTACGGCGTGGTGGGGTCCTGCACCGCCAAGGCAATCCCGGCCACCGGCACCAACAAGCTGGCGGTGGACAGCGCCGTCCAACGGCGACCACCTACGCTGGTGACCGCAAAACCATAGAACAAGCGCAGCGTGGCGCCGCATAGTGCTGGCAAGGCGCTCAGCCAAAACAACTGGTTGGTGCTGTACCGAAAGCCGGCAGCCGGCAGGTGCACCACCAAAACCGACCACAACATCCACACGGCGAACGACAGTGCCAGTGCTGGGAGGGCAAAGCCCAAGTTGCGCAAGGCCAAGGCGCGACCACGGCGCTCCCAGAACACCGGATCTTCCGGGTTCCATTGGGGCACAGGGCTGTTGATCATGGCAACCATGCTCGGTGGTCTTGCTACGGCCCGGCATCCATCCGCGGGCGGGTGCACTAGGCGCGGAATGACGATGGCCCCAGGCTTGGGCATCGTTCTTTGGAACTACCCGGCTCACCCGCGGTGGGACTGGGGCGACGGCGCCCGCCCAACGCAAATCGCCCACGGGCGCAGGGTCCGTGGGCGATCGTTCCGTCAATCGAGCGGCGCCGAGGCCGCGCGCCTCTCGCTCAAGGGTTGTGAATCTCAGAACCCTTGCGCAGGTAGAACCACCAGTTCAGCACCAGGCACACCGCGTAGAACGCCGCGAACCCGTAGAACGCCACCTGCGGTGTGCCCGCCTTGATCTGCTCGCCGATCAAAACCGGCGCGATGAAGGCGCCGTAGGCGGCCACAGCCGAGGTCCAGCCCAGCACGGGCCCGGCCTGCGTGCGGTCGAAGATGACGCCCACCGAGCGGAAGGTCGAGCCGTTGCCCACGCCGCTGGCGGCGAACAGCAGCACCATCAGGCCCATGAAGGCCGGGAAGTACTGCTCGGGCGTGGCCGAGCCGTAGGCCTGCTGCATCACGTAGCCGACGGCGACCGAGGCAAACACCATCACGGCCGAGATGACCTGGGTGACGATGGAGCCGCCGACCTTGTCCGAGATCCAGCCGCCGATGGGCCGCACGGCGGCGCCGACGAAAGGGCCGATCCAGGCGTAGGTCAGGGCCGAGGGCGCGTTGGGGTTCTTGAGCGTGTGGCTCATCACGCCGGCCGCGTCGGGCACGTGCTGGAAGCCGAAGATGACGGTGATGGCCAGCGGCAGGGCCATCGAGAAGCCGATGAAGCTGCCGAAGGTGACGACGTACAGGGCCGTCAAGCTCCAGGTGTGTTTGTTCTTGAAGATGGCGAACTGCTTGGCCACGTTCTCCTTCATGGCGCCGAAGGCGGCCAGGCGCATGACGAGCAGCGCGGCCACGATGTCCAGCGGGATGGCCACCCACATGCTCAGCAGCCCCAAACCTGTGGGCTTGGGCAGGTAGAGGTAGAGCATGCCGATGGTGGGGATGAAGGCCAGCGAGTACAGGTAGGTGATCTTCAAGAAGGCCATCAGCGGTGAGCCGGCGTTCGGCGTCACGGTCTTCAGGTTGTTCATGCCGAACCAGCACAGGATGGACAGCGGCACGAGCGAGATCAGCCAGGCAAAGCCGGCGTTCTGGATCCAGGTGGGCGTGCCCGCGGGGATCTTGCCGAAGATCCAGCCGCTGTCTTTCACCAGCGTCATGGCCTCGCCGCTGAGGCCGAAGAAGCCCACGGTCATCACCAGCGGGATGACGATCTGCATCGTCGTCACGCCGAAGTTGCCCAGGCCGGCGTTCAGGCCCAGGGCCGTTCCCTGCAGACGCTTGGGGAAGAAGGTGCTGATGTTGGACATCGAGCTGGCGAAGTTGCCGCCGCCAACGCCGGACCACAGTGCCATCAGCTGGAAGGCCCAGAGCGGCCAGTCCGGGTTTTGCAGCGCGATGCCGGTGCCGATGGCCGGGGCAAGCAGCATGGAGGTGGTGAGGAAGATGGTGTTACGGCCGCCAGCCATGCGGATCAGGAAGCTGGCCGGAATGCGCATGGTGGCGCCGGAGATGCCGGCAATGGCGGTGAGCGTGAACAGCTCGGCCTGGGTGAAGGGGAAGCCCAGGTTCAGCATCTGTACCGCGATGATTCCCCACATGCCCCAGACGGCAAAGCCGCACAGCAGGGCCGGGATGGAGATCCAGAGGTTGCGGTAGGCGATGCGCTTGCCGGTGCTTTCCCAGAACTGCTCGTCCTCAGGGCGCCAATCTTGGATGTCGGCCGCTTGGGTCTTGTTCGTGCTCATGGTGTGCCTTGGTTGAGATCAATCGGCCAGTTGGAAGCCCGTCGCGTTGCGACCCATCAACTCGGTCTTGCGCACCTCGGTCCAGTACATCCAGATCAGGCTGACCCAGACCACGCCGTACATGAACATGAAGGCCGAGGAGCGAATGCCCGTGAAGTCCAGCAGCGCGCCAAAGAGGATGGGTAGGACGAAGCCACCCAGGCCGCCGGCCAGGCCGACGATGCCGCTGATGGCACCGATGTTGTGCGGGTAGTCGTCGCTGATGTACTTGAAGACGGAGGCCTTGCCGAAGGCCCAGGCCACGCCCAGCACGCCCATGATGGCGGTGAAGACGTAAACGTTGAGGCCGATGAAGAAGGTCTTGGGGCCGTCGACTGTGGCGACGGTGAACTCGGTCTGCGGGTAGCTGAGCAGGAACAGGCAAATCCAGCTCACCCACATCACCCACCAGGTGACCTTGTGCGCGCCGTACTTGTCGGACAGCACACCGCCCACGGCGCGCAGCACGCCGCCGGGCAGGCTGAAGCAGGCGGCCAGCAGCGCGGCCACGCGGATGTCCAGCCCGTACTCGCCGACGTAGTACTGCACCATCCACAGCGCCAGCGCCACGTAGCCACCGAACACGATGCTGTAGTACTGGCAGTACTTCAGCACTTTGGGGTCCTTGAGCAGCTTGAGCTGCTCGCTGAACTTGACATTGCTGGGCACCAGGTGTTGGGGGTTGCTGTGGCTGAAGAACCAGAACAGCAGCACGGTGCCGGCCATGATGGCCGCGTACACCTGCGGCACCATGGTCCAGCCGAAGGTCACCAGGATGACCGGCGCCACGAACTTGTTGACCGCCGAGCCCGAGTTGCCGGCGCCGTACACGCCCATGGCCATGCCCTGGCGGCTCTTGGGGAACCAGCGCGCCACGTAGGGCGTGCCGACCGAGAACGAGCCGCCCGCCAGGCCGACGAACAGGCCGATGACCAGGAAGTGCCAGTACTCGGTGGCGTAGGCCATGAGCCAGATGGCGGGCACGGTGCAGGCCATCAGGATGGTCATCACGATGCGGCCGCCGTAGCGGTCGGTCCAGATGCCCAGCGGCACGCGGATGAGCGAGCCGGTCAGCACGGGCATGGCGGTGAGCAGGCCGAACTGCGTGGCACTCAGGCCCAGCTGCTTTTTGATGGGAATGCCGATGACGCCGAACATCATCCACACCATGAAGCAGACGGTGAAGGCCAAGGTGCTGACGATGAGCACCGACCAGGCCTTTCGATCGATGCCAGCTGGGGCAATGGCGGGTGTAGGGACAGGCATGCGGGACGCTCCTCAGACTTGATGCTGAGAACTGTGTCCCTGCGGCGGGTGAGCGCCCATTCGCCAGACGATCAAGCGCCACCGTGCCGCTGGAGCGAGGGCGGCAGCGCCCCCATCGTCCGAAAGAACTACCCAGCTTTGTGCTGGGTCACCAGAACAGCCGCCTGGACGCGCGAATCCAAGCCCAGCTTGCGCAGCAGGTGCTGCACATGAATCTTGACGGTCGTCTCCGCGATGCCCAGCTCCCGCGCGATCACCTTGTTCGAGTCGCCGCGGGCAATCAACTCCAAGATCTCGCGTTCGCGTGGCGACAGCATCGACAGCGGATCCGGTGGCGTGGGGGCCGCCGCCAGGCTGGCCGCCTCGGCTTCGTGACGAAAGGCGGTGGCCAGCTTGCCGGCCATCTCGGCACTGAAGCTGGACACACCGCGCGCCGCGCGCTCAATGGCCTGAGTCAGCTCGACGTTATCGGTCGTTTTGAGCAGGTAGCCGCAAGCCCCGGCACGCAGCGCCGCGCCCAGGTCGGCCTCGGCCTCGCTCATGGTCAGCATCAGCACCTGCGCCTCAGGGGCTGCCGCTTTGATGGCGGGCAAGGCTTGCACACCGCTGACGCCAGGCAGATGGTTGTCCAACAGCACCACCTGCGGCTTCAACTCAGTGGCCAGACGCTCAGCACTGCCTGCGTCGCCCGCCTCCCCAACAACTTGCAACTGCGGCTGCGAAGCCAGCAGGGCAATCAAACCCCGGCGAAACAAGGTGTGGTCGTCAACGACCAGCACGCGAATGGGAGAAGTTGTCATGCGCTCAGGGCCTCAGATTCGGCCAATGAAATGCGAACACGAGTGCCGCCACCGGGCTGCGATTGCAGCTCCACCGACGCACCTACCTTCGCCGCGCGCTCGCGCATGATGCGCAAACCCACATGACTGTCGTCAGGTGCATCGACCTCTGGGTCAAAGCCGCAGCCGTCGTCTTGGATGTCGATGTGCCATTGCGGCTGATGCACCAGCCGCACGTGCACCTGGCGTGCTTGCGCATGCTTGCGCACGTTGGACAGCGCCTCCTGAACCACGTGCAGCAACTGAACTTGTACGTCGGCAGGCAAGGGCGCGCCGTGACCATCGACGGCAAGGTCGGCCTTCAGGCCAGATTGCAACCGGAATTTGTGCAAGGTTTGCTGCAGCGCTGGCAGCAGATCGTCACCATCAGTGCGGGTGCGGAAATGCAGGAGCAAAGACCGAACGTCTCCAGTGCTCTCTCTCAGCCCCAGCTCTAACTCGTCGAGGAGTTGCGCGACGGCCTCGCTTCGGCCTGCCAGTTGCGCGTCCTTCAACAGCTGAAGTTGAATCTTCATGAAGGCCAGGCTTTGCGCGATGGAATCGTGCAACTCGCGGGCCAACATGGCACGCTCTTCGGCCACAGCAGCTTCGCGCTGCAGGGCGGAGTTCCTCAAGCTGTCCATGGCGCTCGAGAAATGGCTTGCCAAACTGTCCAACAACTCCCGATCGGCATCGGCCAACACCGGCATCTCGCGAAACAGTAGGTCCACCTCACCCATCACCCGCCCCTGCAAGTGCAGCGAGACGGTGGTGACCGCCACAAAGCCCGCCTTGGTGCAATGCGACCCTAAGCGCGTGTCAGGAGCGATGGGGATGACCCGCGCCCTCGGCTCTGCCTGCCCACAGTGGCAATCGCCGGGCTTCAAACAGCGTTCGGCGTCCAGCATGGCCGGTGGCAGTCCTTGAGAAGCCAAAAGCACCAAGCGTTGCTGGCTCGGATCCATCCAGCGAACCGTCACCGCATCGGCCCTCACCGCGTCACGCAATCGTTCTGCAAATCCCGCCGCCAATTCTTGCTGGGTCGGAGCAGCGGCAGCAAAGGCACTGGCTTCATACAAAGCGGCTAACCGATGCTGCTCTCGCAGCAAATCTGCCGTCTTGGTGCGGACCTCACCCTCCATGCCGAGGTACACCTTCTGTAGGCGATCGGCCATGCGATTGAATCCTCGCGCCAAATCTCCGAACTCGTCTTGGGCTTCATCGTTGATTCGAGCGCCTAACTCACCCCGTTCCAGGGCCTGCTGGCCACGGCGCAGGCGGTCCACTGGAGCGAACACCAGCAGGTGCGAGGCGTACAAGATGGCCAAGCTGGCCGCGATCGCCAATCCCACCAGCGCCAATTGAACCGCCGAAAGCAGAGACGTCCAGCTACCCAAACGGTCCTCCACGGTGGCCACCAACGCATCGATGCGACCAGCCAGGTGATCTGCCTGCTCAAAACCGATTTGAGGCAGCCCCTTTGAGCCAGCAGACTTCAAGCGTTGCCACTCGGTCCTCACCGCCTCCAGTGCAGCCAAGGTCATCGGATCTCGTGGTAACAGCAACGGCCTGGCAGGGTCGCCGTCCACCAAAAGTTGCAAAGACTGCTCGACGACTAGCACCTGATCCTGGATTCTGGCCACGTCATCGCTCACCACCGCGTGCGCCAACTTCCAGGTTTGCATGCGCAGGCGCCCAGCCTCGTTGACGGCTGCCGCGCCTCCCTCTAACTGCCACCCGATCCACAAGGTCATGCCAATCGACGCAAGCGCGACCACCAGCATCGCAGCACCGACCACGCCGACCTTGGTTGCCAGTCGGGCTTGCTTCCACAGATCACGCATAGCCTGCATTCTCACGGCAGGTCTTCAAACTGATTAGATGTCTCCGCACAATGCCGTCATGAGAATCTTCGGTATCACTGGCCGTTCGGGCATGGGCAAGACCACATTGCTGGAGCGCCTCATTCCCTGGCTGGTCACTCGGGGCTTGCGGATTTCGCTGATCAAGCACAGCCACAAGGACATCGAAATCGATCACCCCGGCAAGGACAGCTTTCGACTGCGTGAGGCAGGCTGTCAGGACGTCTTGTTGCTGGGCAAACGCCGCTGGGCCCTGATGCACGAACTGCGCGACGAACGCGAGCCCGAACTGCCAGAGCTGCTGTCGAGGATTCGCAATTGCGATCTTGTCTTGATCGAAGGCTTCAAGTCAGGCGACTTTCCGAAGCTGGAAGTTTGGCGAACTGCAGTTGACAAACCCATGCTTTGGCCAACGTGGCCAGGCATCGTCGCCGTTGCGTCCAACGATCCGCCAGGACCCGACGCTCCGGTCTGGTTACCACTGCACGAGACAGCGACGATCGGTGAGTTCGTTGCGGATAAAGCACAAGCCTGTTGACGTCCTCAGTCCACGTGCGAGGTCAGCCATTCCAATGAGTGTGGGAGCAACAGCACAATGCCTCCCCACTGCGCAAGCCTCGCTAAAAACTCCCCGTAGTTCACTGGATCTAAGTGCCGCCTCCCAAGCGGCAAATACAGGTTCGATTCCTGGAGGGATAACCACTACTTAGAGTCGCTCGCAAGCGAAGCTAGCAAGATAGCCGGCCATACCTCAGTGAGTGCGCTGGCCCATGCGGCGCCGGTTGCGAGGCAGTTATGAGGGCGATCTGAATTTCATCGCCGATAGTGGTTCAAAGCCCCCTTTTGCCGCGCAAACGGTTGGGGCAAAGGGCTTCATCATCGTTGCCAAGGAGTATCACCATGGCAACGACCGACGACGAGCACTACCAACTCTTTGAAGATGTGCAGGAGCAGCACTCCGACAGGGTTGTTTTTCGATTACGAATTTCGACGCCTGAGAAGCCCGGCGTGACCGCAGGGGCGGGCGGATGGGCAACAAAGACCTTGTGCGCCAAGGCCCTCCAAGTGTTGAGACGATCAGCACTCAGCGCGCGGCGACATATCTCACGGGCAAGTCAGATTCCCACACGCGCCATCGCGCCAATGGTTCGAACCTCGGCAGAAGGCTGCTTTATTGGTCTTGTAGTGACCAGCCACAAGGCTGTCACGCAAGATAGGCTGGACAAGGCTCATGCGGCGGGCGCCGCCTTGGTCCAGACCGTGTTGGTCGGCCTGAGGGCCCACTGCAATTGGACGGAAGCCAATGCGGGTGCCCTCGAGAATTCAGCGGAGGAATCTGCCGACGCGGCTGGTTCCAGAGCAACCAGGATGCTGATCGCCGAACAGTTTTTCTCTGCTTTGATAACAGCTGCAGAGACAACTCATGGCAGCACGCTTGACGTGACGCAAGGGTCGCCGGACGCGGAGATCGAAGAGCCGATCACCATCACAGCAGACCCAAATCGGCCCGACCCATTCAAGGAGTCACCCCCTTGGCGTTTGGTATGTCGGCTGGAATCCATGGTCAGCAAGCACGTCATGCGAGTGCGTCAGGTCAGCGATCAGCGTTCGATCAGGGTCGTGATCACGGGCTTTCCAACGATGCGCGTGGACTTTCGCCTGCTGCAGGGAGGCGGGCCACTCATCTTGGAGGTGACTGGCCGGGTCGATCTCGCGGCCGATGTTGAGCCTGTCGTGCGATTGGTAGCCCAGCTTGGATTGGCCACACAACACTGGTTCGACCACACTGAACTGCTAGAGACCCTAGCCCAACGGATTGAATTCCATTCGCGCGCGCTCCACGCAGCAGGCTTGTTGCCTAGACCCTTAGACCAAACGCTTACAGCGTAGGCTGCTTGACGCTTGGAGTCCGTCCATTCAGCTTGCGCCTCGCCGATAACGCGCTGAGGAGGATCAAGCCCAAGGTCACCATTGAGGTGGCGGAGCCCACCTCGGCATCCTTGTCTCGCCTTGGCCGCAAGCCCAAGCGCTGGGTTGCGCGTCCGGGTATGTGCCAGTCACTGGTTTCCACCGGCATGCGACCATGAAGGCGCACCTTCAGCCCGAGATTCCGCGCTTCGTCATGCAGCTCTGACAGGCTTTGATGGGGCCGCCTGTATTCGCGACGTGGTCGCGCGGCTGACCGGGGCTTTTCGCTCTTCGGCTTGACGTCGAGTTCCAGGATTGGTTGCACGGAAGTAGATTCCGCTGGCACCAAGATCTCTAGTTGGTCGGCACCGAGCCACTTGGACAGCAAATCACTGACTTGCTTCATCGCAGTGATGTCACTGCACAGCAGCATGCGAGCCTCGACATGCAAGTGACGCTCAAGCACGCCCTCCAACCTTGTCAGTTGATCCTCCGACCACGCTTCCAACTTGCTCAGCGCGTCGACGAGATGATCTGCCCCAATGAGATGCCTTTCCATCTGCAGGTCTACCCACAGGCCGCCAGCGCGAGCGCGATTCGACGCAATCAAGGATTGAGACCAAGAGTGCATCGCACTGACCACCTCACGCACCCAGTCCTCGTCTTCGATAAGGACGTCAGCAGCTCCCAGTGCACGCTTGTCTTGCATGCGCACCGCGAACCGCAGGATGCGGAGCCCGCTGGTCAGCCAATTGCGATCTGGCACGATCCGGAGCGACGAAAGTGCACTAGCACGCCGGACGCGTTCGCCTTGAATCGTCCAATCCGGCGCAACGAGGCTCGAGAAGTCCCGTGCGCTTAGAGCTTGGCCACTTGCAAACACCCGCTGGCGCTGTCTTTGGAGCGACTTGATGACCCGCCCGCCGCACCACGCCAAAAAATCATCGTCTTGCGACGTCCAGTAGGACCACCGTGTGTGTTGGCACCAGGCACGCAGCCACTGGTGCCCAGCATGTGCATAAACATTCAGAGTGGTAGCAGGCCACGCGTGCCCAAGCAACGCGGCCACCGCCCAGATTGCCCGACGGGATGCGTCTCGCTCGTTCACCAGCCTTGACGAAAGAGAGCGACGGAGGGCGAACTCTCGATCTCCTGCACCTTCAAGGCTCGCCCCCGATAGCTCAGCGAGACCTGCCAAGCGAGCCTGCAGCTCGCCCTCCGAAGACGACATCCAATCGGCCGTCAAGACCACTTCAGCCAGCAGGCGAGTCGCAAAGCTGTGCCGGCAGTGGTGCACTCGTACCGTTGGATCGCTGGTGGCGCCCCGTATGGCCTCCGCCAGTCGGCGGGCGACGGATTGCTTGGGGACCATGGCCAGGGCCTCACTGCCTGATGGCGACAGAGCGAAAAGTGGCGTGCGGGGCAGGGCGTCGCGTTCCTCACCGACGTGAGACAACCACTGACGCAAGGTGCCCTCCTCCTTGGCGGTGAGCGGCTCCAAGCCGGGCACGGTTCTACGGGCTGCACTGGTTTTGAGCGCCCGGTAGGCATTGCCTCTGACACGCACCCACCAAATCCCCAACGCATGGCTGAAGCCGAGGTCACCTCGCTGCAGCCCCAGTGCTTCCCCGAAGCGCAACCCAAAGCGGTAGAGCAGGATCAGGACAGCCGCTTGCATGGTTCGACGACGCTTGTCGACCCACTGATCCTCCAGCAACAGATCCAGAGCCGTCTCGTACTCACTCAACTGGATCAGGTTCGCGTTGACGTATCGGTGATCCACCCCAGCCAGGGCACGGAACTCCGACCAGTCGATCTCGGCCACGCCCTCGCTGAGCATGAGCCAGCGGTGGAAATTTCGCGCTGGCGCGTAGAGATGGGTCTTGTCGTGGAGGACAGCGTCTTCCACGATCGAGCTGTAGAGCTCTTCGAGTTCGCTGGGCAGCATCAGGCGAGGATCGAAGTCTGGAACTTCCTCGATCAGACGAAGACCCCATGAGAACCAGTAGTTTCTGATCGTCTTCGTGGCGTAGCGCTTGCCCGCCATGTGTTCGGAGTGCGCCAGGTGCTGAACCCACCCAAAGGTCAGGCGACAGATGGCCGGAAGGCGAGGATTTGCAACGAGCCCCAGCTCCAACTCATGCAGTGCGGCTGTGAAGCGATCCCGAGGGCTGCTGACACGTCGCCCGGCATCTGAGGTCGGCTTTGCGGTTATGGGCTCCCCGGACACGACCTGGTCAAGTGCATCGCCTTTGTCGCCAGGTCGCTTATCACTTGATGGTGCTGCTTTGGCGCCATGCGTCAACGTTGACAAGGCATTGCGCATCGCAATCCGGTATTCCTTCAGCAGGCTCAGATCAGATGACCCGCTGTCAAAGGCCACCCGGTCAGTACTGCCAAGCGCAGCATCTTCAAGGTCTGCTTTTTCCGCCTTTTCCGCTTCGATAGCCGCGAGGGTTGCCAACCGCAGGGTCGCTCCCCCTAGCCGCTCGACGAAGGTCCACGCAGGTGAAACGCTCTTATGCGAGCCATCGGCCTGGCCCAGAACAAGCCCAGGGCAAATCACCGCAACAGCGCTCTGCATCCTGCTGAGGAAATGCCAAAAGCTTTGAGGCGGCTTCAGGCCAGCTGCTTGACAAATGCCCTTCAGCGAATTGCCAAGTGTGGCTTCGGTTACCGAAGCCCAATCGGAGCTGGGGACCCGATGGATCAGCGCCGCCATCGCAGGGGGCACGGCGTACTGCCGCAAGTTTTCGGAAGCAGTCTTGAGATGGAGCCAGTACCGACCCTCAGGATCCTGGCTCCGCAAGAAGCTCGCCGGCGTCTTGAGCCAGACGCGCCACAACTCTGGGTCGAGGATCAGCGAGGTGGCACACAGGCTGATGACCAGTGCATTCACATCCACTGCATCGACCGGTACCGCGCTTCGCTTCCATTCAGACCGCTTAAGTCCCCAATGCGTGTGCAGGGCCTTGTCAAAGCTGTCCAACCAGCTTGCCGCAGACAGACTGTCCATCGAGCAGACGTGAGCGTGATCTCGAATGCTCAACCCAACCGCCGGCAATTCCAAGTCCTGCAGGTCGTGTCGCGTGATGAGATCCACAAAGACGGAGCGCATCAGTTCGAAGCGCGACGAAGCGACGCTGGATGTGGCGTTGGCAGTGGCGCGCCGCACTCGCTCAAACAGCGCATCGACGTCGGCCTGAACGAGCTTGCATGGGTGACGCTCTTTCAGTGCCTCTTTGACCCAAGCTTCGACTTCGGACTTCAGCCGCAACTGCCGCGCGGCACGTTGACGCGCACGCCGCTCATGACCGAAGTCCATGGCCACCGGCCTGGGCAGCAATTGCGGCATGGCAGGCTGCGCCGCGAGTTCCTCCAAAAAGCTCGTAATCGGTTGTAAGTCCAGCGCAGCGGCCCATTCATCCAACGCGGGGATCAGGCGCTCATACAACTTGTTGTCGCTCAAAGGTGACCAGGTGCTGCGGCTCTGCGTGCCCAGCATCGCGTGGCCGTAGAAGCTTTGCAACGCCTGGTCGTCCACCCCGTTCGCCAGCAACGCGATCGAGCCTGCGTGTCGCCCCACATTCATCGGCCAGGGCCATCGATCCCCAAGTACCTTCTCCAACTGCTTTCGGGTGATTGGGACGATCTTCATGCGCTCGTCCAGGAAGAAGCGGAACGGTGCGGCACGCCATGCCGGCTTTTCCAGCATGCACCTCAGTCGTTGGGCGGTTTCTGGCGCAACGTCCATAAGCGCGGGTATCAGCCTTCGAACATGCTCAATGTGTGCATCGACGGCTGCACACCCAAAGGTGCTGAGCGGAATCAGTCGGTGCGAGCGCGCGTCAGACTGGAACTTGTCGTCGATCAACATCCGACGGCGGACGGTGTCCACCAGTGCCAGCGATTCGAACGGGTCCGACACCGCGCGCAATCCATGCTGAAGTGCCAGCGCCAGGACGTCCGCGGCCTCACGCGCGTTGTGGCGCAGGTACAGCGGCAGTGCTTTGTTGGCTGTGACGCTCGCGCTCCAGTCCCGCACGGCATCCAGGTCGGCACGGAGTTGCCCCGGTTTGGGATTGAGCTCCGTGCCAACAAAGCCGGTCTGCGCCGGTAGCGGTGAGTCATCAAAGCGCCAACCGGCATTCAGCAAAACCTCTTGGTGGTGCTCTGCCAAGCGATCCGCTGGATACGCGCGGTAGTAGGCAGCCGGGCAGCGCTGCCCATTCATGACCCCACACAACAAGTGGGACGGCACATGGTCGGGCGAGCGATGCTCATTCCCCTGGGCCAGCGCCAGCGGTAGCCACGTCTCGACGCGCGACAGCGTCTGACCTCCTTCCAGGTCTTCGCGCAGTTTTGTCAAAAAATCGCGAACCACCGAGACAACCCTCAGTTCATCCAGGCCCAGCACTTCAGCCAGTGTTTTTGCCTCGCCCGCAGGCAGCACCTCGCCTAGCCAGTCTGCAAGGGGCGTCGGCAGTCCAAGACGCACATGGGTCGACCGCTCGGCGAGCCGATTGACCAAGGATGGAGGCGCCTTCCAAGCCGACCGTTGAGCGGGAACTCGACGACAGAAGTACCTGCCGTCTAACCAGGAGGTCGCTGTTTGGGGTGTCCGGCTGATCTGTGCAACTTGCTCGGCTAGAGAGCCCGTGCACATGACCAAGGCCAAAAGTCCTGCTGCATGCCGCTGAGATGAGCGCTGGTTTCTCAGCACTGTGTCCAAAGCCGTGACCAGCGCTGCCACATCGATGGGTGACAGGCGCGGGTTGTCCCAGATCAGATGCTGGTTCTCCCTGGCTGTGAAGAAGCCTGTTCTGGCACGGCGCGCCTCCCCCGCCTGGCTGGATTCACCGTCGTTTGGGTGGTCTGGCTCGGCAACTGGCTGAGAGTCCTGCGCCTCTGGGTTCCCGTCAACGAGATCGCCGACTTCACTCTCTTCGCCATCCTCGTCGTCCGCGCGCGAATCTTCGTCTTCACCCTCCTCCGCATCCAGAAGCGAAGCGGTCGGTCGCTTGGCCTCATCTGCTTCCGCGGAGCCTGAAGTCGGTGGCAGGCTCGGACAGGGTGGCGACACCTGCTTCGGACGGCTGCGACCCACAGATTCGGTCACGAGTTCGCACCATCGCTTCAGATCCACCAGCCACTCGCGCTGCGGGTTGCTGAGCGCCGGGTCGGTCCGTTGTAGAAGTTCAGCGTGGGCAGAAATGTGTTGCAGCAGCTCTCTCAGGCCCGGCTGTAATGGCAGAAGGGGTGGAACCAGGTTGCCCCAAGCCAGGTGTGTGCTCGCCTTTCTCGCGCCATCAGCCACACGAACGAGAAGTGCCGTTTCCTTGACCTGCAGAGCGACTCCCACGACGAGGGCAGCGCGAAGCTGCTGATGAGCGCCGGCGCGGGCGTCTGGCGCAAGGCTGGTGATCAGCTCCGCAAGTGGGTAGTCGCGCGCACCAGTGACGCTGCTGTGCTCTCCAGGGACGCCTTGCCTTAGCAACGCCACGAGATCGAGGGCGAGCCAAGAGTCCACCAGCGCTAGGGCTTTTGCACTCTCCCCCACCTTCGTCCAATCGCTTGGGCGGAAAGGGATCAGCGCCTGCATCACTCGCAGGGAACGTTCGGACGGTTCCGCAGACGAGTTCTCGACGTGCTCGGATACTGCCGAAGTTGACGACATGCTGCGTGACCCTGTTGGTCGAACTGAACGTGGGATGCCAAAAAACAGCCAGCAGTGTCGCCCACACTAGGTTACGTAGCCACTTTTCTCGCTGCTTTAGCTAATATTTGCATTTTCTAGATGCATTACTACAAATGATTGTGGACGCATTCGTAATGCGACTCCTCTCACCGGCACCACAAAAAATCTAGTCGCATCAAGGGCTTGGCTTCGGTCAGGCCCTTTTTGTTTCTGAGCCCATGGGGCGCAGTCGCGGCCCATCCGGCCCATCCGGCCCATCCGGCCCATCCGGCCCATCCGGCCCATCCGGCCCATCCGGCCCATCCGGCCCATCCGGCCCATGCGGCTCAGGCGGCTCAGGCGGTTCGCACCAGGGGTGTCGTCGAGCACGATTTGGTTGTGACCGCCTTGGTCCCTTAGCTTGCGCTCCGACCTTCGCTGGACACCAAAGCCAACAGACCGAGCGACTGCTTTGGGCGCCCGGGCCATAGACTTTGGGACCACATCCC
>JACCEA011138593.1_pt1 | contig 16105 bp, 13 predicted proteins | sample 7449851 | NCBI WGS metagenome assembly JACCEA01 (sample SAMN15323453, study PRJNA562643) | freshwater metagenome | isolation source: river surface water | place: USA:Blue River Watershed | collected 2017-08-18 | reverse complement strand
TTTCTCTATATGTTGTTGCACTTGTTACTTTACCATTCATTAATTTATTACTGAGCATTTTTTGTAATGCATCCACTATTATTTTATATGTATCCGGAGTTGCCTCTATTACACGCAACTGAATAAAAATCGGATCATTAGAACCACTAAAAGCATTGGATGCAATCGTGTTTAAAGCATCCATTATTGTCAATTCTGGCTCAGATTCCATAACACCATTGCCGTGCGATACATATACTTGTGGTTTGTCATCTTTATCGGACCTTGTATATAATTCTAAATCACATAACCGATAACCCTGTTTTATAATGTTGGCTAATGCATCTTTGGTGGCTTTTTTATCTTTATCTATTGCACTATTATAAGAGGATTTTATTGCTAATTCGCTTAGTGGAAAATCATGATATTTACTATCTAATGATTTTGGCGCTTTTAATACTGTTTCTGGCGGAGCGGATTCGAAATTTTCCATAAGTTTTTTTCTGTTTTTTTCATATTTTTCTGTTTCTTTAGTGAGATAGTTTTTCATCAGTTTATTTTCAGCAAACATATTGTAAAAAATAACAAGGAATAAACAAATAACTAATATTAATAAAATGATATTTATTGTGTTAAAAATCATTAATCCCTATATTTGTTATTGATATAAAAAAATAACTGCAGCCTTATTATAGAATATGGCCGGTGGAACATTAAATATTATATCTGAAGGCAATAATAATGTTATATTAACAGGCGACCCAACTAAAACTTTTTTTAAAGCCACTTACAGTAAATATACTAATTTTGGATTGCAAAAATTTCGCATAGATTTTAATGGACAACGCATATTGCGACTCACAGAACCGTCACAATTTAGTTTTAATATTCCTAGAAATGGCGATTTGCTTATGGATACATATATTGTTGTAACTTTGCCTCATATATGGAGTCCAATTTATCATCCATGTGCACAAACTGGTAACAGATGGGCATCCTATGACTTTCGCTGGATTCAAAATATTGGTGCACAAATGGTAAAGGAAGTCGAAATACGCTGTGGTAATTTTACTATACAACGATATACAGGTGATTATTTAGCTTGTATGGTGGAGCGCGATTTTGATTACAATAAAAAACAATTATTTAATGCTATGACGGGTAATACCACTGAAATAAATGACCCTGCAAATTCTTTGGGAAGGTCTAATACTTATCCATCTGCATATTATACAAATAATCCATTGGGTGCTGAACCCAGTATACGCAGTCGCACCTTATATATTCCATTGAATACATGGTTTTGCATGGATAGTAAATGTGCGTTTCCTTTAGCATCTATGCAATATAATGAATTGACTGTTACTGTTACAATGCGACCAATTGAAGAATTGTTTACTATACGCGATGTGTTTGACCCTAATAATCAATTTCCTTATATGAAACCCGATTTTACGCGTCCTGAACACCAATTTTACCGGTTTTTACAAACACCACCGGCAGTAAATTTAGACCCAATAAATTATGAAAATCGCACAGTTATATGGAATGCGGATGTGCATTTATTGGCCACATATGCATTTTTGGGTAAAGATGAATTGCGCACCTTTGTTGGACAAGAACAGATTTATTTAATTAAAGAAATTGTTACATATAATTTTGAGAATGTTACAGGCGCAAGAAAATTGAAAATTCCTTCTACAGGATTGGTTGCAAATTGGATGTGGCATTTACAGCGTAATGATGTATATATGCGTAATGAATGGTCAAATTATTCAAATTGGCCTTATCGCGTTCCTCCGATGAATATTGCACCAGCCCCATTAAACGGCCTTGATTCAACCATTGTGTCAGATATATTAGATAGATATGGTAATCCTGTGCCTATTGGTCCCTATATAAATCCAAATGGCTCTGTTACCAGTTATTTTTATACACAAGATTATTCTACAGTAAATCAAAAGGAGATTTTAGAAACAATGGGAATATTATTAAATGGCGAATACAGAGAAAATTTGATGACGAGAGAGATATTTGATTTTGTTGAAAAATATACACGCACTGGTGGAAATGCAAGCGAGGGCATTTATTGTTATAATTTTTGTTTGAATACAAATATGCGTGATTATCAACCCTCTGGTGCAATAAATATGGGCAAATTCAAAACAATAGAGTTTGAAATAAATACATATGTGCCACAAATAGATACGCAAAATTCTTATTTTAACATTACATGTAATGGTGATGGACAAGTAATTGGTACAAACATAAGCACATGGCGATTATATGAATATAATTTTAATATGACTTTGTATGAGGAGCGATATAATGTGTTGTCCTTTATTGGAGGATATGCGGGATTGATGTATGCCAAATAAGACGGGGAACCGTACGGTCAAGGTTGCAACGAAGTTGCAACCGAGAAGGTGGAGCACCAAAGGTGCTCGCCCCCGTGACCCCTCCCTTACAATATTATTAATTATAATAAACATACATACATATTTTATACTATTTTATTTATTATGGATATAATAAGTAATATTTTTAATAATATTGAATGCCAAATATGTTTTGAAAAGTTTATAAAACTTACAAATGATGAATATTATAAATTTATTGAAAAAAATAAAAATATTTTACCAGAAATATTTGAAGATAATACTTGTTGTCGTTGCTATGAAGATAGATTTGAATGTTTAACATGTAAAAATACAATATGTCGTAAATGTTATTGGAACTTTAAAAACCATAAATATATACCAGATATAAGAGATTATGAGTTTTTTAACTATGTTGGTTTATTAGATGAAAATGGATTTGCAGATGGTTGTGCTGGTGAAGATTGTCCAATTATTTGTCCATTTTGCAAAACAAAGGATTATAAAATTTATTATGGCAATAAAATACCATATGAATTATTGAATGAAATAAAAAATTTAAAATTTAAATGATATTTCATAATTATTATTTAATGTAGACTCGCTTCGCTCGTCATATTACAATGTTTTTACAACAACAATCATAGAGATTATTAAAACAACATAGTTATTAATGTTTCTTTATTGGGGGGCGAACGCAGTGAGCACCTTGTATCAATGTTTTTATAACAACAATCATATAGATTATTAAAACAACACTGTTTATATGTATTTATACATTAATAAATACATAAAATTATACGTAAACAACCGCTACTTTTTCAGTGTGTCTAATGTATAGAGATTATGACAACATGGATTAATAGAGGTTTTGTTGAAAAATTTAGTCAACCTGATAAAACAAATGAATTTTCCATGGCTTATGTTTTACAAACCACAAATAAAGAAATTGATAGATTACATAAAAAATATATTGAATCTTTTGATACACATATTGAAGGGTTTGCTGCAAAGAAAAAATCAAAATCTTCTGAAAAATCTGAAAAAACATCTAAAAAATCTGAAAAAACTTCTGAAAAAACTTCTGAAAAAACTTCTGAAAAAACTTCTGAAAAAACATCTGAAAAAACTTCTGAAAAATCTGACCCATTATTAGAAGAAGCAAATGAAAAAAAGAAAGAAGCACAGGAAAATGTTGATGACGCAAAAGATAAAATTAAAACTGCAAAGAAAGAAATTGCTGCAGCAAACCAAGATATAAAAGAAGCCAATAAAGAATTAGCGGAATATGAACAAGATTTGGATGAAGCCAAAAAAGAAATTCAAAAAATAAAGGAATCTGATAAAGAAAACAGTCTTGTCGATGAAGCAGGAAATAATGACGACGATACAACAGAGGCATTTAAAAATAAATCGAAATCCAAATCGAAATCGAAACCCAAATCTCAAACTTCTCAAACAAATCCATTGGGCATTTCCAACAATGATTATAATGTTATTAAACAAATTTTCGATTCAATGTTTGCCATTGGTTTTGCATATTTGGTTGCGCATATATGGTACAGTAATTTTTTTGAAAATACCATTAATGTAAATTTAAAAGAAAAATATGCCAAATATGAGATGGATGGACCTATTAATGCTATATTAATGTATTTTGTGCTTGTTATCGATAAAATTCATAATTTCTTTATTAAAACCATTCCAGATTTTTCTTCAAATTGGTATGTTGCCAAATATTTAGGTCGCCGGTTTTGGTTTTTTGCCTTGTTTCTCGTATTTTATAACTATGCACCTATATTCCAAGACATATTAGAGGCGCTTTTCAAAAACATTGTATTTGCATTTAATTTATTTCAGTCTTGGATGGATGGTAAAATAGAGGGCAAACTTATTGCACAAAATTTATTCAAACGATTTATTGACCAAATTATGGGGATAAATTTTTCCGCATTTACAGGGGTTATTGGGTTTATTTATTTTTCCGTTTTTATGAGCAATATTTTGTTTGATGATACCAAATCGTTCTTCTATAATGTAGGCAATGCGCCATCCGTTTTTTCCAAGTTTTTAACAGGCTCTGTTTTCTATATTATTTATTTGGTGTTCAAATTTGCAATTATATATCAACCGGTTGTTGCAGCTACTGGTGCTGCTATGTTTTTGGGATTTCTCTATTATACTTTTATTTATAATGATAACTTAACCAATTTATTCAACTTAATCGATAAAAATCATTCGAAAATCCATAGAGATAGTGTGCTTTTTCAAACATATGATTTGAATTGCGATGATGGCTCTATTAAAAACAAATTAGATAAATTAATCAAGTTTTTGTTTCAACATGCTCATCATTTGTTGTTTTTGTATTTTATTGGTATCAATGCAATGCGCTTAACAGAGATTCAATCATTACCTTTAATGGTTGGGCTTATTGTTGTTGGAATTGCAATTGTATTTGCTGTTGTAAAATTTGCACTTCAAATGTATAATATTGATATTACTGTTGGTGGAACCTCTGTTGATACCTCGTCTCAAACCTCGTCTCAAACCTCGTCTCAAACCTCGTCTCAAACCTCGTCTCAAACCTCGTCTCAAACCTCGTCTCAAACCTCGTCTCAAACCTCGTCTCAAATTCCTTTAAAAACATCTGTTGATACCTCTGTTAAAACTCCTATTGAAATCCTTGCACAAACCTCAAATAACACAAATAATAATTTAAATCCTGAATAAACCACATAGAGATTGTACAAATAATCTTATATTACAATATGGGTAAAAAAATTCCTCGTACATATGTGCCAAAAAAGAAATTCTATCCTTTGGTAAGTGTTTGCACTCCTACATTTAATCGCAGACCATTTATTAAAACCATGTTTGAATGTTTTAATCATCAAACTTATCCCAAAGACCGCATTGAATGGATTATTGTTGATGACGGCACCGATAAAATCGCTGATTTAATTAAAACCTCTAATATACCTCAAATCAAATACTATGAAGTACCTGAAAAACTGACATTGGGAGCAAAACGCAATTTAATGCATAGTTTTTGTAAAGGCTCTATTATTGTTTATATGGATGATGATGATTATTATCCTCCTGAACGAATTGAGCATTCGGTTGATGTTTTGTTGGCGAATCCTAAAGCCTTGTGTGCTGGTTCATCTGAAATATATATTTATTTTAAACATATCCAAAAAATGGTGCAATTTGGTCCTTATAACCCTAACCATGCAACTGCTGGCACATTTGCATTCAGGGCAGAATTACTTAAAACCACAAGATATGAAGATAAAGCAGCGTTAGCTGAAGAACGCGCTTTTTTGAAAGGATATACAGTGCCATTTGTGCAATTAGACCCAATGAAAACTATTCTTGTTTTTTCACATGAACATAACACTTTTGATAAACGCAAATTGTTGAGTGCCGGATACAATGATTATATGAAAGAATCCACTAAAACTGTGGATGACTTTATCAGATTCCCTTATGAAAATGAAGTGAAGAAATTTTTTATGGATGATATTGATAACTTGTTGGCAAATTATGAACCCGGTGAACCTAAAATGAAACCAGATGTGCTTAAACAAACAGAGGAGATTCTTCAAGAACGCGAAAAAGAAATGCTTGCTGAACAAGCCAATGCACCAATTGTTATTCAACAACCGGGACAACCACCACGCACATTAAATAATGTGGAAGTTGTTGAAATTATTAAACTACAAACGGCTGAAATTGCTGCGAAAAATCAACGCATTCAAGAATTAGAACAACAACTGCGACTTTTAGATGCAAAATCACTTGGCATGGATGTAAAAAGCAAATCAGAACCAGCTTTTAGATTGAGTGACTTATAGGGAACCTACGGTCAAGGTCGCAACTTTGTTGCGACCGAGAAGGTGGAGCGCCATATGGTGCGTCGCGCTGCGCGCTCCGATGACGCTCGCCCCCTATGACCCCTCCCTTTTTATTTGAATTTTATAATATTAATATTAAAGCAGGGGATCATAAGGGGGCTGCGCCCCCTTAAAAAATTGAATCCATTTTTTATTTTAACATAGTAAAATAAAAACCATCAGTAAAGTAATTATGTCTGACCTTGCCAATATATTTGAAAAATATCCTGATTTAGATATTTATCTTTGTACTTCTACACAACTTAGTACATTTGCAAAAATCATGACCTCTATTTTGTATTTTCGACAAAGACTTGATATGCCTGTCAATAAAGATGACAAATTCTATACAAGTTTACAATTATTGGATAAATCCGTTTATGATAATATTTGTGATGAAGATTTGTATGATTTATTAACAATCTTTGTTTCACTTGCAATAGAGTTTATTCAAAGTTCAGATACAATTTATATAAATAAAGTGGTTCATAAACCTGAAGTTATCAATAAATTACAACAATATATGTTTTAATTAGAACACAAATAAATTATGCAAAAACCAATAACTCCAACAATTATTAAAACACATATAAATTGTGCATCAATCATTTTTCACAACACACCTATAAAACATATATACATATATTGACCCCGATAAAGCCAATACAGACCCATTAATAATATTAAACCTTTGCACTTTCAAAACGCCGATTATATAACTTGAAATCACCAAAGGTGATTTCTCAGATATAAAAGGTGTTTTTATCAGTTGCAAAGTGACAGTTACTTCGCACATTCAAAGATGCCGACCCGCAGGGTCGGCAATTAGAATATGCAAAGGTGTAAAAACATATCTGTTTTTATTAAGCAATGTTTTCATTGTATATTCATAATGTCTCGCAAACAAATAAATAGAGCCAAATGTAAAACCTGCTGTTAAAATGCTGTTATTTAATGACATATATTTGATAAAATATAATATTGTATCTATTATATTTTATTTGTATTCTTGTTTATTCATCATCTTCCTCATATATTTCCTCTGTTTTTTTCACATTACGGTCCAAGTATCTATACATGCGTTTAATATCCAATTTATTGATTTCATAGTTTTCAAATACCGTCTCTAATGCATTTAATACACCCGCGTCATTTAAAAAATCGGGGTTTTTTTGCATATAATACATCCGCAACTCCTGGAAAAACGCCAACAAATCTTTGCGATCCATATCCAATTTCTGACACAAATCATAGATAAATTCCGTATTATTATACTCTGTTGAATATTTTGTGAGAACCTTGGTGAATCTTATATCAGGTTTTGCAGGGGCTTTATTTTCTTTTGCAATTATTTTATGATATAGACGATTATTATTGAAGGTTTTCATTAAACTGCTCATTTCATTAAATTGCCATATCTGGTTTTGAAATGTAATGCGGTCTATATAATCCGAATAACATGTATTATCTAAAAATCGCATATAGAATGGTAAAGCCTTTGCAGGTTCCTGTGGTAACATATCCACTATATTTTCATGCCATAATAATGCCACCACAGTTCTATCTGTATCATTCATTAACATATCATGCTCCTCTATTTTATATGGACGCGTAATTAATGATTGTGTGATTTTGTTTGTATCCTCATTAAAGGTTTTCACATTTAATACTGTTTTTAATATTCGGTCGTCTATTAATTCCGCGTTTTGTTTCTCCAATTTTTTAATAAAGCCCAATTTACGCAAATCGCCCAGCGCATAATTGCATATTAATTGGTGTTTTTCTGGAGAAAATGCAGGAAACATATTATTTATTAATTTCATCATTTGTGGCTGTGTTGGTGTCTTTATTTCAAATACATTGCATACCTTCATCAACTCTTTGATTTTTTTATCTATGTTGTAATTTCCAATACATATGATTGGATTAAGTGTTGTATTTTCCTGTTTTTGTTTTTTTGTTTTTTTCTGTCTTATCAATTTTATTAGTGCATTTAATCCACCTTTATCGCCACTGTTCATACCATCTATTTCATCCATCAAAATTGCGATTTTACGAGGCTTGCGTTTCATCATATCCAACACATTGCATGATGATATGTTGTTACTTGCTATTGCATCTATCAGCGATTTATTACGCACATCACCTGCATCATAGTGGATTACATCATAATTCATTTCCTTCAATATCGTTTTTATAAATGTGGTTTTTCCCACCCCTGATGAACCATAAATATAAAACCCCTTTTTGTAATTTATATTTTTACATTTTTCATCAAAATCCTTCAATATGCTTTTTATTTGAGTTGCTGTATTTTCTCTATCGAATATTTCATTTAACTCCATCATTTTATTATATTATATAATTGTCTCTATTACATAATATATGCAATCTATTATACCATTATGAACGCGATTTGCATTTATCTTCCAAATGCACTGAAATCCGCTGTTAATGGACGGAAATTAGAACCCTTGGATTGAAGAGCGCCTCCATATGAATAAACATCTATGGGTGCGCCACCTTTTTGGTCCATTCCATATTGTAATTGAGAATTACTGGTGCCTAATGTATTCAATCCTGTATTGTTGCGATTATATCCATAAGATTGATTGTATCCTACACGCACTGCTTCACCGGATTTTACTGTTTGGCTTGTGTCGTCTGTTTCTTTGCCACTCAATAATTGTTGCGCACCTCTACCAGCGGATTTTAATAGGTCCGCGGCAGTACCAATTGTGCCTCCAACAAGGCCTGTTGCAGAATCCACTGTTCCTGCCGCAGCACCTATTGTCATTGCGCCTAAGCCTGTTGCGCCAGCTACTGTCATGGCACCTAAACCTGTTGCTGAATCTACTGTATTATTTATAACACCACCTGTTGTGCTGATTGCATTATTTGCAACACCACCAACTGTGTTTTGTTGTTTTTGATACGCTAATGAATTGTTTGTTTCATCCTTGGACCCACTTCCACCATTGCCACCACAATTTGTGCATACACCAGTTGAAGATCCACTTTGGCACGCTGGACATGCAGGGCATACTGGCGGCACCACTTGGGTTTTTAACATATATTGCGACCATCTATTGAATTGGTCTGTTACTGATGTATTAGTTGATGAAGTGCCACTTGTGGTTGCACCAGAAGTTCCACTTGAGGTTTCACTTGATGTGGTTGAATCTGTTGAATAATATACTATTGCTAAACCTGCAATACCTTTATTGCGTCCAGATAATCCAACTATATCACAGAAATTCTCTAATACCATTACTAAAGTATTTTTGTTGTTTGGCCAATAAACAACAGAGAATTTACCATATTTGTCGTTTTGAATGATTTTGGGATTATATGTTTCTGATATTACACCCAGTTTTGATGCATCGGTTCCACCTGATGGTGCTGTTCCTGTTAAAGTATAATTTACTGTGTCTGAACCTCGAGTAAATACATCGATTTTATTTACAGAACTGTCTGTATAACATAGCAACAAATTTCCGTTTTTCTTATCATATTTGACATTCTTTGTTAATTGATGCACTGTTCGCACAGAATCATACATAGGGTCGATAGAGTCTTTGCCATCATTTGCATCAGCACTATATACAGTATACGCTCTTGGCACAATCATACCAATTGTTTTATTTAAATTAGATGTTACCTGCAATGTGCTTCCATTATACAAATATAAATTGGATACATTGTAAGATGGCACATAATTTACAGAATTATCTGTTGCAACAGAGGCTAAATCCATTACATACAAAAATGTATATTGGTTTTTGGCAAAATATATCAATGATGTTCTATTTGAGGGTGTTAATGTTTGCCATGAACTTGTTGTTAAAACTATCTTTGCTTGAATCATACTTTTTTGCGTTGTTGATAATGTATCCGATGTTTTATATGTGATGGTTTCACCTGCGGGTGAAATTAACTTAACATTATACACTTTATTGTTTGTTGCACTTGTTACTCCGGTTGTGCTATTATCTGCAGTAAATAAATAAATATTACCACTTGGCGGGTCATAATACAATTCATCATTCGCGGCAATTTTCACTAAATTCTGATAATATGCATTGGAATCTACTAAGCCATTGGGTAATGTGGCAAATCCCTCACTTGTTTCTTCAATGCTTGGCTTAAAAATAGTGGATAAAATTAAAATTATTATTAGACCAACAATTAAATGCAATGATGTAAGAAACATTATATATCCAAATTATATATTGTGTCACGAAATTTATATATATGAAAAATTGATTATTCAGTTTGTGAAAATTATATAGAATAAAACACAACTATATCTCTATTATGGAATCTAAAATTCGTTTAAAACCCTTAAAAATTCCACTTAAAATTGTGGAAAATGCCGCTAATGCTTTTGAAATAGGCGTGGATGAAGCGGGTCGCGGACCTTTATTTGGTCGTGTTTATGTTGCTGGCGTGGTTTTACCTAAAGATGACCCTGAATTTAACTATGATTGGCTTAGAGATAGTAAAAAAATTAAAAACAAGAAAACTATGAAAACCATTGCGGAACATATTAAAAAACATTCTCTCTATTGGCATGTTTCCTACGCTGAATCTGAAGAAATTGACCAAGTAAATATTTTAAAAGCCACCATGAATCATATGCATAATTGTATTAAACATATTGCTGACCAAATGCCGGCTGATATTCTTAAAGATGGACTGTGTTTAGTTGACGGTAATTATTTTAAACCTTGTATTTGGTTTGATGCCGATAAAGATGCCTTTAAAACTATACCACATATTACTGTTGAAAATGGTGATGCAACTTTTGCCTCTATTGCCGCTGCATCCATCTTGGCAAAACATGCGCGTGATACCTATATTGAAGAATTATGTGCCGAATATCCATTGTTACAAGAACGCTATAGACTATTAAACAATATGGGCTACGGCACTGCAGCACATATTGAAGGTATTCAAACACATGGCATTTGCCAATGGCATAGACAATCATTTAATATTTGTCATGGGGCAACGGTAAATTATGTTTGATAATATTAACAATATATATAAAACCTTGTTTTTTATTATATAAATGACTTCGCGTATCTGTTTTATTACCGCCATTTATGGCAATTATGAATCTTCTTGCAAACCTTTTGCTCCACAAACTATACCCACTGATTTTATTTGTTTTACAGATAATCCAAATATTACTGCAAATGGATGGATTATTGATGCAAATCCTTATCATTTAACACATCCAAGTTCATTGGACGATGGCACTATGCATAATTCGCTTGTTAATAATAAACATACATTTAATATTGCAAAATACTACAAACAAGCCTGGCAAAATATACCAAGACTGGCAAATTATGACTGTGTTGTCTGGCTTGATGGCACAATATGCATTTGTCATTCACATACAGCAGATTATTTGTTGAAAAATGTTGCGCAACATGGCATTATTGGATGGCATCATTTTTTACGGTTTGGCAATTTATATAGTGAAACCAAAGATTCTTTGTTTTATAGATATACAAGCAATTATTGGAATGGTCAATATCAACCAATACAAGATGTGGTGGGACAATATAATGCTTATATTGCAGAAGGTTATGATGAAAATTATTGGAAAACATTAAACCATCATTCTCAACATATTGGTGTATGGATTACATGTTTTGTTGCATTTAATAATAAAGATTTGCGTGTTAGCGATTTTTTGAATTTATGGTATTTGCAAACACTTAAATACACCACACAAGACCAAATTAGTTTTTCTTATGTTTGTCAAAAAACTGGATTAATTCCATTTACATTGCCCAATGCTGAAGTGGAAGGTGATGATACAAATAGACGCACTTCTATGTATTATAAACATGAACATGGGCTGTAAAACAAAAAATAAAGATATTATCAAAACACAAACTAAAATAAAGCCATCAAATCACTCATTTTTATCTTTCTATATCGTGTGCACGCATCGTTTACACTATATCCAATAAGGAATGTATTTTCCTCTGGTAAATACAGAAACCCCAATAAATATTCAATGTAATTATCTCTATGTTCGATTTTGAAAAACCTTGTCCATCGTTTTACTGCACATGTTTTTGTATCTAATACAACACATATATGATAATATTTGCGGCGTTCCATATAACTAACTGTATGACATATATACCATGTTTCGTCATTGGGCATTTGTATACCATGTGTAGAGCCGCGTAAATATTGGAAAAAATGGGGTACATCCTTTATTGTTTTCACTGTGTTTTTTTGCAAAATTGTTAGCGGTGACCAACTGTATATTATATGTGTAAAGTCATGAAATACCCAGTTTTTTTCTATTCGTTTTTGGTTTGGAATTTTGATAAATTGTGCATTAATATATGCGTTGTTTATATCTATGTTTCCTGTTTGCACCTCCATTGTACCGTCGTTTATTCCACGATTCCCTGTAAAATATATTGCATCTTTATTGTTATTGTTGTATAATCTTATGTCTTCCAGCCCTACATATATACAATCATATGTTTTATCATAATCTAATAACCGGGTTTTATCTTCATCAAAAAACGCCAATATATTATGTGTTTGTATATGTTCTTTATTGATATAGTTTCCTGCACCATCAATTGTGTAATTTACATATCTTATAACAGTTGCAATAGTATCTTTGCAAAAACATAATGAGGGAGTACTTGATACAAATCCTTCTAAGTTATGTTGCTCCTTTGCCAATTCTACCAAACGCGTGAATCGTTTTGTGCATAAGTCATCATAGAGATTCAACGCGGATGCATAAAATTTATAATTATTTAATGCATTTGTTAAAACATATTCCTCTGCTGGTTTATTTAATATATTCATCAACAATTTTTGTATTTCCACATTATCCTTGTTTTCTACATAGTATGCGCATATACTGTATTCAAAATCCAATTTATAATCATAAATATTATTTTCTGTAAATAAAAAATCCAATTGTTTGCCACGCATCAAAGCTAATTGAGGCTCTATCATTTTGTAGAATTTGCATGCAAGTCCCTGTTTGCCTGTGTTTTTATAATGACAAACAATTTCATATATGTTTTCCAGCCTCTGCGGATACACTGCGTATGCATCCCACCAAGCCTCTAATGCATTTGCTGTTTGACCAAGCCTATAATAACACTGCCCCATTTGATAATAACTTTGCCATACTTCCTCTATCCAACCACCGATTTTTATGCGTTTTTTATATGCCTCTATTGCCTCTTGTAAATGATTGTTACCACGATAACTATTTGCCAAATAAAATGTATATCTGTCATTATTTGGGTTGGTTTCTAAACCCTTTAATAGAAGACGAATATCACGCTCATATTTGTCATTTTTTGCACCTCCATCACCCACATCATTTATAAATAATACATTGCGGTCAATAGTATTATACACTGTGTTGGGTGGCGTGCATATATATTCATGTGTTACACCCCAATAGGTCATTCCGCATTTATTTTTTACAATGCGCACATTTTTATAGGATGAATAAGGCGAACCTTGAAACAAATAATGTGCATCACCTTTATTTAATGAATCCAAAAATGATTGTTTGTTAAATAAAGAACCTTGTTCTAATATCATATCCGCATCCATTAATAAAACATATTCACATGGTGTTTTTTCACATGCCAATAAAGCCTGTGTGCGATTATACCCAAAATCACGAAATGGCTCTGTTATTATTATACCTGGAATGTTTTTCTTGGAAAAGTACTCATTAATTATTGTTGTTGTATTATCGGTGCTACCGGTATCACAAATAACATAATAATCAATAATATTGCAAACCGAATCAAATAACCTTGTAATAATTTTACTTTCATTTTTTACAATCATGTTTAGACAGAGTTTAGGCATTATAGTTATGCAGTAAAATAGAGATATTATCTAAATCTTTATTATCAGATTGTAAATTATAATGGCGTGTTCTAGATTTTTTGATGACGAAGCAAGGCAAATAAAACGCAATATGATTGATACTGTTGGCGCTCGTTATGTGCATGATACTCCTGGACCTGGTATTAATTTACCTTATATTGCAGACCCCCATATGCGACTTCAGCGGTCTGGTGCAAATACCTTTTGTGAAAATATGATGGATTTGAATTCTGATTTGCGTGGTTTAACAAGACCTTTAACAAGGGATATACCCTCGCTTAATGAATATAAAAAATATGCTGTAAAACCACAGAGATTGATTAAAAATCCTGATGTTGTCGATTATATTACTGATGAAACTCGTGCATCCAATCCTGCATGGCAACTGAGAGAAGGTGAAGTTAATAGATGGTTATGTCCTTTGTTGAATCCTGTGGATACTGCCTATTTAAACAAACCATTTTACAGCGATTTAAATACACGCATGTTAGAGAAAGACCATTTTAAACAGAAATATAATAGACAACAATTTGTGAGTGCTGATGTAAAACCCGCGAATCAAGGCTGGTGAGGGGAACCAAGGTCAAGGTGCCTTGCACCGAGATAGTGGAGCACCATTCGGTGCTCACCCCTTTGAATCACTCCTTTGAATCACTCCTTTGAATCACTCCTTTGAATCACTCCTTTGAATCACTCCTTTGAATCACTCCTTTGAATTCCTCATTACAAATTGATTTTTTATAATATTTATTTAAATTTTTGTTTAATACAATAGATATTTATTGTGTTAAAAATAAGTAAGGGTTTAACCTTTATTCTCAAGGCAATTTATTGCCTTGAGAACTTGTATATTTTATTACCACATGTGGTAATAAAATATATAAATGCATATGTTAATGTCCGAAATCGTCCTTAATCAAGGACGATTTCGAGAATTAACATTAATGTTTTTTGACATGTAAAAAAAAACATCTATTTTTATGTGATATAAGAGCACAATTATAAAACAAATTTTGCAAGTTCTGTTTGAAGTTCCATAAATATTTCAAGGTTTTCGTCCACAAGCATTTCATATAAAACATTGCCAACATCCAACATCCAATCATAATCTATTTCAACTGCTGCATAATGGTGCAATAAACTCATTATTTCATGTAATGACCACATAGCATGATCATCATAGGCTTTATCGTGGCTCATATTATATGCCTGTTTCTGACCTTTGTCGGCCAGAGCAATAAGGGTTTGCAAATTTTCAGGGGTGGGATCAATCATTTTTATGTAATTATTTGAGAAAAGCTTGCACAAACAAAATGGAATCAATTTTTATTAGAGGCTTTATTATATAGATTTATGATAAGACCTATTGCCATACGCAATGAAACAGATTATCTCAATTATTTAGAAACACACAACAACAATAAGGATCATGCGGTTGAATTTTATTGTAATCGTTCAAATATAATTCCATACAGAGGATTTTGTCCAAATTTGATTGATTTAACTATTTATATTAATAAATATTTTGCACCAATTCATTTATTATCAACCATAGAAATGCCTCAATCTCTTTTTCATATGTCTATTGTTTATCTTAATGATATAACTGAGCCAGACCATGTTCTCGAAGTTGATTTGCCGCAATTTTCTCATTTATCCAATCTTGAATATCTGCGTCTGAGTCAATTAAAATTTAATAACCTTTCTGAGTTGCCAAGAAACTTGAAAAAATTATTTATTGGAGATTGTGAATTTGCGCCATATATAAATAGACAAATAGCACAACCAGGATTTTTACCAACAGGCATTAGAAGTGTTGTTTTTACTGATTGCAATGGTCTTTTTGTATTGCCTCTATTGCCACCAACTATTAAAATATTAGTTACAACAAGGACAAATGCGGACAATGGACAAAGCATATCCCAAGTCTATCAAAAT
>JACCEA010828801.1_pt1 | contig 16113 bp, 8 predicted proteins | sample 7449851 | NCBI WGS metagenome assembly JACCEA01 (sample SAMN15323453, study PRJNA562643) | freshwater metagenome | isolation source: river surface water | place: USA:Blue River Watershed | collected 2017-08-18 | reverse complement strand
TTTTTGCACCGTAGTCGATTCTGAGTCTGAGGTCGGTTGTTGAACCCCTAAAAACACCCCGTTGTTTGCATTTTATTACTTGTTCAATGTGCTTATTTTTCATATTGGAATCAAACCAACGGCCATCAACTATGCCAGAGATGAGTGCACAAGAGATAGAGCAACTAGCAAGATGCTGCGTATTGGTTTGACCAATATCATCCTTTTGTAAAGATGAAAAGTGAAGTGGGGAGTAGTGGTTTTTGTTCATGTTACGCCACCAAGCAGAGTAACATTATCGCAACAAACAATTCGTGGTTTGGATAAAAAGATGCTTTTCTCAGCTCATATTTTTAATCGTCCCGGATCAATTACAAAAAAATGTCCACCTTTGTTGAAGCGCCTGTAACTGTAACCGAATCAACTATCAGATCTCAGAACGTGTGGTCCTTCCAGTAACAAATGTTCAGCAGATTCCTGACAAGATGGCGTTCAAGACTAGTTAGAATTTTGCTCAAGTGATCTCACAATACTTGGATCAAAATAGAAGTGAATATTGTATACTGGATAGAGGTGCATATTCAAGAGTTGGCGAGACTGAACAAGAAGATTCACTCTATCGCTCAAATGTCCTGTATGACAATCACTGAATGATCAATGCAATGTTGAACGCATTCAGTCAACTTTATCCCCAATCGTTACTAACATTTCCACTCCCCGTGCGTCCAAGATTGCCATTCTTCGGAGCAAGTAAGAAATCGTCTCGAACTACAACCAATGTCTTCTTTTGTATTCCTCCAGCATCAGTCTTTCCTCCTTCCATCCAACGTTCTTGTAGCGCTTTCGCATTCAGATTGACATGATCTGAAACAGCTTGTAAGATCATGATCCAAATATGCTGAGGTCGAAGGACTAAGGGATAATGTTGACTGAATGCGGTCAACATTGCATTGATCATTCCATGATTTTCATACATGACATTGGGAGTTAATATACATAATTGTACATATATATGTCTTAGATATTACTTGAAGATATCGAAAACACCCCAGCTCAGTGAAAGTAGATATTCTCATAATCTACTTATGAATTGATAGAACTTTGCAGTACTCTAAGTATAGTTATTCCATAATTAAACAATATTAAAATTTAATAGTTAGTACCAACCAAAATCATAAAATACCAACTTAAAATAAACCATCAATCACTATCACTACAGTAACCATAAATTACTTCATGTTCTTTATGCGCATCACTCTTTTCGCCCTTTTCAGTAATAAACCACATTAGCTCCGCACTTATCTCTTTCGTTTCTTCATCTTGTTTTGTGCAAAGAAATCCAGACGTAAATTCTAAATTCACCTTCTCACCGAGATAGTACCAAGTTACTGGGACTTTACTCAATCCTTCGGAAAACGAGGTTACATCAGGACCCATACCAGAGGCGCCATATCGGAAGGTTTTATCATGTTCGGCAGTAACATAAGCGCGTTGCGGAGAATATGGTTCAAATGCAAAGCGATTGCTAGTTGTGCCTTTATTAATGAATGGAAAAAGGATATTCATCCAACCAGTTAGCCAACTCCATCCACCTGAGCCAGATATGCCACCCCTTTTCACCATCGCATTCCAAAACAGACTATCAACCTCTCTCGCTTCACCTGCAGCAAGTTGGACTCCTTTTTCATATTCTTCAACAAACTTATCCAATAGTGGAAGTAAAGCTGGTAACCATTTAGAAGAAAAATCTGAAGTGCATCTTTGACTGACTAATTGCTCAGCGGATTGTCTGATTTTGATCCAATCACTGAGTTCTCCTTCCAAGGCGATATATGGGAACCCACACATAGTACTGCAAGAATAATCAAAATATTTCTGAAGCGTAGTCATGACAGTGATTCCCATGCAAACTCTTTCAATAGGAGTTGTATCAGAGAGCCCACAATCGCCTTCTTCATCGATGAGTAGATCAGCATGTGCTTCAGGACGAATATTCCTCTTTATTTGACCTAAGAACGTGTTCTCGTTATCAGAACCGTTGGATGGGTTGCACACAACAGACGCCCAATCGTTACTAACATTTCCACTCCCCGTGCGTCCAAGATTGCCATTCTTCGGAGCAAGTAAGAAATCGTCTCGAACTACAACCAATGTCATCTTTTGTATTCCTCCAGCTTCAGTCTTACCTCCTTCCATCCAACGTTCTTGTAGCGCTTCCGCATTCAGATTGACATGGTCTGAAACAGCTTGTAAGATCATGATCCAAATATGCTGAGGTCGAAGGACTAAGGGATAATGTTGACTGAATGCGGTCAACATTGCATTGATCATCCCATGGTAAACAACAGTAGCACGATAGAGTGAATCGTCTTGTTCAGTCTCGCCAACTCTTGAATATGCACCTCCATCCAGTATACCATATTCACTTCTATTGTGATCCAAGTATTGCGATATCACTTCAGCAGAATTCTTGCGTTTCTTGAACGTCATCTTGTCAGGAATCTGAACATTTGTGACAGGAAGGATCACTCTCTTCTTTTGAGAGTCCGTTAAGACTGGAACAAAGGTGGTCATTTTTTTGGATTTTTTACTACAAAATTGAAGTATAAAATATTAGTTAGCTATATAAAACTATGAAATGGCAACTTTCTTAGCGGTCATCATCAACCGCTTTTCAGTACAATTTGTAGAGTATATCTACTCTGTAAAGTTCTATCAATTTTCAGATAGCATACGCCTTCCACTGGGGTGGCGAGGCCGCTCGAGCGCAGCGAGCACATATAAATGAACAATTATGTGAATTAACTCCCCAACAGTCAAATTGTTGCGTAGAAAAAAGCAGCAGTTCCAGAGTTCGTTTGGCATAATAATTCAACAATGACCAAAGCTACCACGAAGAATATTAATTCTTCTCCTCGATTGGGAGGTGCTAAAAAAACTCGCCCAGTAGTAACTAAAGCAGCCCGTAAGACCACCAATACGATTGGTAAAAAATCGTCAAAAGTGGAAACAAAGAAAAAGACAAGTTCGAAAACAACAGATAAAAAGATCAAACCTGAAACTTCGAAGAAGGCCCAAACAGCACGTAAAAATAGAAAGAAAGGTTCGGATAATGAGCCGGTTGATGATGAAGAGGACGAAGGGGAACAGCCAGCACCAGGAAAGAAAAGAGTGGTCTTACCAGTCACTAAAGTAGCAATTCCCAAGATAATGGCATTTGAATCTCGTAAAAATTCCGGACAAGTAATTGGAGATTATTTATCATCTAATAACAATGAGCAAGTGCTGGTTGATAATGGATCGTATTCTCGTGTTACAGAAGGTAAACAACGCGATCTACTCCATCGATCGACCAATAATCGTCATGGTATGATCACTGCCATGGTGAATGCCTTTAGCAATCACTACCCATTGGTACTGAGACCACAGCAGATTTGGATAATGATTTTACAAGGTGTTTCCGATCATGTGAATTCAAATGCTGCAGAACTTCAAAGTAAATGGATGGCAGGTGGGAAAGATAGTAAAGGCGGAATTCAAAAGAAGAAATTAACAATCAATTCTCCGAGCTTTGTTCTTGGTGAAAGAAATCGTAGCAATGGCCCTCGTACTGGAAATAATGATTGGACATCTGTTGTATGCAATCCCGATGATGGCAGTATGAATGCCAATACCTTTTTAGGTCAAATTAAGCTAAACATCCACCGTGATGCCTATGCTGACTTGCTGATGGATGAAGAGGTTGATCGTGGTCTCTCTGATACTACACCGATAGAGAGAGTATGCATGGGTATCACGGTTATGACTGCATTACAAAGCTATTTTTCTTATTGCATGACCACGACATGTGGATTTCCATACATTGTCTTGGAAGGTGAAAAGTCTGATTGGATGAAAATCAGAAAGTCTGCGGAACGCCTAGTAAGAGAACGATGTACCTCTCACTTTAGTGGGAAATGGCTACCAGCTTTGCTTCCACTATTGCATAAATTTGTTGAACAATATGAACAAGGTCATCGATTGACACAACGCGGTATGAAAGGTAAATCTAGTATTGACAGTGTATTCTGGAATGCGATGGTCAAACGTGGTGGCACCCGCGGTTCAGGATCAATGACATGGTTGACAGGATGGATCAATATTCTCTTTCCTTACATTTCAGAGGGAAAGAGCCTCAATTGCTATGCGTTTGATCCATATTCTTCTTCTCGCGCATATGTTCGAGCTGTTGATAATGATTACAGTGAAAGTGCGCGTGCATCCCGTGGAACGGATATCAAACAATTTTCGAGAGGATTGAGTAAAGTTCCAGTTGAATGGAATTATCTCGGTCGTAAAATGAATTTAGAATTTAATTCAGGGTTCGTTACAGCAAATCAAGATCCTGATACAAAAGAAATTAGTGCTGAATTAATGTGGTTTATTACGGAAAAAGGCGCATCAAAGAAAAGCGGATCAAGGTAATAAATTTTTCATTTGGAAAAGAAGTAGAAGATTGTTGACAGTTTTAAATGAGATTGTTTGAGAACTATTTCCTGTTAAATGACAAGTAGGGAATTTTAGCTTTATGTTGTGACACATTTTTAACATTTGTAATTAAAATTATTGGCAAAATTAATTGATTACATGCTATGATGAAGCTACTTACTGACACAAAATATCTCGGCTAATCAAAAACGACAACCTTATAAGTTGGATCTTGATTCTATGATTCCATCTTCAGCAATTTTTGCATACTTGTCGCAATTTCTTATCCAGTGCTGTGCAAGATGAAACTCAACCTTTCTGAATCAGCAGTACCATCAAACATTCCTTCCGTATCCTTACATCGCTTAATATTCCAACGATCCAATGGTTGATTAAATTGTTCAGCTTGATAAAACATACGATACATGGACATAACATTACTTACGTCCCAATCATTCAATGGTTGATTAAATGCAACAGCCCGGAAGAACATTGCATTCATATTACGAACATTACTAACATTCCAATTATTTAATGGTTGATTAAAAGATTTTGTTACAGCAAACATTTCATGTGAATCAATCACATTATTTACTTTCCAATTATTTAATGGTTGATTAAATTTATTAGCACCATAAAACATTTGATACATGGTTTCTACATTACTAACATCCCAACTATCTAATGGTTGATTAAATGCAATAGCATCGATAAACATCATCCACATTTGAGTAACATTACTTACATTCCATCGGCCAATATCTTCATTGAAATCTTCCATACAAGCAAAGAGTTGATTCATATCTGTGACTTTGGAGGTGTCCCAGTCTGATATGTGACCATATTTCAACATCGCCATATTTTTGTCAGATTCCCATAATTCGACACCTTCTTTGATTGAAATGTTATCCATTGAACCACGAAAAAATGAGTTGATCAGAGCGGTCAGCTCTGTTGGAAAATCATTTCGATGCAAAATGCATTCCAACGTTTGTTGTGGACTCATTGTAACCATTGATTTTACCGCTGCTCAACAACCTGGAACCTGAGTTATGGCAATGGCAAAAGTAAAAATGGTAGATCAATCGCCAATGGGCTGTTCACCTGCTGTTGAATGAACAATAAAAAATAATAGTTGGTAAAAATAAAAGCGCCAACAAGCATGGAATAATTTTAATTCAGCCATGCTGACAAGACGTCTCCCCATTTTTTGGTCCACCGAGCCTAGATTCCTAGATTTTTACCTTTACGGCCGGTGCGGCGTTGCTTGTGGTCTTCCAGAAATCTTGTCACAAAATTAGTCTTCTTGTTGTTGGACCAGATCGACCCGTGGAAGTTCTTCAAAATAAAAGGTCTTCTCTTTAGTTCGTTGTATCTGAATTCTTTTCCTCCAAGTGGCGTAATTAATCATGGCAAAGCATCACCCCGATCTGGTTTTCTGTAGAAAGCAACCCGGTATTGCCATTGGTCGTCTCTGCGAAAAATGTGATGGTCGTTGTGTGATTTGTGATTCATATGTGCGCCCTCATGTTCTTGTTCATATCTGTGATGAATGCAACTACGGCAGTTTTGAGGTGAGTCATTCTTCCTTTCCTCTCTCGTTGTTGAGTTCCCTCCACCACTCACCACCACTCTTGTGATTATTGTTATTGCTCGTTGAGTGCCTAATTTTTTGTTTCGCAGGGTCGTTGTATCATTTGTGGTGCGCCTGGTATCTCTGATGCGTATTATTGCCGTGAATGTACACTGTCAGAAAAAGATGTAAGTTTTTTTCGAAAATTACATTCTCCGTCATGAAAAATGCTGATCGTTGCCCTTCCCTTCCTTTTATCACAGAGAGATGGTTGTCCGAAAATAATAAACCTTGGAAGTGCAAGGACAGATTTATTCTATGAGCGGAAAAAATATGGGTTTAAAAAACGGTAGCATTAGCTAGGTAGTTTTGTGGTATGGACATATTTTTAGCATGCTTGATAGGTTGTTAGGCCTTGTTGGCAAATATTTAGTGCGCAGGAAACAATTGTGAGTAATTATTCTAAGTGAGAAAGATTTTATTGCTTAACGACTACATCCCGCTTTAACTTTTACCTATTTATTAAAGCCAAGCACGACAATATTTAATTTATCAAAGTTTCTACCAAAAAGTACAACGTAAAATTATCACATTCTTTTGTAACTCGATGTCAGAACACAAGAAGAATAAACTATACTTCATCACTATTTGAACCTCCCTAACGTACTAAACATGCATGTAATCTATTACAACCACAACACACAATCCTCTTACAATCCAATCTATAAACAACTGTATCAACCCAAACACCGACAAACCCCTCTCACAGACCTCTTTTAATTATCACCTAAATCTGATTGAATCTCACGAATCAATACCGGCACAGAAGTGGGTGGAATTAAACCTGTTTCAGTAGCAACAACAGAGATATTAGATAATGGAGTTAAATCATACCTGAGATTCACTACTTGATAGGGTAGCTTTGGCAATACTCCCGATGCAGTAGATGTGACAGGATTCAAACCAGACTTATGGGGGTATGTTACATAGGCATCGCCACTGCCATTTGTTGTATTGGCATTCATCAATAGAGAGGCCTTATCCGCAGAACCACGGTATTTGTTCTCTACTTGTGGAAGTGGGACAAACTCTGGTACAGCCGCACTACCAGAGGATGATGTTGGTACACTCGTGGCACTGGTTGCTAATGCACCTAACGCACTATCGGAATAACTAGGTGATTGTGCGATTGTTAGTGCGTCCTGATGACTGACCATCACAGAAATTTCACTAGTATGTCCGAGTTCATTAAACACAATCGGATCTAAATGAACTTTATCAGAGAATTTATACGATTCACAAGCAACGAGGACAGGAATTTGTAGAGCAGTAGCCATGGATGCGACCATGGCAGTACCAGCTGGTGCAAGCATGGAACCATTCGACAGCAGACACGAAGCACCGAGAACGACTTTATTCACATCATGCAGGGCAACAGCAATACCCGAGAGTGGAGAATAGATACATCGGATCACTTGAGATAGCGCGGAAAGGGTTTGCAGGCCTTCATTCAATGGTCTTGTATCGACAACGACAAGTTGGAACTTCTTTGTTTGTGCAATCTTGAGAAGTACTTTACGTATCAATGGACTACTACCAAACGTTAGAATGACATCATCTTCATTGATTGTTGATGAGACATAGTTTGTGATTGATTCAATAGCAAAGATCATCTTTTCTTCTTGAAAGGAAGTCAACTTGGATAACAGAATGTTCTTTGCTTCGTATTCATTGAGTTCAGGTGAAACTTTGGAGATAATTTGACGCATATATCGGATAATATTACCCATTCCTTTTGAAATTGGGCGTGAATCAACAAGATATTGAATCTATTGAAAAAAAGGAAGATGGAGTCAGTGAAAGACGAAAAGGGACACTATTTGGATGGCGATTTACCTGTTTGCCCATATATTTGTCTAAATCTTCACGTAATACTTTCTTTGGTGGTGTTTTGTAATCTTGCAGAATAACCAATAGTGTTGCCATTAAAGCATGTGCACGATCATCATCACTTTGAATAACACCCTTTTGATAATATAGACCAAGTTGGATTGTGGCCGGATGAATGGAACGATCTTCTTCGATGACATCTGGATCTTTTGTAATTTGTTTACGTGGCAAGTGATCGAATAGTGCAAGACGAAACACTTCACTGGCTAGAGTATTGGTCTTTTCAACTGTTGCTGCCCCACCATTGGCTGTTGAAGAAGAGGATGAGGAGGATTGTTGATCCTTGTGTCCACCTTGTTGTTGTCCTTTTTCACCTTGTTGATTTTGTTTTTGTCCTTTTTCTTGTTTTTGATTTTGATTGTTTCCTTCACCTTTTGGTGGACGTTGCTGTTTCTCTCCTTTCTCACCTTTATTTGGATGAGGTTGGGGTGGTGAACCAATTGTATCAGGCACTTGTATCGAGAGGGGAACCGGTGATGACATAGTTATAATAATACGATCTATTCAACTCTAACTCTCGCGATTTCTTTGGTTGCGATCTACTGTCTTTGGAGAACACTTCAAGAAGGATCAAACAGACTGATGGAGTGGAAGATTGACTCGAATAATGATTGAATCCCTTCGAACCATCGCATCATCACTCACTGACTGGAATTCTTTGTGAAAAGTGGGAGTTTTAGTAAAATCGAATTAGTCAATTCTCTATAAAAGTGAGAAGTTTGGACAAATTTAAATTTACTCGAGTTTTCAGTGCTCACAACGGATTTGTTGGTTGCAAAATTTTGCGGCGCCTTTGTTGAATACTTGATACTTTTCGCTCAATATCATTGATGGACAAGGTAGGAACTGTTTAACGACCGTTCACTGCATCTCATCTCGTGATAAGCCTAACGCTGGTGTAGTATAAATTAAACTACAACCATTCATATATTGAGAACAACGTTGACGAGACGAGGTTAGTCGTTCTCAAAAGTTTAGAGTTTTAGTAGGATGATTGTACCGTCATTCTTTGTGACATTATTGGTTGTATTGGCCTTGATTTTCTTGGTACAATTACCTTCCGTCAATGCGGTATTGAATGGCATTGATGAACATAACGATGAAGAAGTCATTATGGAAGTTGAAACGAGTCACCATAATGGAGATCGTGATGCTCGCCTTCAAGAGGACCATGATATTCATTTTGTGTTTAGAACTGATGAGGAAATGAATGAGTTTTCTCGTTCTTTACCAAGAGAGATTCCTGCTGATCATGTTTATTTTGAAGAAATCGCTAGGGAGAAAGCTATTGAGAAGTTGTCCCAAGCTGTGCCATCTTCCTTTTTTGATGACAAGCAAGAGCATGTTGTTGTAACAGCCGTTGAGCCAACCTTACGCCCAACCCGTCCACCCACTACCCAACGCCCAACAAGATTGCCGACGTTTAGTGTGAGACCAACTCGTGTGCCAACATTTAGCGTGAGACCATCAATGGAGCCGACTGAGGTCAGACCTTCCATGGACCCTACTGAAAGACCATCCCGTTTGCCAACCACTATTCGACCTTCCAGGGAGCCCACTACCATTAGACCAACTCGTGAACCAACCTTTGAGCGTACTTTCGTCCCAACTCGGGAGCCGACCATTCCAAAAACCCGCCTACCAACTTTTCAAAAAACTGTTGTTCCAACTCGGGAGCCGACCATTCCACAAACCCGCCTACCAACTTTTCAGAAAACTGTTGTTCCAACTCGGGAACCAACTATTCCACAAACCCGTGTCCCCACAATTCCCGGTACCAACGCTCCAAATATTCCCAGCACTAACCCACCAACCATTCCACAATCTCGTGCTCCCACTGTTCCAAATAGTGGCACTCCAACTGTTCCAGGCACCAATCCACCAACTATCCCACAATCTCGTGCTCCAACTATCCCCAATTCCAATGCTCCTGTGATGGTGCAAACACAAGCTCCGACTGTCCCAACCACTGGTGCTCCTGTTGCAGTGTCTACGCACCCTCCCACCAGTGGTGCCCCCTTTGCACTACCAACGCAAGCCCCAACTGTTCCAAGCACGTTGCTGCCAACAAGAGCCCCAACAGTTGCAGCAAGTGCAAAACCAACAAATACTGGTGCTCCATCGGTGTTTTTCTCCACACCTGTTTATTCTTTGAATAAACAATATTTCAATGGTTCTTATCACATGTATTACAATTCTTTAGACAATGCTCCATCGAATTATATGACCATTTCGTTGTGGGTTAATACCACTACAAAGAGTACTACTGTAGTTTCGATGGCACGCACACCATCAAACTATAATGGTGAGTTTCTTTTGGATATTACTAGTACTGGCAAATTGGAGTTCTGGGAATATAACAACGGTTATGGTCTGGATGTATACAGTAACACCGCTGTCACTACTGGCAAGCGTACTCATATTGCCTTTGTAAAGAACAACACACGCGGTTCTTTCTATATCAATGGTAAACTTGATAGTACTGGTACTACTACTTTCCCGGTAACCAACAAGAATCTTGGCTTTAACGTTGGTAATGATGCGCGCAATAAGAACCGCTTTTTCAAGGGATGGATGGATAATCTTAACGTGTATAACTTCCCAATGGGTGCTTCTGAAGTGGCCAATATGTATAACTATTTTATTCAACCACCAACTCCAATGCCAACTTTTGCTCCTACCATGTACCCAACTAATCCTACTTATGAGCCAACTCGCAAGCCAACCGCTGGTCCAACAATCATGCCTCCAACTGTTCCTGTTGTACTCAGCGGTGTGAATAGAGCTCCAACTATTGGTTTCCAGATCATTGATGCCATGGCTGCTGGTGATGCCACTCAAGTATCAGGTGATGAATTACGCCGCAAGTATATGAGTGTGGTTCAAATGTTGAATGTGACTCGTCAAAGTATCATTTCATCTGTGTTCACCAACTCCTCTACCGGCAAGAAGTATACCTCTGTGACATGGAATCCTGGTCACGACTCTGCATATTTCACTATTGCTGATGCTGGAAACACTCATAATTTGTTCTTGACAAACTATGATTACTCATCTTCCAGTTATACCAGTAGTCCAGTAACTCTTGCTGCTGCTGGATTCTATGGTGAGACTGCCCGTTACACCGCCTTTGGCAACAATCCATTTGCTGTTCCTCTTGCATCTGATTCCACGATAATCATGAAGAATGTTGTCACTTGGTTGAACAAAGGGGTTGATCCAACAACTTTGTCATCATTCAAGGTTACTATTGCTCACTTGCCTGGCAAGAGCAGCTATTGGTTCAGTCATGATATCCCAACTCATGCTTGGTTTGCCAGCAGTTACCCAAAGGCTACTGTCAATGCCATCAATGCTTGTGATAACGGTGCTTTGGATGGTTGTTTAGTTGGATCTAACTTGTTAGTGATAGGTTTGCAGATTGATCGTATTGATGACACTGCTGTGACCGCTACTACTACCAATGTGACTCAAGTAAGCAATGCCGTGCGCAAGTTCATGGAGAATGGTGGTGCTGTGATGTATGTGCACTATTACCGTGTTGGCAATAAATTGACCGATCAATTCCTGCCAATGATGGGATTGTCTAAATTGTCTTACTCATCGTATACCAATTACTGGAGAAAGTCGGGATTCCTCAATGCCAACCCATTCACCTATGTTGCTGGTACTGTTGATACTTTGTACAATATGGTTCAAACTTTGCATGGAATTACTCCTTTGGCTACCGCTGATGTTTGCACGTAAGTTATTTCCTTCCATTATTTTATTGTCCTTATTATTTATTGTTCTACTTTTGCAGGACTGAGAGTCAATGGACTAGTTGCTCAACCAATGCTAATTTTAATCGCAAGATTAAGAATGGTGTTGACAATCTTCGTACTATTCTTGGTAACTTTGATAATGCTGCTACTGACATCTTCTCAACTAGTGCTATCAACAAGTATGTCCTTGAGAAGATGCTCATCTTGTTGGGTGACAAATATCGCACCGCTACGGGAGCTACTGATGAGATGACCACTGTCATTAAATACCCATTGGCTCAGAGCAATTGGGTAGGTCTTGCTCAATTCATGTTTGCCGATAGTTCTATTTTGTATAGTCGTAAGTCTGCTCCTGCTCAAGACGATCTCGGTTCTGTGTACTGCAGTACTTGGAATACTTTGTTGGGTAAGAATGGCTGCTCAGACTACAAGAACTTTGCTGACACTACTAAAGTAACTCGCTATAATGATTGGGTTGTTCAGGATGCTGGTATCTATCCAAATGATGTTTGGACAACTACTGGCGTGTTTGCTATTCCTGGCGTTCCATTTACTGTGACTCGTTTGGATGATCGTGGTGACATCACCTTGTATGTCGCACTCTGGTATCAACGCTCTGGAACTACCAAGTCTTTGGATGCTGACAGCTCTAAGCCTGGATATTACCAATATCATCGTCCACAATACATGCGCAGTCCGTATGTGTTGCTCACAAAAGATAAGACCATCACAATTACTTCCCCGACTGGTGGTCCAATCTACTTTGGCTTGGTTAGTTCAGGTGTGACTCGTACAAGTACCAACTACTTGAAGGCTTCATTCAGTAATGTTGCCCGTCATCCAAGTATTCTCGATGTCGGTGTTGATGCTCAGGTTAACGGTCTTGTCTCTGATATCAAGACTAATCCAATCCCAATCGTTGACATCAAGGCACCTGGTATGGAGCTCCATATGCGTTCTGACTATCTCTTGAGTAGTTTGAAGAAGGACTATGACTTCATGGTCGACTATTCTGGTGATAATGGCATGAAGACTATGCTCTATGACTTGCGCTATAACTTCCTTGAGCCACAAATGACTCTTGCTGGATTCAAAGCTCCGGGTAAGCTCCTCACTGAGTCATTACCACAAACAGTGCAAACTGCATGCAAGTTGTTGACATGGAACTGTACTGATACATCCATCCATCAATACAGTGGTATTCAACATGCCAACTATGACGAGCGTGCTACTTGTGGCAATGGATGCTCAGGCAATCCGTTTGATATGGATTGGACCATGTCGCCATTGGGTTGGGGAGAATCACATGAGCTTGGCCATAACATGCAACAGAGTCTGATGTCCATCTCATGGGTTGCATCGGGTGCCAGTCGCGATCTTTGGTCAAATTATCAGAGTCGTGCTGGTGAGAACAGTAATAATATCTTCCCATACCACAATAAGTGGAGATATTATCGCATCTATAAGAACTACAATGGTACTATCCAGAATTCTCGCGGTGCGTCTCTTGATGGTTTCTTAAACTTGCAGTCTGCTTATTCTCGTGTTAATAAGACTGTCTCTGGTGTTAACAAGCAAGTGATATTTGATTCTTCATGTGCCGTTGCCAAGTCTTATCCATTGGGCACTCAGTTGTCTCGTGTGATTCTTGATGCCACCTATGCTGACTCCAGTTATGCTGCTGATAACAATGCTCGTATGGATTTCTACTTGCAAATCCCAATGATCATGACTGGCAAGACTGTCGTCAAAGGAAAAGTTACTTTGACCAATGGTTATGAAATGTTTACATTGATCTATCAAGGTGTGCGCACATTGAAGTATTATGCACAAACGGATGCGAGATGGAAACAGTATCGCAGTACAATTGGCTTTAACTTATTCAATCGTACTTGTGCTTCTACTGATCCATGTTACTCTGTATATGGTACTAGTTCGGTCACTAGTATGTCTGGCAATGACTACATGCTTGTCATGTTGACTTACTTGACTGGCTATGACTTCCGTCCATACTTTAACTTGCGTGGTTTGCCATACTCTTGGCTGGCTGAGAAGCAAGTCGTTGCTCATGTTAACTCTGGAGTAGCTTCCAAGGGTTTGGTGCCACTGGACTACTATGCCATCAAGGATTATCCACCTGCTGATATTATTGGTGGTAGTGGAGTCAAGAAGATCCCAATTGATGGTTCTACTGGTTGGCCATTCTCTACTTGGTCACCATCGACTTGTGCTGCTAAATAAGCTGATTATCGTCAGGTATGTATTAACTAATATTGATAAATCGCACTTTTGTAGACTAAGTCTCACTCACTCCTTCATTCTTCTTTCTTCTTATTCGATATTCTCTTCTTCGTTTACCGAATCTTCTTTTTTAAATTATACTACGTTACTTCCTCTTAATTAAGACTTTTTATATTTGTTTTGCTTAAAAGTTGCTATTTTTTAGTATTTGTTGATTGTATGAAATAACATTAAAAAACTTTAAATTAAGAATAAAATAATTATAATTGATTGTGAAAATGATTGCTTGTAAGAATAATTTGATATTAACTCGTGATGTATAATGAATGCATCTACCTCTTTCATTTGGTATTGTTGAGTGTTGCATGTGTTTTCCCTTCTATAGTTTGTAGCTTTCATGAGATGTTATAAGATGTTGGTATGATAGAATTTAGTCAAAGATAATATAATAATAACTACTTCGAATTACTGCTGTGATTTTATTGTGTGCTATGTGATCAATATTGAATCTGTAACAACTGCCTTCTGTCTCTATATACGTTGGTCTTTGGTATCATCCAATATGGGCAATCTCAACACCGTCTTTACGGTTGGATGATACCGTGATATTATCCCCATTATCCCTCATATGGAATTTAGTAGGTTTTGTTAGTGTAGCAGTGTGATAAAATTAATCCGAAAATACTTTAATACAGTCGGAATCACTTCCACTGTCAGACAGGAAATGTCCTTTATGTTGATGACTTGTACTCTGATAATATCTGATTTAATCAGATGTTGTCAGAAGTTGCATGATGCATGTTATGCACTGATAAAATGTAGGATCAGATGTTTTTTGACAAAATGGACTCCAAATCCACTTAAATTAAGAAAAGTTTTGATCACATTTACGTATCTTCTTTTTATATTATTTGACAATCATAACAGAAAAAAACTAAACTACAAGTTAAACTCCTACAACAATATTCTCTCATAGCAAACAAACAATGCGCTTGTCTAGAGGATTGAATAGATGATAATTACATTGTGATTACTCTGCATCATTAGCACTACCTACATGGCACATTGACTACAATTATTCTCGTACAAAACAATAGACTTAAGCAGCTGCACCAATCAATCTTCTTGAGAGAAAGCGTGGTAAAATAGCTTGTACTAATGCTCTTACCACACGACGTAGCTTATCCTTCACACGAAACACTTGATCATTGATAACATTACGAACAAAACGAGGCACCAACAGTCTATACAGACTACGTGGTCTCCATGGGAACTCCAACCCATATGGATCTTGTAGTACTTTCCCTCTACCATCAAGTGTATAAACCGAAGCATCTTCTCCATCGAGAATGACTAAATGAGGGATTCCTTGCATTTGATAACGCGGCGCTAGTAATTGAGCGACGCGATCGACATTCTCCGCAGTTACCGCTAACCATGGCATCTTCGAATAGTACTTGACAAGATCATCAAGACTTTGATCACGACTAATAAAGATAATCTCAAATGAATCCGGACCATATTGCGCTTGTATTTCCTTGTAAAATGCGGCTAATTGTGGTGTAAATTGACGACATGGTCCACACCAACTCGCGGAGAAATACAATCCAACGACTTGTTTGCCTTCGAGCAACTTGCTCGTATCACCTTCATAGAGGAATGGTGTCTCCTTACCGTTGATATTGACATCAACACCCCATGCGTAGAGTGTTTCTCCGAGCATGCCTTCAAAGATACTGCGATGTTTTGGGGCACCAGTGACAGGTTTCGAGTTAGTCTTACTTTTACCACTCGATGGCGCTTTCGAAGGAGAATGGGAAGGATGGGACAGTGGAGCAAAAAACTCTTCATCGTCGAATTCACCACGACCTTCTCCGCCGTTTGGCAAGTGTTCATCACTCGCGCTGTGTTGCGTGACGCGATTCTTTCGAGCAATACGAGCAGCAGCTTCGGGACTTATTTCTACAGGCTTATCTTCCTTTTCTTTCTTACCACGACCTTTTGTACGTGTGGTCAATTGTGCATTAGCGATCATTCCTCCGGTGGAAGCAGATGGAGTGATGAAAGTACTCCACGAAGTTAGTGTTCCATCAAGAGATGAGGATTGTTTTTGCGGGAGAAATGAACCCGATAAAAATA
>JACCEA011406185.1_pt1 | contig 16123 bp, 10 predicted proteins | sample 7449851 | NCBI WGS metagenome assembly JACCEA01 (sample SAMN15323453, study PRJNA562643) | freshwater metagenome | isolation source: river surface water | place: USA:Blue River Watershed | collected 2017-08-18 | reverse complement strand
GCGCCCTTGCCATTGATCTGGGCAGTTGGTCACCCAACTGCTCTATCTGCCTACCCGCTGGCTCAGACGAGCCGTCTTCAAGCGCCAGCCTACATGGCATTTCATCCCGCGAGGTTTACCAAGCCATCAGAATTGCTCCTGACGCTGGTGGGCTCTTACCCCACCTTTTCACCCTTGCCCCCGGTACTCATACGACGTTCCGTTGGCGGTTTCCCTCTCTGTGGCACTAGCTGTCAGCCCTTGGGTTGCCCCTCAAACTGCCTACCCGTTAGGTAGCGCGGTGCTCTGTGATGTCCGGACTTTCCTCCCCTCGGAACCGAAGCCCCTCAAGGCGGCAAGGCGGACGTTATGCGGGTGCAAAGGTACAACAAATACAAAGACCGCCCGATTGCTCGGGCGGTCCTCGCGTTTTTGCCGGTGAACAGGCCTACTTCTGGACGGCGATTCGGCGCGTCACCACACCCTCTTCGGTCGTAAGCTGAAGCAGGTACAAGCCAGCAGAGGCCTCACTCAGGTCGATCGACTGGTGCTGCAAACCGTTGGCCGAATCCATACTGCGAACCCAGACGGTCTGGCCTGTAGCGTTCAGCACTTTGACCTCGACGCGCTGCGAAGAACCCAGTTCAAAGTCGACGTGGAACACGCCCGCAGTCGGGTTCGGGTACACGCTCAGGCTGCGGTCGAGCGGCGTCTCGGCCACATTGATGCCAGCCACCGTAACCGGAATGATCAGGGTGTCTGCGCCGCAGGCTCCGCCCGCGATCAAGGTCACGTTGTAGGCACCGTTGGCCGCGTAGCTGTGGCTGGTCTGCACGCCAGTTCCGGTGGAACCGTCGCCAAAGTTCCAGTCGTAGCTCGTAGCGTTTGCCGTTGCCGAAGCGTCAAAGTCCACCGTCATGTTGGTGGCCGTTGCGGCTTGAGGTGTGCTCGTAAAGCTGGCCGAGGTGGAGGGCTCGTGGTACAGCGTCACTTCGCCGTCGGGGCGAGGACAACCGCCACCACCGAGCTGCCAGTTGTAGAAATAGTAGTACGACGTTGTATTGAACGTGGTGCCGGTTATGGTCACACTTCCGTCGGTTGACAGGTACGGGAACACGGCCCCCGAAGAATTCCGCTGCAGTCCGCCCGCGTTGTTGGTCGTAGTACTGCCCATTCGGTAGTTACCCGGAGGCAGCGAAATGTTCACGACAAGTCGGTTGAATCCCGGTCCGGTCGACGGCACGGTCACGGTCTGCACCGTGGCCAATGTTGCCGCATTTTGCACTACCACATCAACCAAACCTGCGCCTTGTGCAAATACATCTACACTGTAAATGGTTGTCGGAGCATTAACGGTGAACAGGTTGTAGTGGTTCATCGCCGTGTAGTTCGTACTTGCTCCGATCGTGTTGTCAATTGGGCCCACCTGAGCTGACGTTGACGTCGGGCTGAGCACGAACGTCGTATCGGCCGCATTCATTGGGCCTACAAGCAGACTGTCAGATGTTCCCAAGGTATCTCCGGCTGTCGTCAACCACACGTATGCGTCGTTGGAAGAACCTGTCGTTGGGAAGTAGAGCGTGGCAAACCCGCCCGCACACAGCGTGTCGGCTGATGCGGTAGGTATGCGAGGCAGCGCGTCGAGCAGGTTACGCGAACTGACCAACGTATCGTTGGACGTCTTCCCGTCATTGGCTAGTGCCACATAGCCAGTGAAGTTAAAGGTTCCACCCACAACGGTGTTAACCGTGCCTAACTGGACCGTATCGGCCGCAAGCGAGGCGAGCGTGCCGGTGAACGTCGACGTCAAGTTGGCGGTTGCTGCTCCACTCACATTCACGCCAACGCCGAAGTTGCTTTGGGCAGCGGTGCCTAGGTTGCGCACCACCAAGGCGACAACGGAATTGGAATCTCCGCATGAATTGTTGCCAGGCACGAGCAACTGGGTAACCTGCAGGTCGTTCGCGAGCGGCGTGAATTCGTCTGCGCCCATATCGGGTACGGTGGTAGAACGCAGGTCGCCATCGATGTCGGTCGTCACGCTAGCGATAGGCGTACCCAAGTTGTTCGGACCGTTGTTCACCACGCGCAGGTCGTTGGCTGCCGCAAAAAGCACCGTGTTATCGGTGGAATTCGCGTTCAACGCCGGGTAGGCCGTCTTCCACGCCGCCAGGCTTGCCTGGGCCGTGTTGTAGAAGGCAAACGTCGTTGCAGCCGAGTTGTAAAGGTTGTAGTCCATGGTCACCGAATCGGGCAATCCACTCTGGTACAGTGCATACGTTCCGCCGCGGAAGATGTTGTTGCGAATATTCAAGTTCTTCGACAACGTCGTCCCAGAAGTACTCGAGAGAAGGTACATTCCATAGGTGCTACCACTGAACGTGTTGTGGTACATGTTCACGTGGCGCGAATAAGGGAAGTAGGCCCCGTAGCTGTTCGATGCCGCACACATATTGTTGGCAATCACACTGTTGACCGCTGGTTTAAGGGCATTGTTCAGGTAGCCCATGGTGATGCCCGCCAATGCGGTATAGGACTCGTTGCGCTGCATGTTCACGTTGCCCACATAGTAGAGGTAGTGTCCGTAGTTACTGGTGTTGCGCAGGTCACGTACCACATTGTCGTTTAGGGTCAAGTTGCCCATGTAGTAGAAGTAGGTTCCGTAGTAGTAGGCCTTCGTGATGGTGTTCCCCGAGAGGTTGATGCCCGTATTGAACGAAGTCGTGCTGGTTCCGTTAAAGCGAACGCCGTAGTAGCCTCCTTTGATTACGTTGTCGGTAACCGTGATATTGTTGGCGTTGTTGCCGTAGCCGGTGACCGAAGTTAAGCTTGACGTTGAGGCAATCCCTGCAATAGTGCTGCTTGTCGCAGTCGTATCAGCGAGGATTTCGTTTTCATCTATCACGATGTCGTGGGCGCCTCCGGTCAAAATGATACCCGAAGCTGTAGGGTGTAGAATTCGAAGCTTGCGCAAAGTGACGTAATCGGTACCGTTCATGATGACCGCTGCAAACTGGCCGGCTGCCCCTTGAATCGTTGCCGTGCCGGTCGCTGGACCTTGGAAGGTTACCGTATTCGTTGCCGACGCTCCATTGAGGGTCGCCAAACTCATTCCGCCCAAGTGCGTGTAAGGCGCTAACGTAAAGGTCACAGGACCAGTGATTCCGCAGCTCGCAATAGCCGCTAAGGCACCCTGAAGCGTAGTAAAGTTGTTCGCACCGGTTCCACTGGAATCAATAGTATAGTTACCGCTAAGTGCAGAAACGCACGGCGTAACAAAGGTGATTGGTCCGACCCACTGGCCGAGCGTGGCGGCGCATGTTGACTGGACATAAACCTGGTATGGAGTTCCGGGCTGAAGTCCAGTGATCGTGTAGGGATTGGTTGTGGCATTGGCCTGAGACGCACCTGAGCCGCCCGAACCAATCGAAAAGCCCACAGGGCCCCATGCGACGGTGGCTGGTGTAGTCGCCGTTCCGCCAACAGTCCACGAAACCACGGCCGAAGTCGTTGCCGGCGTGACCGTCACCGCGGCTGCAGGACATGGCGTTGCTGTAGCCTTGAGCGTGGTATTGTCAATAAACAAATCGTAGTCGTTCGCTCCGACATGGGTTGCGCTGTTGGTAAGGCTCTCGATGTAGAAAGCAATCTTCACCAGGCCGGTGTAGCTGCTGAGGTTAACGGAATAGGTTCCGCCAAACGGGCTAATTCCCGACCCGCGGTGGAACTTCGCAAGTGCCTGATTGCGGTTCCACGTCGTACCGTTGTTGGTCGAAATAAAGACAAACAGCGTATCGTCGTTGCCTAAAACACCGGCGGCAGTGGTACCGTTGGCCACCTTAGCGCCCATATCCCACTCAAAGAAGGTGGTGTGGGCCACGTCGCCTAGGTCAATGGACGGGGTAATAGTCCAGCCCTGAGTAGCTACTGATGTTACCGGAACCTGATTGCGCACGGCTCCGGTGGTGCCAACATTGAGAAAGCCGTCGGCACTCCAGGCCGAAGAATTGGTTCCTGGCGGTGTTGGGTTTGCCGCCACTGCGTTAAGCTCGGTCCAACCTGCCGGGTTGAGAACCGGTGATAATGGATTGTAGCCTGAAGCAAAGGTCTCCGTCCAACCAGTCTGCACAGGTGTAAGGAAGGTGTACGGTCCTATCCAAACTGAGTTTTGGGTCGTGCAGTTTCCGGCCAAATAAACATCGTACGCGGTGTAGGCGGAAAGACCAGTAATCAAGTGCGTCTGAGTAGTTATTGTAGCACCCTGACCAGTACCGGGGGTAAATCCTTTTGGCCCCCATTGAATGTTGGTAGAGGGAGATGTTGAGGTAAAGCTAACGGCCGCTGAGTTCGCCCTAACGTTGGTAATGCTCACATTGAAGGGCGCTGGACAGCCAGAGGGAGTGAATTCTACTGCTCCAATGTCGGGAGTTGTACTTCGAGGTGCCTTGTTTATATCCAGAGGAACAGATGATAAAACATTGGCTCCAAGGTTGTTATATGCAAATGATACCGGAGTCAAATCACCTGCTGGAACATTGACAAACAAGGGGTCGCTAGAGGTGCTATTGGCGTCTCTGGACGTTGCTGCCGTCCATGCCGAAAGAGTCGCGTACGTTACCGTAGTGCTTCGAGCAGCAATGTAGTTGTACGCTCCACCAGCATTCCATGTGTAGCGCAAACCGTTGTTATTCGAATTGATCAGCGCTGTAGTAGACGAATTAAACAGCGCATATTTTGTACCTGAACCAGTAGAGCCGATTTGAATGATGTTGTTATTGAAATTAACAGCATTGAGATTTCCACTGAAGAATGCACCATAAACTGTGGCTGTTGACATCCCCGAAAACCCGTTAAAATCGATCGTGTTGTGGTATACATTGAGGGTATCTGACGACAGCATGTACAGTCCATAGAGTGTTCCTGAATTGTTGTTTACATTATAGATTCCGTTGTTTGCTACTAAAATTGGACTAGCTGCACTACCCGTCGCGCTTGATAAATAGATAGGATAACACGAAAAAGCGGTAGTGAGTGATGGACCAGATAAGTCGTGAATGCGGTTGCCAATCAACTTTTGACCGGGATTTCGTCCGTAGGAGTAAATACCATAAAACGTCGAAATAGTGGAACGTGTCAATCGGTTAATGTCGTTGTATTCAAGGACCAGATCATTTTGACCGTAGGCGTACACGCCATAGACATAAAAGTTGCTAATGGTTGAATTACGAACGACGTTGTTCGATGGTCGAGAGGCCATGTTGAGGCCGTTGCCGTTCAAGCAAAGGCCATAGTAACCACCAATAATTTGGCAGGAGTCAATGAGCAGGTTTGAAGCCGTACCTGTTTGGGTTCCAGTTGCCGCGGTAGGCGACTGGGTCAACGTAAACGCCGCGTAGTTCGTTGACGTAGACGTTTCGCTTGTTTTAATTACGCAACGCTTGAACGTATTGTTGTTGGCCTCGTTGCTCAGGCGCACCCCCCACCCTGCGGTCGTTCCTGCCGCTTCGATGACGAGGTCCTCAAAGCGAAGGAAGTCTGCGCCATTTAAGTGCAGTGTGTGGCGCTCATTGGTGTTGGTGGTGGCGAACGAAAGGGTATTGTTGTTGCCCTTCACCGTGATGGTATTGGTTGCGGACATACCCGGAATCTGATTGATCACCAATTGTTCGTTAAACGGCGCGGAATTCGAAAGGACTTGGAACACTACCGGTCCCGATACCCCGCACGCTGCCGCCGCAAAAGCTGCCGTAAACGTGGGATAGGTTCCGCCCGAACCTATAGTGTAGGTGCCGCCCGCGAGGTTAGGCAAGGTCGTCACTTGAACTGGGGTAGAGTATGACGAGGTACTTGAAGGTGTGCACGTCACTTCGCAACGGTACCAGGTATCTACTGTTTGCGAAACGCTTGCCATCGCCGTGGTAGCTCCCGTAATGTTGGTCCATGGTCCACTCTGAGAGGTAGCCGATTGCCACTGGTAAGCCAATCCTCCTGCGGCCGTTACACCAGTGAGGGAAAGTGAAAAATTCTGTAGGGGACAAACAGCCGTCGCCGCAGCAACTGTAGTGCCCGCATTTGGGGCTCCTGTGCACGCGGCTTGGGGAATGTAGGTAATAGAACCAGTGAAGGCACGCGATGCGATAAAGCTCGTCAACGTGCCACCGAACCCGTTCGGCATGGTATTAACCGACACGCTACCGTCGGTAAACGACGTTGGCGTACCAGTGACCCATGACATGTACCGCGTTCCCAACGTTCCAGTCGCATTGATGCAAATTCCGATAGGCTGGTTGGCGGGCAATGAAAGCATCGTACTGCCAAAAGGAATGGCCGCAGCAGTGGAGTTACCGGCACTTGTAGCTGTAGCAGAAAGACCGAGTACCCAGCCGTTGGCCGCTGAAACACTTGGAGTCGTTTGGCCAGTGACTAATACTCCACCGAGTCGATACCAAACTTCTACAGGGCCAGTGGTACCTGCAGCCGCCGAGAAAACGTTAGTCATGCCCGTCAAAAAGATGGGTTGATTCGAGTTGATTTCGAAGGTCACTACCGACGAACCGTTGTTCGGAGTCGTCGCCGGCATGGTGGTAATCGTACTTTGAGCAAGCAATAATGCTGAATTACATGCAATTACCCCGATGGCGAGTAGGCGTTTGATCATAATTAACCGTTTTAAGGAGGTTCAAGATACGGATTAGGACCACGGTTTTCAGTCCGGATTGAGGTATTCTTTTCAACCGATTGAGGGAACAGCCTACCTGACTGCGCGAAATACTGAGAACGATTGATTACCTTTGCAGCCCTCGGGAAGTAGCGCAGGTGGTAGCGCATCTGGTTTGGGACCAGAGGGTCGCAGGTTCGAATCCTGTCTTCCCGACGTAAAAAGGCGCCTTTCGGCGCCTTTTTTTGTGGCAAAATTCGTACATTAACGTATAAATGATGCCAACCTTAGAAGGTGCGCAAAATGCCTCAACACACTAGACATAAGCAACTTTTATAATCAAAACGACCGTGGAAGCGGCAAGAGCTCGTACTGTAAGAAGTGCTTTAATCAATTTGCGCAGGGCCGGTGGCGCGATCGAAAAATTGCCGTGATTCGCTACCTGGGTGGTAAATGCTCCGACTGCGAATTGACGTTGAACAGTGATAACTACGTCGTCTTTGATTTCCACCATGAGCGCCCTGATTTAAAGACGTTTACATGGGAAAAATTGCGACTTCGATCCGAGGAGTACATCGTAAATGAACTCACGTATTGCCGACTGCTTTGTGCGAACTGCCACCGGCTTCACCATCACCACCAAAGAGCGCAGCCCCGGCAGGATTCAAACCTGCACTCGTCGCATTAGAAGTGCGATGCATTATTCAGTTATGCTACGGGGCCGTGGCGCTCTATGAACTGGCGGGCTGCAAATTTAAGCACGTTCGGAGCCTTACCCCTACTTTTGACCCGCCGTGCGCACGCTATTCCTATTCACCCTACTGAGCGCCAGCACCCTTTGGGCGCAGCCAGATTCCGTGCACACCCGCCAACCCTGGGGCCAACCTGAAAAAGCAGCCCTGGCTAGCGCGCTCCTGCCCGGTGCAGGCCAGATCGCCAACAAGCAACTCTGGAAAGCGCCCATCGCCTGGGGCATAATGGCCGGGAGCGGATACTACTTCTACCAAAACTTCTCGAGCTACCGTCGACTGAGCACTGCGATCGACTACCGACTTGACGGCGATCCCCTAACGGTCGACGAATTTGAAGGTCAATTCACCGTTAACCAGCTCTTTTCGCTTCAAAACGACTACCGTCGACGCAGAGATTATGCGTTTCTCGGCGTTGGAGCCGGGTACCTGTTTCAAGTCCTGGACGCCTATGCCGCCGGACACCTGGTAGATTTTGACGTTTCGCCGAACTTAACTGGGCGATTCCGCCCCGCCTTTGGGCCAAACGCTACCTTTGGGGCCAATTTGACGATTGCATGGCATTAAAAATCGCGTTACTTGGCTACGGAAAAATGGGCCAAGCCATTGAGGCTGAGGCGGTCGCACGCGGCCACGAAGTGGTTGCCCGCATTCGCTCTACCGACGCCTGGAATCTCCACGACGCCGACGTAGTCGTCGAATTCACGCAGCCCGAATCGGCCGTGGGCAACCTCGAGCGCCTGGCGACCATGGGCATTCCAGTGGTTTGCGGCACTACGGGGTGGTTTCAGGACCTGCCAAGCGTTGAGGCTGCGTTTCTCAACGCCCACAACCGCCTGATTTACGCGTCCAATTTTAGTTTGGGGGTACAGCTGGCCTTCCAGCTCAACCGCCAAATGGCGGAACTGCTCGCCCCCTACCGCGACCAGTACCGTCCGAGCATCGAGGAGGTACACCATACGGCCAAAAAAGACGCACCCAGCGGCACCGCCATCAGCTTTGCCGAAGGGCTCCTTCCCTACTTTCCCGAGCTCAAAGGCTGGTCCCTCGACGGAACCGAGCCGGGAAGCCTGCCCATTACTGCGCGCCGAGAAGATCCCGTTCCGGGCACCCACACCGTGTGCTACGAATCTGAAATTGACCGAATTGAACTGACCCACGTCGCCCACAATCGGCGCGGATTTGCCCTCGGCGCAGTTCTTGCTTCAGAACGAATAGCCCAGTGCGAGCCCGGCGCGCACCATTTCGCTAAAATTTTGTTCTAACTCCATGTCGACCCGCCTCAAGCAAATCACTGAAAGCAAGTGGATGGACCTGCTGGGCGTCGTCACGGTGGTGGCGTCATCCATCGCATTGGGCTTCCACAAGACCGAAGTGGCGGGGCTTCCCATCGGAATACTGAGCACCGTCGGAGCCGCCGTGAGCATGATGGGCACCCGCTGGGCTACCAAGCGCAAGAACTGGGGCAACGCCGTGGGTGTCGTCACCAGCGTCAACTCGGCGATCGTAGACTACTTCTTGGGCAACAAAGCGGCCTTCCTCACCTACCCCGTGTCGTTGATCGGCAATGCGCTCAGCTTTTTTGTTTGGAGCCGCAAGGAAAACCGGGTTCCGCGCACCCTGGACCGGTACTACTTTGCCGTTGCCGCCGGGGCTTTTGTGCTGGCCTTTGGGCTCAACTACATCGGATTTACGGGCTTTTTGCAGCACGATCTCGCCAGCGAAGACGTATCGAAGTTTGTCGTTACCGCGCTCATCACGGGGCTTACGTTCAGCGGAACCCTTAACATGCCCCGCATGTACGCCGATACCTGGGTGTTTTGGTTGGTATACAACTCGTTGAAACTTTACCAGAACATCTTGTTTGGCAACGTCGCCTTTGTGGCGAAGTACGTCTTTTACCTTGTCAACGCCGTCATGGCCTGGCGCGTATGGCACTTTGTGCGTTCCACCCCCACCGAATCGTGAAGACGCCAACGTTCCGCACCCTGCTTTTAGGCCTTGCGACCCTGCTTATGCTGGGCCACAGCATGGTTCCGCACGACCACAGCAACCCGCCTGAGTTCATCTTGTGGAAGCTGTTCAGTGTGGACTTGGGCGGAGACCACCTTCAGCACTTCGCTCCCAGCCGCTGCGACGTGGCGCCAGAAGATGTCGACCGCGTCCAGCTTCCGGACCTCTGCGTGGCGCCGGGGCAGGAACCCACTACGCACTGGATTCCGCAGCCTGGGTTGGGTCAGCCCCGAAATGCACACCTCATACCTGAGGGCCACCTCAGTTCGTGGTCCCGAAGACCTCCGCCTAGCTCGTTAGCGTGACTCCGCGGCTGCACTGGCAGCCTAACTCTCGTCCGTTAACTTTGCTATGCATCTATGATTCAACGTATTATAAATTTTTCTGTGCGAGCCAAAATGCTCGTATTCTTGGGAACCGCCGTGATCGCGGCGTGGGGTCTGTACAGCGCGATCCACGTGCCAATTGACGCCGTTCCCGACATCACCAACAACCAGGTTCAGGTGGTCACCACCGCCCCCGCCCTGGCGCCCCAAGAGGTCGAGCAGTTCATTACCTACCCCGTGGAACTGGCCATGGCCAACCTTGCAGGCGTTGAAGAGGTGCGCAGTGTGTCCCGCTACGGACTCTCGGTGGTCACCGTGGTGTTCCGCGACGACGTCGACAACATGGCTGCCCGCCAACGAGTCAACGAACAAATTGACCAGGCGGCCGATCAGATTCCAGCTGGAATTGAACGCCCGGGCCTGATGCCGATTACGACGGGACTTGGCGAGATTTACCAGTACACCCTCGAGGTCGACGCCGGCCACCACTACGATTTGGCGGAATTGCGCAGCATTCACGACTGGCAAATCAAGCGCCAGCTGAGCGGCATTCCGGGCGTGGTGGAGTTGAGTTCGTTTGGCGGACTCCTCAAGCAGTACGAAGTGGCCGTCAACCCCAACCGCCTCAGCGAGGTGGGGCTAACGTTGGCCGACGTGTACGACGCGGTGGCTCAGGGTAACCAAAACGCGGGCGGAGCCTACATCGAGAAATCTGAGGAGGCGTGGTACATCCGCCTTGAGGGCCTATACCAAACCCTCGAAGACATTGAGCAGGTTTCGCTGAGCAGTCCCGTGCTCGGAACCCCGGTCCTGGTGCGCGACATCGCCGAGGTATCGTTTGGCTCGGCTCCGCGCTACGGAGCGCTGACGCGCGACGGCAAAGGCGAAGCGGTTGGCGGCATTTTCTTGATGCTCAAGGGCGCCAACAGCTACGAGGTGACGCAGGCAATCGAGGACCGCATGGCTTCGATTGAAAAAAGCCTGCCTCCGGGGATTCGCATCGAACCCTACCTCAACCGCTCTGATTTGGTGGGCCGCGCACTGAGTACCGTGAGCCGAAACCTCATTGAGGGCGGCTTGATCGTGGTTTTTGTGCTGATTTTACTGCTCGGAAACCTTCGGGCCGGACTCGTGGTGGCCAGCGTGATTCCGCTCTCGCTGCTGTTCGCACTGAGCTGCATGAGGTTGGCGGGCGTGTCGGCCAACTTGATGTCGCTGGGGGCCATTGACTTCGGTATTGTGGTCGACGGGGCCGTCATCGTCGTTGAGGCCGTGCTGGCCGCGATGCACGGGAAAGCCCGAATGCCGTCGGTGGAACGCGACGAAGTGGTCGCCAAGAGCGCGGGGGCCATTTACCAGTCTGCCGCCTTTGGCGTGGTCATCATCTTGGTGGTGTTTGTGCCCATCCTGACGTTGACGGGCATCGAGGGCAAAATGTTCCGCCCCATGGCGCAGACGGTTGGTTTTGCGCTCATTGGCGCCCTGATTTTCAGCGTGACCTATGTGCCGGCCCTAGCGGCCTTGGTGCTCAAGCCTGGCGAGGGCGAAAACCGCTCTGAAAAGGTGATGCACCAGCTTCGCGTGCGCTACGAGGGCCTGCTGAACCGCAGCATTCCCAAGGGCGGATGGGTTCTGTCGGCGGCTGTGGGCCTGTTTTTGGGCGCACTGGTCGTTTTTCAGCAACTGGGCAGCGTGTTTATTCCGAGCCTCGAAGAGGGCGACCTGGCGATGCAGCTGTCGATTCCGACCGGCAGCAACCTTCACGAAATGACCCGCATCACGACCCAGGCCGAGCAACGCCTGATGGCCAAGTTCCCCGAAGTGAAGCACGTGGTGAGCAAGATTGGCACCGCCGAGGTTCCGACCGACCCCATGCCGATGGAGGCGGCCGACGTGATGATTCTGCTCAAGCCCAAGTCGGAATGGACCAGCGCCGAAACGCGCGAAGAACTCGTCGCGAAGATGGAAGCCGAACTGACCAACGTTTGGGGTGCGCTGTTTGAATTCACGCAACCTATTCAGCTGCGATTCAATGAATTGATCAGCGGATCCAAGTCCGACATTGCGCTTCAGGTGTACGGCGACGACCTCGACACCCTTGCGGCTATTGCCGCCCGAATGGCTGCGGCGGTCGAAGGGATTCCGGGAGCAGCCGACGTCAAGGTCGAGGCGACCCAAGGGATGCGCTTTCACCGGTGGGTGCCCGATCGCCAGGCTATGGCCTACCACGGCATTACCCTCAGTCAGGTTAGCCAAGCTATTGAACACGGATTTGCGGGCGGAATTGCCGGAACCGTGTACGAAGGCCAACGTCGCTTTGACGTGGCGGTGCGCTTGGACCAAGACCACCGAAACGACGCAGATGCCGGCAACGTCATGCTCCGAAGCACGAACGGCGAACTGATTCCGCTTACCGCCGTAGCGAAGCGCATCGAAACGGTCGGCCCGTCGCAAATCAGCCGGTCGCAGACCAGCCGACGCATTTCGGTCGGCATCAACGTGCGCGAACGCGACATCGCCAGCGTCGTGGCCGACATCGAAACCAAGCTCGAGCAGGACGTTCCGCTGCCGGCGGGCTACCGACTGCACATTGGGGGCGATTTTGAAAACCTTCGCGCCGCGGTGGCTCGCCTTCAAGTGGCTGTTCCCGTGGCACTTGCGCTTATTTTGGTGTTGCTTTACTTCACCTTTGGCAGCGTGGCCTATGCGGGCGTGATTTTCTCGGCGATTCCGCTGTCGGCGGTGGGTGGCGTGGCGTTTTTGGCGTTGCGCGGAATGCCCTTTAGTATCTCGGCCGGCATTGGCTTCATCGCCCTGTTTGGGGTGGTGGTGCTCAACGGAATTGTGCTCGCCAGCCGCGTGCGCGAACTGGCCAACCAAGGACTGGAGTGGAACGAAGCCGTGGTTCAGGGCAGCGCAGACCGGTTAAGGGCAGTGCTGATGACCGCCACCGTGGCCGCGCTCGGGTTTGTGCCCATGGCCTTCTCGACGTCGGCGGGTGCTGAAGTCCAAAAGCCGCTCGCGACCGTGGTCATTGGCGGACTGGTTTCGGCTACCCTGCTCACGTTGGGCGTGCTTCCGTTGCTGCTGATTCGCTTCAAGCGCTGGCTCAAGCCGTCGCACCTCGTGGTGGCCTTGTTGCTGGCGGCGACGACTGGCGCCTTGGCCCAAAGCGCACCCTCCGCGGCCGAGGCGGTTGCTGCGGCCCAAAAAGTTCACGCCAGCGCGCAGCTTGCCCAGCTCCAGGTGCGCATTGCCAAAGCTGAGCCCACCGTGGTGCTTGGCAGCGGCCAAGTGACCGCCCAGTACGGTCAAATGAATGCCATTGACATGGACCGCTACGTTTCGTATGAGCAGCCGCTCGGATCCGTCGCCCAGCACGTGGCGCGCGGACAACGCAACGCGGCCAACGTGGACTGGAAGCAGGCCGAGGCCGAGGTTCAGCTTCGCGCCCTGGAGCGCGACGTTCGAATGCTTCACGCTGGCTACGAGGTTGCGCGCGGACGGCTGGCGTTCGCGTCGTCGGTCCAAAGCCAGCTGGCCCAGGATGCGGCGCGAATCCGCGCTCGCGTGGCCAACGGGGAATGGTCGGGCACCGAGGGAATTTCGGCCCAATTAGCGCTCGATCAATGGTCTGTTACGCTGACCGCCTTAGAAAACGAGGTAGAAATGTTGGCCGCCGACTTGACGGCTGCGACGGGGCTCAGCTGGCCCAAGGGGCCGAAGGCGCTGACCGCTACCTCGATTGCCCTTGACCTCGACACCAACCTGCATCCCGCCCTAGTAGCTGCTGCCGAGGGCGCGCAGCGCACCGCGAGTGCCGACGCCCGCTTGGCGTCGGTGAGCGCTTGGAGCCCGCAATGGTCCGTGGGCGGATTCCGCCAGGAACTCGAGAAGGTTCCGGGCTACCAGGGACTCATTGTCGGCGTTGCCGTGCCCTTGGACCCTGCCGCCCAAGCTCGGCAGCGCCAAGCCCGCCTGACGGCCGAAGCAACCGAGGTCGAGACGGCCTATGCCCTTCGGCAAATGCGCTACGACTTCGAGGCCCAACGCCGCAACGCCGCACGGTGGGCCGATCGGCTTCCCCGCGAAGCGGACTGGTCGACCCTCGATCGGCTGTTCCAGGGCCTTTCGGCCCAGCTGCGCGAAGGCGAAATCAACTTTTTTGAGTATCGCCAAGCCCAATCCAATGCCTGGAGCCTAGCGCAGGCCCATTTTGACGCCATGTTGTCGGCCCAATCGGCCGTTTGCCAAATTCAGTTTTACCAATCAACGCATCCTACTTCGCTATGAATCGTTTACTTACGTTTTTCACCTTGGCCGCACTGGCCGCAGCATGTTCTTCGGAACCCGTTGCTGACGCGGAACCTGCCGCCGCCGAATTCATGGATTGGAACGATTCGGCAATGACCGCTCAAGGAGTGGCCCTGGATTCGAGCCGCACCGAAACGTTTAGCACCGTCATCGAATGCAACGGCCGTGTGGAAATTCCGCCCCAAAGCAAGGCGAGCATCAATGCTCCGCTTGGCGGATTTGTGCGCAGCATTGCCCCCTACGAAGGCGATTTGGTGCGCAAGGGCCAGGTGCTTTTGACCCTGGAGCACCCGGATTACGTGCGCATTCAAGAGTCCTACCTCGAGGCCCAAAGCCAGTACGAAATGGCCAAATCGGCACTGGAGCGCAGCACCAACCTGCAAGCTCAAGATGCCGCCAGCAGCCGCGAGGTGCAGCAGCGCAAGGCCGAGTTCGGAAGCTGGAGTGCGCGCCTTCAGTCGGCCAAAGCCCAGCTCCAGCAGCTGGGAATCGATCCCGACGTGGTGGTGCGCAAGGGCATTCAGCGCAGCATCAGCGTTCGGGCTCCGTTCGACGGATACGTTCACGAACTGAAGGCTACGCTGGGCGGCTACGTTCGCCCCGAAGATGTGCTGATGACGGTGGAGGACCCGAGCCACAGCCACCTCGAACTCCACGTTTTTGGGCCCGACGTCGCCAAGCTGACGATGGGCCAACAGCTTACCTACCGCTTGGGTTCTGACGAGCAGGTTTATAGTGGCCGCATCATGCAGGTCGGCAAGGCCCAGGGCGCCGGCGGTTCGTACTTGGTCCATGCCCATCCTGAAGGGCCCCAGCCCGGGCTGCGCGCGGGGCAATTTGTTCGCGCTCAAATCGAAAGCAATCCCGAACAACTCGCTTCGCTGCCCGAAGAGGCGCTTGTGTTTTACAACGACCAAGCTTCGGTGCTTCGGGTCGAGGGCACGAAGATCACGCCTGTACCGGTTGACGTGCGCTACCGCCAAAACGCGGCGATCGGCATCGCCAAGCTCGAGCCCGGCTCCTATGTGGTCAAGCACGCCCACCTGCTGCTGCCAGTCGGCGAAGCGGAGTAATTCTGAGAATTGAGGCGTCCTCGAGGCGGCGATTAAGCCCCGCGGCGACGTAGTTCCGCGTCCACGGCGACCACCTGGGCGCGGAGCGCGTCTTCGCTCCCGCTGTTGTCGAGAATAAAATCTTTGGGCGTCGTCAGGGCGCGCTTTTGGGCGTCGGGCCACTGGCGTGCGATGCGCTGGCGGACTTCCGATTCGGTCAGTCCAGAGCGCTGCATGACGCGCTGCACGCGCAGGTTGAGCGGGGCTTCCACCAGCACCACGGCGTCGCAGTTTTGGTAGGTTCCCGATTCAAAGAGAATGGCGGCTTCGCGCACCGCGTAGGGGGCGGACTGCTGGGCAAACCAGGCCACAAAGTCGTCGTGCACCGCGGGGTGCACCAAGGCGTTGATGCGTTGGGTGCTTTCGTCGCTGGCGAAGGCTCGGGCGGCGAGTTCCTTGCGCTGCAGCACGCCGTCGAGGTAGATTCCGGGTCCGAATTCACGCTCAATCGCCTCGCGAAGCGGCGCGGAATCGGTCATGAGGCGCTTTGCGGCGTCGTCGGCGTAGTACACCGGGATTCCGAGCTGTTCAAATTGAGCGGCGGCGGTGGATTTGCCGCTGCCGATGGATCCGGTGAGTCCGACGTGGAGCATGGTTTCGTGGGGGTTAGGCTGCGAAGGTAGGGATTGCCTTCGGCGTTCCCGTGGGGTTGGAACGGGATTGCCTTCGGCGTTCCCGTGGGGTTGGCCCCTGCTTTCAATCAACGCATTGAGCTTGAAAATCCGCCGGCTAGCGCCGGCAACTTTTTTATGCCCTCAGCTTACTGAAATCCATTTCGATGCGCTAAGGGCATAAAAAAACCCGCCCTTTTGGGGCGGGTTTTCAAGCTAAATGCTTGATTTTCAGCGGTGAGGGCGGGATTCGAACCCGCGGTACAGTTACCCGTACGGCAGTTTAGCAAACTACTGGTTTCAGCCTCTCACCCACCTCACCGGGATTGATTTCAAGAGTGGTTAACCCTTGGCTGAAGGG
>JACCEA010050960.1_pt1 | contig 16124 bp, 10 predicted proteins | sample 7449851 | NCBI WGS metagenome assembly JACCEA01 (sample SAMN15323453, study PRJNA562643) | freshwater metagenome | isolation source: river surface water | place: USA:Blue River Watershed | collected 2017-08-18 | reverse complement strand
CGAGTGAATGAGTGGGCAAGAAAAACCTTCGTCACCATGGATCGCAGCAAAACTCCCGATCAGTGGGTCAGAGTATTGGCGACCATCTTCCTGGCCAGCGGCCAAATGGGAGAAGACCGAAACGTCACGGTTTCTCAGTATAAAAAGGAAGTGGATGATGCTCTTTCCATGGCACGACAGTTCCGAGCCTGGCAGGAATACGATATCTTTCAATCGCTCGCGAATCAGGTGAAGTTTGCCCATAACTTTGATGCGTTTTTGGTGGAAGAACTCAAACTCCTAAATTTTCTCTTCAAGTCGGCTTCAACGGATGTAGCCCTTATCCGTTTAAGTCAGATCGCCAATTCCCTGAGCCAGCATGGTCGTCGAGCTGCCGCTCGCAAGTATGCGAACCAGGCGAAACTCATTCTGAAGGAAAAGCAGGAGATCAGCGAATTCCGCCGTGAGGCTATTCATGGCAGCATAGCCTTGATCCTGATGGAAGATATCGACACGCGTAAAAGTTCCGAGGAACTTTTTCAGGAAGCCACGCAGTACTTCAAGAAAGCCGGACGCCGTCATCTTCTGGCTCAGACCACCTACAATTATGCGGCGAATTATGTTTTCCAGGGCCGATCATCCAACGAAGAACTGCAAAAGGCCATAGGCTATCTGGAGCAGGGCGTTGCTGCAGCTCAGGCAATCGATGACCCCGGCATCGGCGGGCAATCACGAGCCCTGCTGGCCCATGCCTTGAACCGTTTAAGGAAATTTGGCGAGGCTGAAACCGTGGCTCTGGAAGCGATTGCTTTCCTTCAGGGCAGTCATGATCTTGGCACGATCAGTGCGAGCATTGCAGCGGGAACAGCGGAAATTGAGCTTAAGAAATACGAGCAGGCCAAGGTTAACCTGAACCGGGCTGAGGAATTGGTCGAGGAAATTTCGTCCACACCCCTTTATCTGCGAGTTGAGCTGAAGAAGAATCTTTCGCAGCTCTCGTTTGCCAACAAGAATTTTGATAAAGCGTTCCGTTACCAGATCGAATACTACTACCTCGATAGCGAATGGAACCGCCAAGGCAAGAAAGCAAGCCTCGCTGCAAAACGTGAACTGGGCTTTGCCGGGGATGACGAGCGTCTGGCGGAAGAGGACGGCAGCATGCTGTCCTATTCGAACTGGGCCATGGGTCTTTCCCTGGCACTTTCATTGGGCTGTATCGTCGCCTTCTATCGCAAAAACCGCATGATCCGCAAATTGGAAATCGATTTTGAAACGCAAACGCTTCAGCGTTCGTTTCCGCCGAAGCTGGTCGAGGAATTCATGCTGGGACGCTCCACGCTTGATGAAAGTTCCCACTCGCGCCTCGTCACCGTGCTTTATGCGGATCTCTTCGATTTCGGCCCCACCTGCGATAAGATTGGTGCAGAGCGCGTAACCCGTCTGCTCAACCAGTATTATTCCAGGATGTCCTCCATCATCTTCGATCACGAAGGCATGCTGGATAAGTTCATGAGTCAGGGTGTGAGCGTTATCTTTGGGGTTCCGCATAAGACTGCGGGCAAGGAACAGGCGATTCGTGCTCTGCACTGCGGCATAGAAATGATGCAGGCGCTGAAGGATTTGAATGCGGATTGGAAAAAGGAATTCGGCGTCTCCATTACCATGCGCCTCGGACTTTGCCAGGGCGAAGCCGTTGTGGGTTCTTTCGGAAATGACATTCGCAAAGAGTATACTGCTGTTGGTTCCACTGTTCACCTTGCTGCTGCGCTGCAGGAGCATGCAGAATCGGGTCAAATCCTGTTGTCGGATTCCGTGGCTCAATACTTCAAAGGTGACTGCGAACGTGTGGGTGAGCTCGTGCCCGAGGCAGATGGCAAGCCGCTGACCGTTTACACCTACCCCTGGCAACTCGAAACAGATGATAAGAATCTGGAATCGGCGAGCTAGGAAAATATTCTGTCACAAAACAGAAACTGCCTCGTATACGGGTCTGTCACGGGACGACCTTACGAGGAGCTTGAATGAACCGCCTGTTATTATTGACTCTTTTCTATTTCTCCCTCCAACCCTGGAGCCTGTTGGCCGCCGAAAAAGCCAGGACTGTTCGTTATGAACTGGTCGCGACCCAAGGCAGCGTTAACCTTAGCGGTAAGAAAACCGTGGATTTTGCCCTGTTCGTCAACGGGAGTCTGCCAGCCCCGACTTTGGAATTTACCGAAGGCGATGAGGCCATCATCACCCTGAAAAATCAGGTACCTGGCCAGGAGGTTTCCATTCACTGGCACGGCATACTTTTGCCTCCCGAGATGGACGGTGTGCCTTATGTGAACACGCCACCGATTCCCAGTGGAGGGTCTTTCACTTATCGTTTTACGTTGCGACAGTCCGGGACCTATTGGTATCACACGCACACCAACGTTCAGGAGCAAAAAGGAATCTATGGGGCCTTCATCGTGCATCCACGCAAGCCGACGATAAAGGCGGATAAGGATGCAGTGGTGGTGCTGAGCGATTGGTCCGATGAGGATGCCACTCAGATTCTCGCCAATCTGCGGAAAGATGGCGATTATTATCTCTATAAGAAGGGAACGATGCGGTCATGGATCGGCGCGATTCGGGAAAAAGCCCTGGGCATTTACCTCGATAATGAGTGGACGCGCATGGGCGGGATGGATTATTCCGACGTCGGTTATGATGCATTTCTCATCAATGGCAAACAGCAGTCCCAGCTTTTGGTCGCACACCCGGGTGAAAGGATTCGCATACGCATCATCAATGCCGCCGCGTCCACTTATTTTCATTTGGCTCTTGGGGATGTCCCAATGCAGGTCGTGGCCGTTGATGGTGTGGATATGAAACCGGTCTGGACGCGGGAGATTCTTATCGGTATGGCGGAAACCTATGATGTGCTTTTCGAGGTTCCTGCTCATAAGAACTACGAGTTCAAAGCCACGGCTCAGGATGGAACGGGGGCCGCTTCCGCGTGGATTGGAATGGGCGATAAAGTGCCTGCCCCTGTGAAGCCCATGCCGCCGATGTATGAGGCCATGAATCACGGAGGACACGGTGGTGTGCATGCGGGGCATGATGCGCATGCAGGTCACAATAGGAACGACGGAAACGCTGAGGCGTCTGGCGGGAATGATGCCCATGTTGGGCATGAGAAAACACCGGCGCGGGACGAACACGCAGGCCACGCGAAAGCCGAGGGTCAGCACGATCAGGGCGGTCACGCGAAGGCACAGGACCAGGACCAGGAGGCAGGCCATGCGAAAACCGACAGCCATGCTGAACACGCCGGGCACGGGAAAGCCGGCAGCCACGCTGAACACGCCGGCCATGCGATGCAGCACGACGTTCATGCGGGGCATGGGCCTCAGGCCCATGCGCCTACAAACGTGATTCCGGCTTTGACCGTGGATGAACTGCAGGCTCTGGAACCCAGCGCGTTTTCCAGTCAGATCCCGGTTTATGACGTCAAGCTCGTGCTCGATGGCGACATGGAACGTTACGTGTGGCACATCAATGGCAAGGCGATTTTCGAAGATCGCAACATAGAAATCAAGCAAGGCCAGGTGATACGCTTCACAATGGTAAATGAAACCATGATGCACCATCCCATGCATCTGCACGGACACTTCTTCCGTGTGCTGAATAAATTCGGCGAACGTTCACCCTGGAAACATACTGTGGACGTCGCTCCCCACACGACCCGTACCATTGAGTTCATGGCTGATGAACCAGGCGAATGGATGCTCCACTGCCACAACCTTTATCACATGAAAACAGGCATGGCTCGCGTGGTGAAGTATTCCAGTTTCACGCCGTCCAAGGAGATCCAGCAGCACCAGAAACATGATCCTCACAACCACGACCACACCTATTTCTACGGCATGCTTGAAGCTTCGACCAATCACGGTCAAGCCAAATTTCGCTTGAGCCAGACCTGGAATGATCTCGAAGCGCGAGTGGAAACAGGCAAGGACTATAAAACAGAAGTGGAAGGCGATCTCCTCTATCGCCGTTGGAAGGATCGCTACCTGAATTTTGTCCTCGGTGGCAGCTACTTTCACGACGAAACGCGCGGCGTCGCAGGGATCGGCTACCTCTTGCCCATGCTGATCGAAAGCAATCTCCTGGTCGATCACAAAGGCAAGCTTCGCCTCGATCTGGACAAACGCTTTCAATGGAGCTCCACCATTTTTTCCGATGCGGATGTCAGTTTCCGGCAAAGCGAAAAAACGGAATGGGAACTCTCGCTGATGTATGCCAATTCCTGGTCGTGGGCAGCAGGACTGAAACTGACCGAAGAAGATGCTGGCGTTGGCGTTCAGGTTCAATTCTAAAGCCAAACTTAAAGCCGAGCTTTTCGATGTCGATCAATGCGCCTGATTTTGCTTTTTGAGTTGCTCTTCATCTGTTTCCTGCTGACGCGATGTTTCGTAGCCGCAGGCCAGCTTGGGATTTTGCTCCAGACGATTCAAATCCTTGGCGCATGATGCGTAGAGCGCGGAGCTGACGGGAAGCTTCTTGGCTTCCTGCAACTGCGCGAGACCCGCTTTGCCGGATGGCGTGGAGAAATCACTCTTGCCTTCACAGATATAAGCCACAGCCAGCATGGTGCGACTGCAGACGTTGGGGGTATCGAGCTCCAGGGCTTCCTTATGATAGGCCACCGACTTGCTGATGTCACCTTTCACACCAAAGAGCCACTTCAAGAGGGCAAGGTCCGGAACCAGCCGATAGAATAATCCAAGCGCATAGCGGGCCGCCCCCTGCAGGGATGTGTTCGGTCCGAACTTATGTTGATAGCGGGACTCCACAGTCTCCGTCCACAGTTTCTCGACGAGCTTCGCATTCTTTAAAGACGAGAAAATCCCATCGATGCTCGCAATCTTGCCGAGGTTGACACCAAGATAAAATTTGCAGAGTGGATTGTCCGCACTGATCTTGAGACAGTTCTCTGCATAGGATTTCCCTTTTGCAAAAGCAGCGCGTGCCACCGGGAAATCCTTTTTATCCTGAAAACTATTACCGTATTGAAAGGAAGCGTCCGCTGCGATCCAGTAGCCATCGATCCACTTGGGTTCACGGCTGGCCAATGTTTCCATCAGCTCCATCTGGCGCTTGAGCACGTCCGATGGAGCCGCCTTGCCGGTCCACTTGTCCCGCAAACCCGACCATTCCTTATGGATTTCGGGATGACGGTCAAAGCCGCTGCCATCATAGGGATAAACTTCGTAAGTACGCGGGGCGGCCGCAGCATTCCAAGCAAGGGCGGTCATAAACAAAGCTGTGATCATGGACTTCTGCATGGCGCAACTCCTGACGCTTTCATGGTTCTCTCCCATCGGTTGCCCCGAGCAAATCCTGAGATGGAAACTTGACGTTTGGGAAAGAAAGGCGAGATTTTTGTAACAGCGTCGCCCCGTGTGAAGGACTGGCGTCAGGCATGGCGATCCAATAAGAAAAGGCACAGGGACTGACCCTGTGCCTCTTGAATATTTGAAACGATCATAATCTCACGACTATTCTCGATCAAAAACTCTGGGAACGCGGTTCGCGAGGACCGCGATTTCTGTTGTCGATGGCTTCGGAGACTTTCACCCGACGACCATCGACTTCCTGACCATCAAATTGGGTGATGGCTTCACTCGCATGCGCAGCGTCAGCGAAAGTCACAAAGCCGAAACCTTTGGAACGACCGGTTTCATAGTCTGTGACAATCTTGACTTCTTCAACCGCACCGATGGCTTCGAACACGCTACGGAGCACTTCTTCGCTGGTTCTAAAATTCAAGCCACCGATAAACAACTTTTTACTCATACAAACCAAACCTTAACAAAAGAGTCTAAAAAAGCGAAAACTGTCGGGTAACAGCTCCACTGAAAACCTGGAATTCAAGATGATAAGGAAAAGAAAGACAACTGTTGCTATTACCTTCTTGAGGAAGCTTACGCGGCGACTTACCAAAACATGTCCCTGACTTTCTTATTATTCTATCATGCTTCCGCCAAAGAACAATCGCTAAATGCGAGGCAATCATTTTTGTTCGGTAAGAAGGTGTTATCTTACCAAAGTTTCATTGAAGTTTGCGGTTTTCACGTCGATGACTCTGTCCTGGAGAAACCGATGCGACCTCTTGCGCTCACATTGCTATTATTCCCCGCAAGCTTCTGGAGCGCTGACCAAAGGCACCTCGTTTCTCTTTCCAATGACGATGCCGGCTGGTTTTTCCTGGCAGTCCTTCTTCTCATTGCCTATCAACTCTTCAATAGAATGATCGAGAGTCGCAGGGAAATCCAATCATTGTCAAAGGAACGTGAGGTCATGGAGGGCCAACTGCGGGAGTCTCAGGCGTTGATCCATATTCTGACCCATGATTTGGCGGGTCCCCTTTTTGTCATTCAATCGATGGCTGAACTCCAGACGGAAAAAACTCATTTTGACTTCACCAAAACGCACCAAACCTTTGAAAAGGTCAGGAATGCTGCGCAATCAGCACAAGCTATGCTGAAAGTCGTCAAGGAACTCGAAGCCATCGAAGCTGGCAAAATTGAGCTTCTGCTCAAGCCTGTTCCATTGCTCGCTTCGCTTCAATCCACGGTTGAATCCTTGAAACCTCTTCTGGATCGAAAAGAAGTCACTGTGATTGTGGAAAGCGACATTCCTGCCAATGTCATGGTTCTGGGAGAGCGAACAGTCCTGGAACACACCATCTTCCATAACGTGGTTGCCAATGCCATCAAATTCTCCCAGGCCGGAGACCGGATCGAGATCCGAGTGAACCAGGCTGAGCGCGATAGAGTGGATGTTACGATCAAGGATCATGGTATCGGGATACCCGCGGCTTTGATCACGCAGCTCTTCCAGCATAATAGCAAGACCAGCCGCCGCGGCACCTCAGGCGAAAAAGGCACCGGCCTCGGCTTGCCTTTGGCGCGACGCTACGTGCAAAAATTTGGGGGCAGCATTGCGGTCGAATCCCAGGCTCGCGAGGACTACCCGGATGACCATTGGACTCAATTCACCGTGACCTTGAAGAAAGCTGGCTGATTAACGGCGCACACGAGCCTGAAGGGCTGCGTGTTCCCTGCTCAGGGCATCCACCAGTTCATTGGCATTCTGAATATCCGTCTCGATGGAAAGACCACTTGCAATGTTCTTCAAGTAACCCTGAATTTCGGCAGGTTTCACCGGCGTGCCGTTTTTATTCTGATAGACCATGTTTTCAGCCTGGGTGAATCGGGTCTCATAAACGCTCGACAGATTGCGCAGAAGACCGATCAAATCCCGACACTCCTTCAAGAGTCGCGAGGAAATACTTTCCCAACGTCCATAGGCAATGGCTTGCTCGGCATAGTGGATCAGCTCATGATTGCGCACAGGTTTTTCAATCAAGGAATGGCAGCCCGCATTAAGGGCTTTGATGGCGAGGTCCTTGTCGGCCACGCCCGTGAACATCACAATGGGGGTCTGTATGTTCTTGAGTTTGACCTGTTCCATAAACTGCAGCCCGTTCATCCCCGGCATACGAAAATCGGTGATGATGACATCCGTCAGCTGGCCCGCGACAAGGGCCTGAAGGGCCTGGTTGGGATCATCAAAAGTACTGACGGTAAAGCCCTGAGTCGTCAGAACCTCATGGCAGATTTCGAGGATTTCCCTATCATCATCGAGCAGGAGTACGCGACCTTTTTCCATTTTGCCTTCCAGCTTGGTTCTCTTGATTATAAGTCAAGGAAGAACCCGTCGTCCAGCCAGAGAATGATCGCTTCGATGATCCAGTACTCCTGCCGTCCGATTGGTTCGCACGATCCAACGGGAAACGTTCCTAAGGTCGTCCAATGTCAGCTGCTGACTCTGACTTTGTTCGTTTAGCATCAAACGCCAGTCGCCCAAAACTTCGAACTCGCCCAATTGCATGCTCAAGGATCGAGCATCCTGCTTCAGAGCCGCCCAGGCTGCAAGATTCTCTTGCTGAAAGCGCTGAAGGTCTTTGCGCTGGCAGGACGTAGCCGAAGATTCGAGCAGCTGCGCGAGTCGCTGGACCAGCTGCAAAGGATCGCGGCCAGGACCTGGTCTGGCCATGAAAGCGATGAATCCCTCATCAACAGCTTGCTGGACGAAACCAAACACATCCTGGGCCAAACCAGAGCGCAAAAGCTTTTTCCGCAAGAGGCTTTGGCGATCACTTGTCAAACAATGCACAAGGGCCTGAGCGGCGACGTAGGAAGGATCAGACCCAGGCATGGCTCGATAAAGGACACCCACATAGGAAGGCCCACCTGGTTTTGGTATCACGACCAACTTCTCGCTCCATGGGGAGCGCAAGGATCCAGCATAGGTTTCGCGTTCATTTCGACGATCCGGGAGAGTTCCAAAATATTTTCCGATGAGCCCCTTTACATCAGCGATTTGATAGTTGCCACCGATGGTCAATACTGCGAGATGAGGCGCGTAACGCCTTGCATAAAAAGATCGCAAATTTTCGCTGCGAATTGGCCCGAAAGTTTCATCCAATCCGAAGGTATCACGGCCATAGGCATGATGCGGGTAGGCAATCTGGAGCATTTCCTTGAGCAGAGGTTGAAAGCCGGATCGGCTGCTTTGTTCCCATTCCTTTTTCACGGAAGCCCATTCCGCCTGGATCGCTGCCTCAGTCAAGACCGTGTTCAGCATGCGATCGGCTTCCATTGCAAGCGCATACTCCAAATTTTCAGCGGACGCCGGCAGGGTTTCATAGTAGGTCGTGCGATCCGCATTGGTGTTGGCATTAAATCGAGCCCCACGACGTTTCAACTCTTTGGGAATCTCTCGAAAATTTTGCGTATTCTGAAAAGCCAGATGCTCCAGGAGGTGGGCCACACCGTATTCCCCCGGAAGCTCATGCTTGGCTCCCGATTTGTACACGACATTGACAGTCACTTCATTCTGCGTGGAATCGGGATAGAGTAAAACTTTCAGACCATTAGGGAGAGTATAGCTCGTGATGGAAGCGAAGGCTGACTCAAAATCTGGGCGCTTGACAGATCCTTCGTCAGCCCAAGCTGTGCCGTCAAGACCCTGCCAAAACCCAATAAAAATTAACACATTTAATAACTTACAAAACACAACACTGCACTCCAGACTATCCCATCCGCTCCACTCTCCGAGTAAAAAGCAGTTCTTATGCCACGATACGGCCTATCGCTGTGTTACAATCATTGGCATTCACGGGAGATTTTTAATGTTGACCGAACTCCTGCAATGGATGGATCTGGAACAGGTCTTCACCGTTCTTGGCGAGCAGGAGAATTCTCCAGGCCCCATGACCCGGCCCATGGCGCGACCGCCCGCCGTTTCTGATCAGACCCTGCTTAAAAAATTGATTCCCGCCGATCTCTACCGCAGCGCCATGCACGGCGGATGGATGGGCATGCACGCACTCAGTTTTGCTTTGCGTCACCGCATCACAGAACTTCAGCTCGTCTTTCATGCCGCCTATGAGGGAATTGATCCTGGACTCAGGCAATGCCTCCTGGAAAGCTGGGAGCAATCGCATGGGCAGGGCTTTCTACCGATCTTTGGTTTTTCCCCGCTGGGCATTCACGTGAGCATCCGTCCCCGAGGCATCTGCCGGGCTTTTGATGCCTTCTCCATCTGGTCCTGTGCGAACCCCACCGATGAAATTTTTTGCGAAGCCCATGCATCCGAAGCTTTTTGGATTTCCACATCGGCATCAAGTCAGCAGGCCATCATGTTTCATTATTATGCCGACCTTAAGAATTTTTCGCTTTATGGTGAACAGGATCTTGAAAGGATGCTCAGTGCCTTCTGGAAGCGCTATCACGCGTTCACAGCCGAGGACCTGGCTCTGGCTTTGGAATATTTTGGGATTCGGGATGCAGATGAGTTGCGGGATTCAGGCTCCGCGAATCTTCGGCGTAAATTCCTGCAGCTCTCGCTGATTCATCATCCTGACCGCGGAGGGAAAGAAGAGGGTTTCGTTCTCTTGCAAACCTACTATCACCGCCTGAAGCAGTATCTGGACGCGCTCTAGCCCAGGTCCCTTAGTAACGCTGGCGTACCCGCAAAGCGCATGCGCGCCTGAATTTCCTCAAAATTTGTGGCCAGACCGCTAACCACATCGGCGGGTGCAAAAGGATCCACACCTTCAGGCAGGAAGGCATCCAGGGGCGCTTCGTCATGACGCGTGGCACTCGGACGGGTTTTTTTCGTAGCCTTGGGGCTTTCACTGGCGAGACTTTGCTGAATAGCCCGTCGCACCAGCTCATCCACTGAAATAAGATACTGCGCTGCCTGGCGTTCAAGCTGCGCCAGGAGTGTGTCATCCAGCTGAACCGTCAACGTCGAGGGCTTGCGAGACACTCCGCTGTTAGGCATCTTTAGACCTCCGGGATGGGCTGATTTTAAAAGCCATAATAACACACTGAGGTTCCGAGAGCTATGGAAGATCTGTTTGAAGCGATACGCGAAAACGCCAGCAAGGATGCCTGGTCACGTGGCGTGGAACTTGCGCGACAGGACGCCGTCACGGGGGATCGTAGCAGTGACGACGAAATTGTTTTGCGCGTGCTCGATCGCAAGACAGGTGTGAGCGCAGTCATCACGCTTCTGCCACATGATCTGGATTGGAACCGCGACTGCGCGTGCAAGATCGATCCCTGTCCGCACGTAACCGCAGCGATTATCGCCTTAAAACGCGCTCAAGAGCAGGGGCAGGAACTCCCCAAATCAAAGATTGCCGCGGGCACGATCCAGCATGCCCTGACCCGCGATCATGGGGCTTTGCATTTTGAACGCGTGATCAATCTCGAAGGTCAATTGCAGCTTCTGACTGTTCCGTTGACAAGCATCTCCACGGGGCGCGTCACGAGCATCCCCGTGACGCCGACCAAGATTGATCTGGCCGTGGAATCCGCCTTGCAAGGTGATCGACGCGGCCGCTTGCAGGCCAGTACCTTTGCTCGTATCATGCCGCTTCTCGTCGAAGCCGAGGTGACTCTGGATGGTAAACCCTGCCCGGTGAAACGTGAACCCTTTGGCCTGGTCATTGCCATTCGTGATGATGGAATAGGCATTCAGGTTCAGGGCAAAAGGGATTCCCGCATTCTCGAAACGTTTAGCAATGGCGTTGTGCTGGCGGAAGATGGACTGCACCCCCAGGCCGAACTACAACTTGATCCCGAAGAAAGGCAGATGCTGGTCACCGGCTTTCATGTGCCGCTGCGTGATCTGGAAAAATTTTCCAGCGAAACCCTCCCGAAGTGGGAACGGCGGTTCCGTATCGAAAATAGCGCGAAAAACATGCCGAAGTTCGTGGACGCGGAAGCAAACCTCGACCTCTACATGGAAGCCCAAGGAAATAATCTCTGGCTGCAACCCGGCATCGTGTATGGCGATCCCCCGATTGCTCGCATCCGTGATGGGGTATTCCGTCCCCTGGGGTCTGAAGTACCGATTCGCAATCCGGATCGGGAAAGAAAACTGAAGGACGATCTTTGGCGTCAATGGGGAATGGAACTTTATCAAGGTCGTCTCTATGCAACGCCCGAGGCCCTTCGCATGGTGGAGCATTTCAAGAATTGGAATGGCGCGATCAGTGGGGATGGCTTTCGGCAATTCCGCAAAGTGGGACGCTTGAAGGCGGATGTGAAATGGGAGAACGGCCGACTTGAACTTGACATGGAGCTGGAAGGTCATCCCGGAAAAAATCAGGCCGATGGCGCAGCGGTATTGAGAGCATGGGAACGCGGGGAAAGCCTTGTCCCTCTTCTCGATGGTGGCTTTGCGGACCTCCCTCACGATTGGCTCGCGCGCTTCGGCAAACAGGTTCTTGACCTACTCTTGGCCCAGGAAAACAAGGAGGAAATGCCTCACGCCGCTCGGCCCCAGGTCATTCAACTCTTCGAAGAGCAAGGCAAGGACAGCCCGCCCGATCTCGCCGCCTTCCGCCGTTTGCAGCATTTTGATTTTCACAAAGCCGAGCCACAGCTGCCTGCGAATTTTAAAGCGGAGCTGCGCGCCTATCAAAAGCAGGGTGTGGCTTGGTTGCAGCATTTGCAGAAACTCGAACTCGGTGCACTGCTGGCCGATGATATGGGTCTTGGAAAAACCGTTCAATCCATCGCGGCATTGGCCGCGCAACGCAATCTGATCATTGCGCCGACGAGCGTTCTGCCGAACTGGAGACGCGAGCTGCAACGTTTTCGACCGGATCTTCGCGTTGTGCTTTATCACGGCCCGCAAAGACAATGGGATCCCACCGCGGATGTGGTCCTGACGAGTTACGGATTGGTGCGCACCGAAGAGGAACGCTTTGCCGAACCGACTTGGAATACTCTGGTCCTGGATGAAGCCCAGACCATAAAAAATCCCGAGAGTCGCATCGCCCAGGCCGTGCAGAAGCTCAAGGGAAATTTCCGCCTCGCTCTATCAGGAACCCCGGTTGAAAACCGTCTGGATGATCTCTGGAGTCTTTTCGCCTTCCTCAACCCAGGTCTCCTCGGAGGCAGGAGGGACTTCCGCGAAAGGTTCAGCCGACCGATGGAAGATGGCCAGGAAAAAGTGGCGGAACGCCTCAGGAAAATCATAAAGCCCTTTATTTTAAGGCGTTTGAAGCGTGATGTCGCCCCCGAGCTGCCGCCGCGCATTGAAAAAGTTTTGTATGCCGAACTCTGGCCCGAGGAACGTCAGCTCTATTCTGCTCTGCAAGCTGCAACCCGCCGCGATGTGGTGGAGAAACTCCAGGCCGGTGGTTCCGTCATCGAAGCTCTGGAAGCTTTGCTGCGGATGAGACAGGCCTGCTGTCATCCCTCGCTGCTGCCCGGGCAGTCAGCCCCGCATTCGTCCAAGCTCTCGGTCCTCATGGAGAGTTTGGAAGTGGCTGTGGCCGAAGGGCACAAAGCTCTGGTCTTCTCCCAATGGACCAGCCTCCTCGATCTTCTGGAACCTATTCTGCAAACAGCCGGGATGCGTTATCTTCGTTTGGACGGCGGTACTGCGGACCGTCAGGCTATTGTGGATGCTTTCCAGAATAGCGATGGTCCACCCGTTCTGATCATGTCGCTCAAGGCCGGAGGCGTGGGCTTGAACCTGACTCAGGCCGATCATGTGTTCATCCTGGATCCCTGGTGGAACCCGGCGGCTCAGGATCAGGCCGCAGACCGCGCCCACCGCATTGGACAGGACCGCACGGTGATGATTCATCCCATCGTGGCCCTGGACAGCGTCGAGGAAAAAATCCTCGAATTGCAGGCGGCCAAGCGCGCACTGGCTGCGGCTGCGGTTGGCGAAGGCGCAGTTCTGCCAAGTTTGACTCGCGATGATCTTTTGCAACTCCTTGCTTGATCTTGCCAAAACGTCTGGTTTTTACAAAAGACCAGACGGCCCCTCACCCAAAAGGGTCAACCCGCTACCGCAATCGACCGATATCAGTATGAATGCCTATTCCTTTCCGCATCATGACAGAGGAGTGGTTTCACCTTGGGAAACTTTGATAAAGAGCTCAGCGTTCTGGTGCTCTCGGCGCAAAAAGATCACGCTGAGACCATCATCAAAGCGCTTAAAAAGCTGGAGCTGCAAAAAATTCAGCTGATGGATAACGGCATCGAAGCCTTACAGAAGATAACAGAGCAGAGCTTTGGCTTTTTGATCTGCGATCAGAACATCCGTTTTATTTCTGGCTGGCTCCTTATCAAGGAAATCAAGACCTCGGATCGCATTCCCAACATCCCGGTGATTCTCTTTGGCAAGGATGCCCAACCGGAAAGCGATGACGTGCTGAAGCGCTATGGTCTGATCAAATATCTCCATTTTCCGGTGAATCCCTCGGATCTTGAGTTTACGATATATTCGACTCTTTCCCTCTTCAATACCTCGGGCACGGTGGAAAACAAATACACCAAAGCCAAGGACTCTTTGCTCAAGAATAAATCCAAAGAAGCTATTGAACTCTATTCCGAACTGCGAGGCTTGACCAAAAACAGTGCCCGGAGTTCCATGGGTTTGGCTCAGGCCTACCTGCAGGACCAGCAGGTGGCTCAGGCTGACAAGGTTATCGAGGAACTTTCCAAGAGCGACGAGGACTCGCCCGCGCGCTCCCTCCTCCAGGCGAAGATCCATTTGCAAAAGAGTCAGACAGACAAAGCCGTCGATCTTTTAAGGAAGGTTCTCGATCAGGTGCCCAACGGCTTTTATTATACAAAGGCCATCAAGCTTCTCATGGACTTTCAGCAGTTTCATGTTGCAGCCCCGTTCTGTCATGCCGCCATGCGTTCCGGTTTGGAAAGGCCTGAGTTTCTGCTTTGCCTCGGCAAGGATCGCTATAACGAAGGGGACATGGAAGGCGCACTGGACTATACACAGCAGCATGAAAGCGCCTTCGGCATGACCAATGAGATCTATAATCTTCGCGGCGTCTGTTTCAAGAAGATGGGTGATCATAATCGGGCGATTGAATCCTATGAGCAAGCCCTGCGGCTGAATCCCACGGATTCCCGTGTGTATTTCAACCTCGCCATGTGTTCGATCCAGATGAAACGCAATGACGAGGCGGCCCGTTACCTGGAACTCTGCTTGCAATATGCGCCGGCTTTTCCCAAGGCCCGAGAGAAACTGGATGAACTTCGCAAAAGGAATACAGCGGCATGAGCGAGTTTGGATCAGCCTTTGATGACGATATTCTCAACAACCTGCTCGGCAGCGGCGGCAGCGAGTATGACCTCCGTCTCGTGGCCGTGATCGATCGCCACGCAAGGGAACTGGTTCAAAACTTTCAGACCCAGAATCCTACGATTCAGGTGACCATGGCGCATTACGAGGACGATGTGCGCATCTTCCTGGAAGACGCCGACATAGTCCTTCTGGAATGCCGCATCCTGGAAGGCTTCAAGGACCTCAAACTGATCAATGCGATACGACAGATCCGCCCCCTGATTCCCATCATTGCCATCAGCAGCAACACGGATGGCGAGTTCATGGTCGCCGCCTATGAAACAGGTGTTTCGGACTACCTGAGTGTCAACATTTCACCTGAACTTCTTCTGGCCAAGATTCGCACCCTGCATCGCATGGCGGAAGCCACGCGTTTTTTGGAGGCCAAAAACAAGGAAGTCGTCGACACCATGCAGTCGCTCCGACATTCCAAGGAGAAACTCAAGTCCGAAATCAATTCACGCATCAACGCAGAAACGCAGAAAGAATTCGCCCAGGAACTGGCGGCCATCCATAAACAGAACAAGGAAATACTCGACAACCTGCGCGAAGCTTTCTTCATCATCAAAAAGGATCTCACCATCGCCCCCACGACGTCGGCGTCATGCCGCGTGCTGTTCGGTCGCGATCTGGGTCGCAAGCCCCTGGGCAATATCCTCGGCTTTCGGGATGAAAAAGAGGACTTCCTGCGCCTAAGTCTGGAGCAGGTTTTTGAAGATTTTATGCCGCCAGACGTGAGCATGCGTCTTTTGCCAAGACAGGTGACAACCGTCAAGGGACGCAGCCTGGATTTGGAATACACGCTAATCCGCGATCAGCAGAACAAACCCGATCGCGTGATCGTGGTCGCCGCCGATGTTACGGAAACCGTTCTGCAACAGCAGCAGTATCAAAAGCAACTCGACACATCGAATTGCCTTTTTTCCATTCTGCAGAACAAGGACGCTTTCCTCGAATTTCTGGCCGATTTCAAAAATGATCTCAATACCCTGCGCACGTCCAAGCACCGGGAAACCTGCATGCGGGTCCTGCATACGATCAAGGGGAATAGCGGGGTCTACAATCTGGACTTTCTGCAAAAACGCATACATGCCATGGAAACCATGGTCGCTCAGAAAAAATCCAGCGACACAGCTTTTTTCGCCTTCATTCAAAAGGCTGCGCAGGATATCGCAGGGCAGATGCAAAAGTTCCTGGATCGCCACCATAAAATACTCGATATCAACTTTCAGGAATCGCGCAAGGACATTTACACCATGACGGGCGAACAGCTTCAACAGCTGCTAACCCTGGCCCGCGACATCGAGAATGGCACGCGAAAGGTCCTGATCAAGGAATTGGAAGGACTGCGCAGTCGTCCCTTGAGCATCCTGACCGCACCACTGCATAACAGCGTGCATCGCGTCGCGAAAAAACTGGGTCGGGAT
>JACCEA010511605.1_pt1 | contig 16138 bp, 25 predicted proteins | sample 7449851 | NCBI WGS metagenome assembly JACCEA01 (sample SAMN15323453, study PRJNA562643) | freshwater metagenome | isolation source: river surface water | place: USA:Blue River Watershed | collected 2017-08-18 | reverse complement strand
CCGGCAAGATCACCGATCCCTTCTTCGTGCCCCGCTTTGCGAAAAGGGCTTGACACGCAGCTTTACCACTCGATAAAGTCTCTTTCGCCCCTTCGGCATCACAACCCCATCTGAAAGGTCTACAGCATGAGCGTTACCGTTTCCATGACCTTCGCTTCGCTCGCCGAAGCGATGGCCGCCCTCTCGTCACTGCCGTCGGGCGCAACGCCGACCAAGCCCGAGAAGGTCAAGCCCGACCCCAAGCCGACCACCGCTGCGACGCCCGCGGCGGCCCCTGCCCCTTCGTCGCCTACTGCCGAGGCGCCCCCGGCCGTTGCGCCCGCACCGAAGGCGCAGCCCTCCGCGCCCGCGCTGGACTACCCGACGTTGCAGAAGGCCGTCTTCGAACTCGCGGCGACCCCGGCCGGGCGTGAAGCCGCCATCGCGCTGTGCAAGGAACTCGGCGTCGCGACCTTCAAGGACCTGCCCGCCGATCGCTGGCCCGCAGCGCTCGACCTGGTGAAGGCCCGCACGGAGGAACTCAAGGCCATGCCGGTCGCGTGACCGGTCAGCACCCCTGCAACGGGGTGCAGTGGCGGGGGCGTCGTGGCGCCTCGTCGTGTACGTGCGGCGCCTCGCGCGTGTACGTCGGGATCGGCGCCCCCACCACTGCATCACAACAACGGAGTGACACGTGATCATCCCTTGGTTCGAACAACTGTGTCAGGTCAGGCCTACCTACATCCTGCGCCCCCCGCGCGGGAACCGCGCCATCCTGCGCCCCCCGCGCGGGAACCGCGCCATCCAACGTGCTGCGGTGAAGGCGCGCAACGTGCGTCGGCGCAAGAGGGCGCAGCGATGAACGGGCGCACCGCCAAGCTGTTGCGCCGTGTCGCAACGACGGCATGGGTGAACGACGCGCGACCGGTCGCGAAACGCCCGCCGCTGCGCCTCATCGAGAGGCAGTGCAAGGCACGGTGGATGACCACGCCACGCCCGCAGCGCCACGCCTCGCGCCTCATGCTGATCCGTCAACTGGTCACGGTCGACGCCGCGCGCCGCGTGCTCGGTCACGAGAGGAAGAACCACCATGTCTGAACACTCGCGTTTCAGCGCCAGCAACTTCGAAGCTGGCCGTCTGTGCCCCGGTCGGCACGTGATGCAACAGGGGCTGCCCGACAGCGCCAGCAAGTACGCGCGGGAAGGAACTGCCGCGCACGAGGTGCTCGAGTGGTGCATCACGAACGCCTTGCCGCCCGAGGATCGTCTCGGGCACACGATCATCGTCGACGGCAACGAGTACGAAGTCGACGACGAAATGGTTGAAGCCGTGCAGATCACGCTCGACAACATCCGCGCCCTCGCCGGTGAGGGTGCGCAGCTCCTGAGCGAACGACGCGTGCGCTACGGCGCTGCGCTCGAGGTCGACGACAACGAGGCGTTCGGCACGCTCGACGTGACCACGATCACGGCCGACGCCGAACTTCAAGTCCACGACTTCAAGTACGGCCGCGGCGTCATCGTCAGCGCCGAAGAGAACGAGCAGATGATGCTCTACGCGCTGGGCATGCTCGCTGTGTTCGAGCCGCTCCTCGGTGAGGTGCGGTCTGTGCGCCTGGTCATCCATCAACCCCGTGCGCAGGACGAGCCATCGCAGTGGATGACCACGCCCGATGCGCTGCGTGTGTGGGCGCGCGAGGTGGCAGCGCCGTCGGTCCGGTACCAGAAGGGCGCCGAACAGATGCGCGGCAAGCTGACCGACGACGAGTGGCGCGCGATCTACCTGAAACCGAACGCGTCGTCGTGCAAGTTCTGTCGTGCGCGGGGGGTGTGCCCGGCGCTGCGCGACGACGTCAGCATGACGACTTTCGGGAGCGCGCCGGCAACGCCGGAAGAGTTCGCCGATGCAACGCTCATGCCCGTCACGAACGCCCTTCCCGACGCGGTCTATGACGCTGCTGGTGTGCCGATCCCTGAGACGATCACCGATGCGTGGCTTGGGTCCGTGCTCAAGCGCGTCGACACGATCGAAGAGTGGTGCGGCGCCGTGCGCGCCGAGGCCGAGCGCCGCATGCTGGCCGGTCGCAACGTGCCGGGGTGGAAGCTCGTCGAAGGCCGTCAGGGCAACCGCGCGTGGGTCGACAAGGATGCCGCCGAAGCAGCGCTGAAGACGATGCGCCTGCGCGTCGATCAGATGTACGCGCTGAAGCTGATCAGCCCGACCGCGGCCGAAAAACTGGCGAAGGGCAAGGACGCCGCCATCGGCGAACGCCAGTGGAAGAAGCTGCAGAAGCTCGTGACGCGCGCGCCCGGCAAACCCCATGTCGCCCCCCTCACCGATCCTCGGCCAGTCTTGGCGCTCACCTCGGCCGCGGATGACTTTCCCCTCGTGAGCGCCACACCCGCCGGCGACTTCGCCGACATCGCCTGAAGGACCACCCATGACCACGACCCAAGAACCCGCCGGCCGCATGATGCTGAAGAACGTGCGCCTCGCCTTCCCCGCCTTGTGGGAAGCCGAGACCGTCAACGGTGAAGGCAAGCCGAGCTTCAGCGCCGCACTCTTGCTCGACCCCGAACACCCCCAGGTGGGCGAGATCAGGCAGCGCATGCTCGCCGTCGCGAACGACAAGTGGAAGGACAAGGGCGCCTCGGTCTACAAGGCGCTCGAGAAGTCGGACAAGCTCGCGCTGCACGACGGCGACGCGAAGTCAAACTACGACGGTTTCCCCGGCAACCTATACGTCAGCGCTGCGGCGCAGGAAGGCGCGCGCCCGGCCATCATCGACGGCCAGCGCCGGCAACTGACGCCGAAGGACGGCAAGCCGTACGCGGGGTGCTACGTCAACGTCTCGCTCGAATTTTGGGCGCAGGACAACGCCTACGGCAAGCGCATCAACGCGCAGCTTCGCGGTGTGCAATTCCTGCGCGACGGCGACGCGTTCAGCGCTGCCCGTCCGGCCGACGCCGACGAGTTCGAGGAAGTCACCGACGGCGCCGACGCCAGCGAGTTAGCCTGACGCTTTACCGCACGCTCAAGCCGGGCTCTGTTGAACAGCCCGGCATCTTCTACCTTCACAAGGAATCATCATGCTCAAGCATCAGGAACTGAGCGACCCCACAAGCTGCATCAACAAGGCAGCCGACAACGAACCGGTGTTCGTGCTGCGCGCGAACGATCCGCTCGCATCGCGCGTCATTCGCTATTGGGCTTCGCTCGCGCCCGCCGGCGGGCACGAACTGAGCAAGGCCGTCGAGGCGATGCAGGTGGCGACGCTCGTGGACTCGTGGCGACTCGCCAAGGGCAAGCACGTCACCGCGTTCTGACCGCACTCCGCGGGCGCTCGACGACCTCCGACTGTCGGCCCGCCCCCTCCGAAGACCAAGCCGCTGCAGGCTACCCGACTCGTGCCCGCCCAAGACCACGACGGATCGGCATGCGCACACCCGGGTCGAGCGCGCAAGCATTTCACCGGGCATGTAGCGGAATGGGGGCAACCTAACCACGAGAGGACTTGTGATGAACACCATCATCATCCACGCCGCGAACGTCGCGGAGTACCGCGGCGCGGCGCTTCAATTCGATGGCCATGTGCGCATTGCCGCGGGCCTCGGTACTGTCGTCTTCACGTCGATCCGTGTCGGCGGAACCCTAAGCGCTGGGGCCGGCTCGGGCATCAAGGCCGGCTCGGGCATCAAGGCCGGCGAGGGCATCGAGGCCGGCTGGGGCATCAAGGCCGGCTGGGGCATCAAGGCCGGCTCGGGCATCAAGGCCGGCTGGGGCATCAAGGCCGGCTGGGGCATCGAGGCCGGCTCGGGCATCGAGGCCGGCTCGGGCATCAAGGCCGGCTGGGGCATCGAGGCCGGCTCGGGCATCAAGGCCGGCTGGGGCATCGAGGCCGGCTTTGCGATTTCGGCGCGCGCAACGGTGCGAGCGCGCTTGCGCATCTTCGCCGGGTTGTGCACGTGGCGCTTGCCGACACCCGAAGAGATGGAAGTGCGCGCCTCGAAAATTAAGGGACACGTGTGCTACGGCACGCGCGTCGAAACGGGGGCAGCATGAGGGACCTCGACATCGCCGCCTTCAACAAGGACGACGACGACGAAATGGACGAGGGCCTGACCGTCGGCACCGGCCCGAAGTGCAAGCGCTGCGGCGCGACCGATGTGCGTTGGCGCCAACAAGGCGGCCGATGGGTGCTGTTCTCGCTGACGCCTGGTGTCGAGCACATGTGCCTGCCGGTCTCGGGCGACGACTTCGACGTGCTGTGATCTACCTGAACGAGAACAACCCCGATGCAGCACAGTGGTTGCGCGACCTCATCGACGCCGACCTCATACCACGAGGTGTCGTCGACGAGCGAAGCATCGAGGATGTCTTGCCCAGCGACCTCGACGGTTTCGCGCAATGCCACTTCTTCGCTGGCATCGGTGGATGGCCTCTTGCCGTGCGCCTCGCCGATTGGCCCGACGACCGTCCCGTCTGGACAGGCTCTTGCCCCTGCCAACCTTTCAGCGCGGCAGGCAAAGGCGCTGGGTTTGCTGACGAGCGGCACCTGTGGCCTGCGTTCTTCCACCTCATCGAACAGCGCCAACCTGATGTCGTCTTTGGTGAACAGGTTGCGAGCCCTGACGGACTGCGATGGCTCGATCTTGTATGCGCTGACTTGGAAGGTCAGGGTTACGCCGTCGGGGCGGTCGATACCTGCGCTGCGGGGTTCGGCGCGGCGCACCTCCGGCAACGACTGTATTGGGTGGCCGACGACGACGAGGGATTGGCGCAGCGAGTCGGCAACGGACGAGTTCAACGCGGAGCGCTGGGCGCACACGCGCGGCAAGCCGCTGTCGGCAGTGGCGACGCTCACCGGGTGGCCGACACCAGTCGTGAACGACCTCAAGAATTCGGCTTACACCTACAGCAACGGAGACCCAACACGCCCTGCGCTGAAGCTCACCGGCGCGGCACGCCTGACGGGGCCGACGGTCACTCACAGGTTGGGCGACCCGGTGAGGGGCGCACCGACGGTCGCACTCGCTCTCGCACGAATGAGCAGTGGTCGACGGAACCTCGAGGATGCGGCGGCGGCGGCGTTGACTGGACCCCGTGTGCCGACGGCAAGTGGCGGCCTACTGAACCCGGAACACTCGCGCTGGCTTATGGGCTACCCACGGGCATGGCTCGCGTGCCGGAAGGACTTCGCGGCGTGGCGCGAGTGGCAGGGCTTGATGGTGCTGGCCTGCGGCGAGCCAAGTCCTTCCGCGTTAGCACCCCCGCCGGTCTCGGGAACGCGATCGTCCCGGCCCAGGGTGCCGCATTCGTCCGGGCCTACCTCACTCGCGAGTGACTTGGCGTGAAGCTCTACTTCGACGCCGAGACGTACAGCGAATGCAACCTGAAAACCGCAGGGGTGCACCGCTACGCCGAGGACCCGTCGACGGAAATCATCGTCGTGCAGTGGGCCGTCGAAGACGGGCCGCCGACGGTGCTCGACTGCACGGCGCCGCTTGCCGACCCACGCAACCGCGAGAAGTTGGACCTCATCACGCACTACCTGCGCGACCCCAACGCCATCATCGTCGCGCACAAGAGCGATTTTGACCGGACGATCGTGCGGCACTGTTGGGGTCTCGACATCCCACCTGAGCGTTGGCAGGACACGCTCGTGAAGGCGCACGCGCACTCGTTGCCGGGCGCGCTCGAGAAGGTCGGTACGATCCTCGGCTTGCCGGACGACGAGGCGAAAGACAAGCGCGGCAAGCAGCTGATCCAGTTGTTCTGCAAGCCGCGCCCCAAGGGCAGCAAGGTGCCGCGCGCTACGCGCGAGGCGCATCCCGTTGAGTGGGCCGAGTTCCTCGAGTACAGCCGGCAGGACATCATCGCCATGCGCGTAGTCGATCAGCGTCTGCCGAAATGGAACTACAGCGACGGCAAGCCCGAGCTTTCGTTGTGGCACCTCGACCAACGCATCAATGATCGAGGGATCGCCGTCGATCTTGACCTCGCGCATGCCGCGCTCACCGCTGTCGAGGCTGATCAACGACGCTTGAAGGCGCGCGTCAGTGAGGCCACCGACGGGCTTGTGTCGAGCGCGTCGAAGCGCGACGACATGCTCGCGTTCATCCTCGCCGAGTATGGCGTCGACCTACCGGACATGAAGGCCGACACGCTGCGTCGACGTATGGAGGACCCTGAACTGCCCGAGGGCGTGAAGTTGTTGCTCGCGCTTCGTCTCGAGGCAACGAAAACCAGCACGGCCAAGTACAAGGCGCTGTTGAACGCGGTGAGCGCCGACGGGCGTCTACGGGGCACGATGCAGTTCGGCGGCGCCATGCGCACTCTGCGATGGTCGCATCGCCTCTTCCAGCCCGGCAACATGCCGAGAACACCGAAGTGGTTCGATGCGGCGACGCAGGAACTCACGGTCGCTGCGATCAAGAGCGGCGCGGCCGTGGTCGCTGGTGACGTCATGGCCGCCACGTCGAACGCCATCCGCGGGTGCATCATCGCCCCGCCGGGGCGCAAGCTCGTGGTAGCCGACCTCGCGAACATCGAAGGCCGAGGCCTCGCTTGGCTCGCTGATGAGGCGTGGAAGCTGCGCGCGTTCGCGGACTATGACTACGGCATCGGTCCTGACCTTTACAACGTGGCCTATGGCCGAGCGTTCAACGTCGATCCGATGGCGATTGACAAGCTGCAGCGTCAGATCGGAAAGGTCATGGAACTCGGCCTTGGCTACGAAGGCGGCGTTGCCGCGTTCCTCACCTTCGCCGCGGTGTACCAGATGGATTTGCAGGCGCTGGCCGACGCGGTGCATTCGACCGTCGACAAGGGGGCGCTGGCCGATGCCTATCGCATGCATGAATGGGCCACGAAGAAGGGCATGCGCGCGGCCAAGATGGATCGATCGATCTTCGTGGCGTGCGAGGTGCTCAAAGCCGCATGGCGTGCCGCGCATCCAGCAACGACGCAACTGTGGGCCGACGCGAAGCAAGGCTTCGTCAACGCGATCAAGGCGCCTAGTGTCACGTTCGACATTGGCCGCCACCTGCGCGTGCAGCGCGACGGCCAGTGGTTGCGTTTGCGTCTGCCATCAGGGCGTTACCTCTGCTACCTGCAACCGAAGCTCGACGACGGCGGGCAGATCACGTACGCCGGCGTCAATCAGTACACGCGGCAGTGGGCGCGCATCAAGACCTACGGAGGCAAGATCATCGAGAACGCGACGCAGGCACTCGCGCGTGACGTGCTCGCCGCGAACATGCCTGAGGTCGAGCGCCGCGGGTACGACATCGTGCTGTCGGTGCACGACGAACTCGTGACCGAGACGCCCGACGATGCTCGCTACTCGTCGCATGAACTCGCGTCGATCATGGCAACCGTGCCGCCGTGGGCGCGGGGCCTGCCGCTCGCCGCCGCTGGGTTCGAGACGCAACGTTACCGGAAGGACTGATGCGCATGGGCTGGGTCCACTACCTGAACAAGGCGCCATCGCGACGGCTGTTGATCGCGGGCGGCACACCGACGTGGATCGCCAACAGCAAGCGTCGCAGGTACATCGCGCAGGTCGTGCTGAGTTGCCCTGATTGGGTTGATCGTGCCGCCATCTACGCGCTGCACCGCGAGGCGCAATGGATGACGGAGATAACCGGCGTGCAGCACGTTGTCGACCATGAAGTGCCCTTGTGCCACCCGCACGTGTGCGGCCTCAGCGTGCCGTGGAACCTGCGCGTCGTGCCGTGGCAAGTGAACGCGAGCAAAGGCAACGACTTCGCACCGGATCAGCTTGCCTTGTCGTTTACCACTTGCTAAAGTCCAACCATGCGTGAACGTGACATCGAAGCCTATATCGTCGAGCGAGTGAAAGAACTCGGCGGCGAGGTACGCAAGGTCCAGTGGGTAGGCCGCCGTGGCGCGCCTGATCGTCTGGTGATGCTTCCGTTCGCTCCTCGCGGTCTGTCGCAACGCGCCATTTGGATCGAACTGAAAGCGCCAGGCGTGCCGGCTGAACAGCATCAACTGCGCGAGCACGAGCGCATGCGCCGCATGGGTCAGTTGGTCTACGTGATCGACTCGATCGGGGCCGTCGACGAGGTGCTGTTGTGAAGCGCATCGACCCGTCCAAGCACGTCAAGGCGAAGCGGCCCCAGATGCGTTCGACCGCCGAGCTTGCCGACATGTTCGGTGTCGAGTTCGACACGTTGTGCTTGTTGCTCGCCAACACTGCAAAGCACGGAAAGCCGTTGTCGCCGGTGTTCAGGCACAACCCCACTCGCACCCTTCCGCAACGTACCTACTACGCGTTGCCCGAAGCGCGGCGCTGGTGGGCCAAGGTCGGCAAGCCTATGCACGAGAGCGCGCAATGACGGTCGACGAACTCGCGGCGCGCATGTACGCCGAGCGCGTGCAGGAACGCGGCCCGGCATGGGCCGACCTCGGCGAGACGACGCGCAACGTGTGGCGCGAATTCGCAATGAGTGAGCTACTCGGGGGGTTGGCGTGAAGATCCCGCGCGCCCTTGTCGAAGCCCTACTAACCGCTGCGCTCGCTGCTGTGATCGGCGGCGGTCTCGCTTTTGTCGTCGTCGATTACCTCGCGGCGCCGGACACCGTCGTCGAGCACGAAGGCGAGCATGAGGACAAGTGATGCCGGCGTTCGTGCACGGTCACCGACGGCACCCCGATTGGGGGTGCAAGCCGTCGCCGACCTACTGCTCGTGGCGCGCGATGAAGATGCGATGCACGAAACCGGCGCGTCGCGACTTCAAGTGGTACGGCGCTCGCGGCATTACCTTCGACCCCAGGTGGCAGACGTTCGAGGCGTTCCTCATGGACATGGGTGAGGCGCCGTCGCACGGCTACGATCTGAGCCGCAAGGACCACGCGCAGGGCTACACCCCCGACAACTGCGAGTGGAAGCCGCGCGAGGTGAACCGCTGGGGGAGCGAAGAGTGATCCAGCGCCGCGTCTACGAACCGCGCCCGTACGCCCCTCTCGCGATGCGCCACTTCCGCGAGCATCCTCGATGCGCCCTGTTCGCGAAGCCGGGCATGGGCAAAACGACGATGGCGATGACGTTCCTCGACACCGCGCACCGTGTGTGGGGTGAAGACGCCCCGACGCTCGTGCTCGGACCGAAGCGCGTCGCGCAGGACGTGTGGTCCGACGAGGTGCAGAAGTGGCAGCACCTTCGCGGCCTCGAGGTGTCGACGATCGTCGGCACGGCGGCCGAGCGCGTACTCGCGTTGAAGCGCGACGTGCCGGTGCACACGCTGAACTACGAAAACCTGATGTGGCTGCGCGATCACCTGAAGGCGACCGACCGTGCGTGGCCTTACCGGCGTGTGATCGCCGACGAGTCGACACGTCTGAAGAACTTCCGCCTGCGGCAGGGCGGCGCCCGTGCACAGGCCCTCGCCGGCTTTGCGCACAAGGACGTGCACTACTGGATCAACCTCACCGGTACACCGTCGCCTAACGGCTTGGTCGACCTGTGGGGGCAGATGTGGTTTCTCGATGAGGGTGCGCGCCTCGGCCGCACGTTCAGCGCATTCGAGGGTCGCTACTTCGCGTGGAAGAACAAGGGTGACGCGTTCGCGAAGGGCAAGGCCGGCGTCAAACAAGTGATCTTGCCCCACTCGCACGAACTCATCCACGAGAAGATCGCGGACCTGTGCTTGACGCTCGACCCGAAGGACTGGTTCGACATCAAGGACCCCGTCGTGACGATCATCGATGTCGACCTACCGCGGTCGGCGATGACGAAGTACCGGGAATTCGAGCGCGACCTGTTCACGCAGATCGACGGCGCCGACATCGAAGCGTTCGCGGCGGCCGGCAAGTCGCTGAAGTGCCTGCAAATGGCGAACGGCTTCGCTTACGTCGACGGCGTGCAGTGGGTGCCTTCGCATGAGGCCAAGCTCGATGCGCTCGCGTCGATCGTCGAGGAACTCGGCGAACCGTTGCTCGTGGCGTACCACTTCAAGCCCGACCGCGAAATGCTGTTGCGCCGGTTCCCTGACGCGCTCGACCTTGCGAACGACGCCCACCTGAAGGCCGCCAAGCGAGGCGAAGGCCGTATGTGGCTAGCGCATCCGGCGAGCCTCGGGCACGGCGTCGACGGCTTGCAAGAGCACTGCGCAGCGGCGTGCTTCTACGCCCACTGGTGGGACCTCGAACTACACGACCAGATCATCGAGCGCATCGGCCCGATGAGACAGCTACAGGCCGGCAAGGACCGGCCCGTGATGCTCTATTACCTCGCGGCGCGCGGCACGATCGACCGCGTTGTCATCGAACGCCGCAGCGGAAAGACAACTGTCCAAGACGCCTTGTTGAACTACATGAGAGGGAAAAGATGACCGTATACACCCATTGGTGCCGCACGCGGATGCAACAGATTTCGTTCGGCAACGCGGACTCGTGCGAGGCATGCGGCGCTGTATCGCCGCGTGTCGTTTCAGCGCAGTGCGATGAAGATGTCATCCCCGCGTGGGTCGTCTCGTTCGCCGCTGCGCCGTACGTGAACGGGGAGCGCGATCCGCTCGGGGTTGATCAGCACGCACCGGGCGCGAAGCTCGACGACGGAAAAACGCGCGTGTGGTTGTGCGTCGCTGGGTTCTCCCGCGCGCTCGGCGAGGTGGCCAAGGTGACGACGTTCGGCGCGGTCAAGTACACCCCGAACGGTTGGACGAAGGTCCCTGACGGTGCTGACCGTTACATGGAGGCCTTCGGCCGGCACGCGCTTGCGCTGGGCAGTGGTGAGCGTGTCGACGACCAATCGAAATGCCTGCACAAGGCGCAGATGATTTGGAATCTGCTCGCGTCACTCGAGCTTGAACTGAGAGGGCAGTCATGTATCGCATGATGGAAGTTTGGCTCGCCGACAGCCCGACATCTTCGACGCACGTCGGATGGCTGCGCGTCAGCCGATCGTTCGACAGCAGCAAGGTGCCTATCGATGTGCGCGGGCAGCGCTACGTCAACACCGGTCGTCGTTCGTACAGCACCACTGGCGACCGCGTAACCGTTGTGCTCGTCGACGCTGAAGAGCACGCACTGGTCAAGGCGATGCAGACGTTCGTTGCCGTGCCCGAGGGGATGCTGACGTTCGTTGCCGTGCCCGAGGGGATGCTGACGTGAGCGCCTTGATGCTTGCGATGCTGTTCGAGCGCTACGGCCCAAGGCTCGACGCACCGCAGCTTGCGGCGGCGCTCGAGGTTAGGGTCGAGACGCTTCACAACAAGATCAGCGCCGGCACGTGCCCGGTCAAAACCTACATCGACGGCGGCCGGCGCTGGGCCGACACGCGCGACCTCGCCGCCTACTTCGACGCGATGCGGGAGAAGGCGGCATGATCGAACACCCACACACCCCGGAGTGCTGCGGCGGGCACGAGGCGTGCGATTGCCGCGACTACTGAAGCGAAGTGCGAACAGGCCGTCGGTGTCGTCGACGACCTTCCACTGCGGGTGCTACGCCCTCCCCGCCGCAACGACACTGAACACGAGCACAGTAAGCCCGGCCGTCTGGCCGAAGAGCGTACCAACCACACTGCCGAGGGCGAGGCCAAGAACTAGAACAGCGGCGCGCCGCGGGGTGATGTCGAAGTTCATCGTGGTTCCTTGTGCGCGGCCTCGGGCCGCAGGTTGGTGTAACGCTGAAGGTGTTCCCACTTCTTGTGCCCCGTCACGAGCGCCGCGTGCGGGATGTCATAACCGGACTCGAACAGGCGCGATGTGCCTTCATGCCGCATGTCGTGCAGGTGTAGGTCGGGGATCGACAGCGCGCGGCACGCGCCGGTGAAGTATTTCGACACCGTGCCGGGGTCGAGCGGGAACACCCGCGCCGAGGCGCGTGGTTGACGCTGCAGCACCGCCCAGGCGTCCGGCAGCAAGGGCACCCACTCGTCGTTCCCGGCCTTGCGCCGCGGGTGCTTGCGGTCACGCACGAGCACCAGGCGCTTCGACTCGTCGACGTCAGCCCACAGGATGCGGCAGAACTCGCTCCGGCGCAGCGTCGACGCGGCGGCGAACAGCACCGCGTCGGCGTAGGCACCACCGCGGTGCATCCGCAGGTACTCGTCGATGCGTTCGGCCTCGTCCTGCGTCGGCCGCCGAGACCGCCGGCCGCCACCGCCGATCAGCCCCAGGTGCGTCAGCAGGGGGCGGGCGGCGCCGGTCACGTCGGGCAGGACGAGGCGCCGCGCCGCGCCGGCGTAGCGCAGCACCGTCGCGAGCTTGCTGATGTCCATGTTGATGGTGTACGGCCCTGCCCCTTCGTCGCGCCGCTGGCGCGCGAACGCGATCAGGTCGTCGACCCCCAGGCGTTGCGCGGTCAAGGCACCCAGCATGCGGTCGAGCGTGCGCAGCACGTAGTGCTCGGTCGACGCGTCGCTGATCGGCCGCGCAGCCGCGCGCAGCCGACGGTACTCATGGATCAGGTCAGCCACCGTCACGTCGACGCCAGGCAGCGGCTTGCCGGCGTCGAGCGCGGCCTCGATCGAGCGCGCCCAGGCCTCCGCGGCGGCCTTCGTAGAATGGGTCTTGCACGCTGCCGCGTGCCCCTTGCGCCTGACGAGGGCGCGCCACTTGCCGTTGCGCTTGATGATCGACGCCACTGATACCGTACCCTTGCTGTATCGCCCGGTTTGTGAACCGGAATGAGGCAAGATGATACGGACGAGAGTGCGCTTGGCCTAGGCCACGATCAAGGGCGCCTTGCCCCGCCGTAGTTCAATGGGAGGATTCGCAGGGCGCGGGCAGCGCGGTATCGTTTTCGTACCGCGGTCGGTGCCACGACAAGGGCGCCGAGAGTTGAGCGTCGATGTCGCGCAGCACCTGCTCGAGCGCGCGAACTGCTTCGTCGAGACGTGCGCAGGAAATCCTGTCGGCCACCGACTGCACGTACTGTGGGGATGGCGCCGCCCGGCGGGTCACAGGTGTTCTACCTCGGCTTCGCGGCGCGCGACGAGGCCAGGCAACCGCACCCCGCCGCCGAAGACCCAGCGGCGAAGCTCGGCCGGCACGTCGTTCCACTCACCGGCGTTGACGCGCCGCCGTAGGGTGCTCGCGCGCAAGTTGCCTTCGCCGAGGTTGTATGTCCAGTCCAACAAGGCCGCCACACGCCCAGGCGGCGCCGTAGCGAGCGCAGGGCACGCCCGCAGCAACGCCGGCAGGTAGACCCGCCGCAGGCGGCGCGACAGCATGGTGTCGGCCTGTTCGCGCGTGACCGGGGGGTCCGTCAACAGCACGCGCTTGCCGTCGTCGTACGTCGTCGTGCCGTAGCCGATCGTCGCGACGCCGGCCGGGCACAGGTAGGGCGACGCGCGGAAGCCCTCGAAACGCCTGCACAGGGCCGCGGCGAGGTTGACCGCCCGATCGAGGTCTGGCAGCACCGGCGCGGCCGGCGGGGCGCTTGGCGTGCTGTCCTGACCCCTTCGCGCCCATTCCAGCGCGCGACCGATCAACCCCGCGTCGAAACGACTCATCGGTTCGTGCCCGCGATCCGGCCGCCGACGAAGATCCCCAGCACGGACGCGATCAGCGCCTGGTCCCACTCGTTCAGCACCCATCCACGGTGCACGACATCACTGGTCCACAGCACGATCGCCATCGTCGCCAAGTAAGGCCGAATCGATCCATTCCACGCGTCGACCCAGCGAACACCGGTCTTGTCGCGCGTCGCCTGCACGGCTTCACGGAACGCATCCATCAGCGCTGCCTGGGTCGCCGCACTGCTTTGCGCGTCGACCATGCGCACGCCGAGGTCATGCTGCAGCTTCAACGCCGCGATGTTGCGTTCGTGCGCCGCAGCCTCGAGCCGGGCCTGCGCTTCCATGCGCGCAAGTTCCGCACGCGTGTCCTGCCACTTCTCGAACGCCTCGAACAGCTTGCCGGCGATGAGGCGCGCGGCGGTCGAGCCGAGGAAGGTGATGATGGTCGTCAGCATGTGGGCTCTTCCTTCGCGGGCAGTCAGCGGCGACGTGCCCTTCGGTCAGGCAGTAGGTGCAGACCTTCCGGCCGTGCGTCACTTGGCGGTGCCGACTCGGCGCGCGAGGTCTTCGACCCCGCGCCGTAGCTCGCGCACCTCGGCTTTGATTTCGGCCAGGTCGTCCTTGACCCGCGCGTCGCGCTCGGTCGCTGCCGTCTTGGCCGCTTCCGCACGCTGATCGGCCAGCGTCACGCGCTTGTCGAGCGTGCCGTACGCGCTGAGGATGCCCGCCACGATCACCGCAATCTGCAACAGGTGGCCGGTGTTGACCTGCGGGTCGAAGCGCCAGTAGCGGTCGGCGCGCCGCCGGTTCGTGCCGGCGTCTTGATCGGTATCGTCGGTCATCAGACCCCCTGGGGTGGTGACAGCACGAACGCCTGCCGGGCCGCCTTGTCCTCGTGGACGCGCTCGGCCTGCATCGCAGCCTGCGCGGCTGCGCGTGTTTCGGCGTTGGCGTAGAGCGCATCGGCGCGCCACGTCTGCACGATGCCGTTTTCGCCGCGCACGTCACACCACTCGGCGCCGTTTTCGTCGACGTAGACGCGACGAACAACTCCGCGCGTGGTGTGCCCGAGCGACGGGAACGAGACTTGTTGGCCGACAACGAACGGAGTCATGGTCTGTCCTCTCAGGGGGCGGTCAACAGTTGCTCGAGCGCGTCCCACTTCGGCGTGCGCTGCGCCGGCACGGTCAGTTGGTAGCCGCGGATGATCGCCCAGCAGAACGAATGCACGTCCGTCGGGGTGTACCCCTTGGCCCCGGCGTGGAAGTAGGTCGCCTGCACCAACCCTGCGGTGAAGTGGGCCTCGATCAGCGCAGTGATGTGCGCCGCGATGTTCGGGTGCAAGTGCGTGTCGTACTTGACCTGCTCGTTCCCCGATCCGTCGGAGTGCACGCCGGTTTCGTACGATCCGGCCTTCACACCGTACTGATCGGCCAACGTCTTCAGCCGCACCATCGAGCCGATTGGGCCTGTCGTGGCGAAGGCGACGACCGGCAGCGAATAGGTGAACGTCGTCACCGCGGTCGGGTCGCCGTTCAGCGACTTGATGAACTCGACGGCGTTCGCCGGGATCACCATTTCCGGGTAGTCGCCGCTGGTGTACGGCGCCGTCGCGATCATGTAGAGCCACGATGGGACGGTGCCGAACTCGGCCACCTGCGCCGCTGCGGCAGCCCACGGCAACATCCGATCCTTGATCCACGACTGGTCCGCGTGCTGCGCCGACAGGATGTGCTCGTGCCGGGCCTGCGGGAATACCGTACGGAAGGCCCGCGACATGCGCATCGAATCGAGCGTCCACGCGGCGCCCATCCGGTAGTACATGTCGCCACCGGATCCGACGTCGATGCGCGCGTAATCGGGATGTGCAGGTGTTGTCGCGATAGCCGTGTAGTGCGCCCACTGCAGCGTGAACAGGAAGTTCCACTTCTCGTTCCCGTGCTCCGACTGCACGATGCACGTCGGCGGCAGCAGCGGGCCGAGCAACTGTGCGAGCGCCAGGCAGTCGGCTTCGTTGTACCCGTACGGTACGCAGACCCACGCGCGCTTGCACAACGACCCAGGCGCGTTGAACACCTCCGAGAACACCGCGGCCAGGAAGTCCCACGACTTGCGACCGCCACAACGCTTGCCGATGGGCGCTTTCGTCGCCCACGTAGCCGGGTTGTTGTTGGTCTTCATGAGGTCCATGAAGCGCAACGCGTGGTACTTCGCGAGGTACTCGACGGCCTCGGGCAACAGATACGGCAGGTTCGACGCGGCGGGGTCGTACCCCGGATGCACGATGCGCAGGTCCCGTACCCCCGCGCTGAAGTTCAGGATCAGCGCCGGCGGTCCTGTGACCGTCCAGTCGAACGTGACGGTGTCACCGACGCGGACGATGTTGCTGACGCTCGAATTTCCGGTCGCGGACACCGTCATCGTGGCGGGCGTGCCGGTGTTGTCGCGGAAGTAGCCCTTGAAAACGCCGGTCTTGTACGCGCTTCCCTTGTCGGCCGCCGTCGTGATGACGGCCCGTGTCGCCTCGAGAGGCCACCCTTGCGCGTCGCGCGCAATCGTCGCCGATTCGTCGTACTCGGTCGGCGCGCCGAAGCCGCGCATCTGATGCACGACGTTGACGAACGGGCACGCGTCGAAGTCGGCGCCCTCCGGGAAGTTGCCGGCGAT